>Ga0181568_10005257_pt1 | contig 11422 bp, 8 predicted proteins | sample 101ome_20_FD_133758 | JGI IMG/M metagenome (GOLD analysis project Ga0181568, IMG submission 133758) | Coastal salt marsh microbial communities from the Groves Creek Marsh, Skidaway Island, Georgia - 101404AT metaG (megahit assembly) | ecosystem: Environmental > Aquatic > Marine > Intertidal zone...
AATTATTTTCTTTAAGAATTTTTAATAAATTCTGACTTTCACCTGGATCAATAACTATTGACCCTTCATTAGTTGTAAGTAACCAAATATAATTATCGCTAAATGCTTCAATAGGCTCTATATTAATCATATGCAAATTCTATGTTAATTTGATGAAAACAGTAAATATTTATACAGATGGTGCTTGCAAAGGAAATCCAGGTATTGGTGGCTGGGGTGTGCTTATTGAGTACGGAGATACAAAAAAAGAATATTTTGGTGGAGAGCTCAACACGACAAATAATCAAATGGAGCTTAAGGCTGCAATTGAGGGCTTAAAAGCGTTAAAAGAGCCATGTATTGTTAACTTAACTACAGACTCTAAATATGTAATGCAGGGTATAACGTCTTGGATTGATAATTGGAAAAAAAACAATTGGAAAAATTCATCTAAGAAAAATGTTAAGAATAAAGATCTATGGGTTGAGTTAGATAAATATGTTGAAATACATGATGTAAAATGGTCTTGGGTAAAAGGACATTCTGGTCATGAACAAAATGAAATAGCTGATCAGCTTGCAAACAAAGGAATAGATACTTTATAAGTAAATCATGGCTAAAAAATTTATAATTTTAGATACAGAAACCACAGGCTTAGAAGTTCATCAAGGCCATAGAATCATTGAAATTGGAGCAGTCCTGCTTAATGATAGAAAGAAATCTGAAGAACATTTTCATACCTATCTAAATCCCTCAAGATTAATCGATGAAGAGGCATCAAAAGTACATGGAATAATGAACGAAGACCTCTCAGATAAACCTTATTTTGAAGAAGTGGCTGAGGAATTTTTAGAATTTATTGATGGCTCCACATTGGTTATTCATAACGCAGCTTTTGATGTAGGTTTTTTAAATAACGAACTTAAGCTAGCTTCATCAAAATATCCCATGCTAGAAGATATATGTGAGATAGAAGACTCTTTAGCACTTGCCAAAGATAAGTTTCCTGGACAAAGAAATTCATTAGATGCATTAGCAAATCGTTTTGATATCTCTGGATATGACAGAACATTTCACGGAGCTTTACTGGATGCAAATATCCTAGCAGATGTTTATATGTCACTTACAGGCGGGCAGAGCAAATTCGAATTTGATTCAAACAATCTATCAAACAACGAAAAAACTTCTTCAAATAATAGTATCTCAAGAGAAGGTATTGAATTAGTTTCTATTAAGGCTAATAAGAACGATATAGAAGAACATGAGTCCAGACTAGCAGATATTGAAAAAAGAAATTCTGTTGAAACAATTTGGAGAAAAGTGCATTGAAAAAAGTTATAACAAGATTTGCTCCAAGCCCTACAGGTACCTTGCATATTGGTGGAGTAAGGACAGCCTTATTTAATTATGTTTACGCTAAAAAACATTCTGGAAAATTTTTAGTTCGTATTGAAGATACTGATAGAGAACGATCTACTAAAGAATTTGAGAAGAATATTCTTGATAGTTTAGATTCTATTGGGTTGTCACCAGATGAAAAACCAATTAATCAATCTGAGAGAGGAAATATATATCAGGCTGCTGCACAAAAAATTATAGATAGTGGTCAGGCTTACTATTGCAATTGCTCTATTGAAAGGTTAGAAAAAATGAGGTCTGAGCAACAAGCTAATGGGCAAAAACCACAATATGACGGTAAATGTAGGAATCTAAATCTACAAAAATCAAGCAATACAGTCCTTAGACTTAAGACACCTCTTGATGGGGAAATAGTAGTTAAAGATTATGTTCGTGGTGATATTGTTTTTAACAATGCAGAGCTTGATGATTTAATTATTTTAAGAAGTGATGGAAGTCCAACTTATCATTTATGTAATGTAGTTGATGATTATGAGCAGGGCATTACAACAGTTATAAGGGGTGAAGATCACATCAGCAATACACCCAGGCAAATACATATACAAAATGCTCTTGAATATCCAAAGCTTGAATATGCGCATTTGCCATTGGTATTAGGAGCAGACAAGAAAAGACTATCAAAAAGGCATGCTGCTACCAGCCTTGGCGAATACAAAGATGAGGGCTATCTTGATTCAGCTATTTTGAATACATTGGCAAGATTAGGATGGTCCAGAGGAGACAAAGAAGTTTTTTATCTTGATGATCTAATTAAAGATTTCGATATCACAGAGGTTCAAAAGGCAGGAGCAATTTTTGATGTAACTAAATTAGATTTTCTAAATACTCAACATATGGCAAATTTATCACATGAGAATTTTATTACTGCTATCAATCCATTCCTAAATGATCTTGGAATAAATATTAATGAACACCCTAAAAAAGATCTTCTAATTGAATCTATGAGATCTTCAGCGAGCACTCTTAAAGGAGTAGCTAATAATTTAATTTGTTATTTCAAAGAAATAGAAAACTATGATCAGAAGGCTATTGATAAATTTATTGGGAGCTCAGATAGAGTATTGGTAGATATCAAAGAAAAAATTGGTAACTTGAATACATGGGATGAATCTTCTCTCGATAACATTCTTCTAGAATATCGAGAAGAAAAAGAATTATCGATTCCAAAGGTAAATCAACCAATTAGAATAGCTTTAACTGGATCTACCAATTCACCTTCTTTAGGAATAACCTTATACTTATTTGATAAAGAAAAAGTTATAGAAAGGTTAGATGCTCTTATAGCTTTTGTTCACAAAGATAATTAAAGAATTCATTACATTCATTTCTAACTATATCTTTTTTAATAGCACTAATTCTGTACTTGAACTTTTTATCTAAAATTTTAGAGATTTTAACTTTTTTTAAATCAGCTTTTTTAACACTATTGTCATCAAGTATAGAAACAGCCATGCCATCAGTTACTATTGAGAGAGCAGAACTATATGAATCAGTCTTTACGATAGTATTCATAACTATTGATTGATTTTTTAGATAATTAGTAATACTTGATTCTTCATAAAATGATAATAAATTCGTAATTTCAACAAAGGGATATTGCTTTATGTCATTAATGTAAACCTTATCTGCAATATTAAAAGCTATTGGCGAAACTAAACTGTGTTTACCTTCTTTTAAAACAGTAGATCTTGAACTTGGTTGGTTTTTTGAATTAAAACATATGGTTAAATCAATATCAGGTTTATACCTATCTTCAATTAAATCAATGCTATTAAGATTGATAAGATTGAATTTAACCTCTGGGTTAATTTCGTTATAGTTTTTTATAATTACTGGAATAATGCTTTCGGCAAGAGAGGGTGTAGTTCCAATATTTATATAATCAATTGATCTTGTTTTATATGTATTAGCTATAGCATTGAAGCTTTTAAGCTGACTATGAACAACAGAGGCATGTTGAAATAAATCGTCGGCCTCATGGGTTGGAACTAGTTTTTTACCTTGCCTAAGAAAAAGTTTAAAGTTTAAATTTTTTTCAATATTGGCTAGAGTTTTGCTGATGGCTGGTTGAGATATACCAAGCAATTCGGCTGCAGCAGTCATTGAAGAATGCTTGTATACTTCATAAAAAATTTCTATTTGCTTAGCAGATAACATCAATATTCCTTTTTTATAGTAGATATAACTTTTAGTTATGTTAATAATACTATTAATTTAATAATTTATGTAGACAAAAAAAGTATCAGGACTATATACTTTCTAGAACATTTAAAAAATTTAGGGGATTAAATTATGTTAAGAAAATTATTATTAGTATTTCCATTGGTTATATCAATGGGTACTGTATCCCAAGAATCTGAAGAATCAGCTTCAAAAGTTGAGGAAGTTGTAGTTGTTGGTTCTCAAATTAAAGGTGCAAAAATAACAGGCGCATTGCCAGTTTCAGTAATTTCATCTGATGATATAGATGCATTAGGTGTAGATAGTGGAGATGAGCTTTTAGATAACATTGCTGAGCTTGGTCAGAATACCTTCAACCAGAATGAATTTAGTGGTGGATATAATGCTTCAAGAGGAGATGTCGGCGCATTTAACCTTCGTGATATTGGTACTGGAAATACTTTAACCCTATTGAACGGAAGAAGATTGATTACTTCACCAGGCTACCAAACAGAACCTATATTAGGCGGTTCAATGCCTGTTATGACTGTTAACTCAAATGCAATACCAGTTTATGGAGCTGATAGGGTTGAGATCCTAAGAGATGGTGCATCAGCTATCTATGGTGCAGATGCACTTGCAGGTGTTGTAAACACTGTATTAAAAACAGATTTTGAAGGTTTAAACGTTAGATTTAAAGCAAGCGCCTATGATGCATATGGTGCTCAAGATAACAAAGTCAGTATTCAATGGGGCCAAGATTTTGGTAGTACCAATATATCAGTCTATTACGATACATATTTAAGAGACTCAATTAATGGTAGCGAAGATCCAAAATGGGCCGCTATGGATGCAAGACAAGTTCCAGGCCTATTAGATGGTCTTCCAAGTGCATGGCAAACTGACTCAGGTTGGCAAAATAAAAATGCTGCTTCTGCATGGGGTGTTTTTCATGGAGGTTCTGGCAATTATATACACATAGTTCCTGGAACTGATAACTGTGATTATACAGGTGCTGCAAATGGACAAGACTCTTGCGTGCAAATAAATAAAAGCAGTAATACTCTTAACAGGGTTTCATATAATACTCTTGGAAGAGATATGAGATCAGATCTTGAAAGACATAACCTTTTTGTTTTTGTAAATACTGAACTAGACAATGGAATTGAAGCTTATTCTGAGATTGGTATTTATAACTCAGAAGCAAATCAAGTAGTATTTCCTGGGACAACTCTTGGCGCTGGCTCATGTGCAAAAAAAGGTTCATGTACTCAACCTTATTTAGTTCCGCTAAGTAATTATTGGTTACAACAACTTGTTGATGATACAGGTAAAAAACTTGTTGATAATACAGACTTAGTTTCAAACGGACTTGGTTTATGGAAAGCAAGGCATAGATTTGATACTCCAAGAGGGTACAACTCTCATAGAACTACACTAAGATTATTACAAGGTTTTAGAGGCTCATATGAAAAATGGGATTGGGATACAGCAATTTTGTTATCTCAAGCTAAGTCAAAACAAAATAATACCGGTCGTCATACAATGGATGGATTAGATGCAGCCCTTGCCTTATCAACTCCAGATGCATACAACCCTTTTTGTGGACCTGGATGTAATGATGAGAGTTCTTTTTTAACAACAATATTTAGAATAAATACTACTGATTTATATTTATTTGATTTCAAAATATCTACTGCTGATTTATATGAACTACCAGCAGGACCTATCGGAATGTTATTTGGTGTAGAGGCAAGAAAAGAATCTTATACAGATGAAAGAGATCCTAGAATGAATGGAACTGTTACATATACCGTCCCTTATGGCCCAAAAGCTGGTCTAACTTATCCGTTAATTTCAAATATCGTTAATTCAAGTGCTACACCTGATTCAAAAGGATCTAGAAGAACTGTTTCTATGTTCACTGAGTTTGCTATTCCGGTCCATGAAACAGTTGATGCTCAATTGGCGCTTCGTTATGAGGATTCAAATGATTATGGTGAAGCTACTGTTGGCAAGCTTGCAATTGGCTGGCAGCCAATTGACCAAGTAAAAGTTAGGTATTCAACATCTGAAACTTTTAGAGCACCTGCTTTGATACTTGTTAATGAAGGATATTTGGGAAGAAGTTCATCTCAAAGTGATGGATTGCTTGAATATCTTGATCCAGATTATCAATCATATTCTATGCAAAGAGTTACTGAAGGTAATCCAGGCCTTAAACCCGAGCTTGGTGAAAATGAGTCTTTAGGGGTTGTATTAGAACCAATAGAAAATTTAATTATTACAGCTGACAAGTGGTCTATTGAAACTGAAGATACTGTTGGTATTTTTGGTATGTTTAACGCAACACTTTTAGATGCTTTAATAAGAATTGAAGGAGGTGCATCTGAATGTACTGGTAATCCAAATGTTATTAGATCAAGTACGCCTACTGGCGATGTAACTTGGCCAAGTACATTATGTCCAGCTGGACTTGTAGAACAAGTAAATGATTTTTATCTAAACGGTGATACAAGAACCATAGAGGGACTTGATACAAGTGTTTTATATTCAATTGATACAGAATATGGTGATTTTGGATTTAAACTAGTTCATGTTCATTATGATACAAAAAATCAAGCAGCCGGTGGTGCAGCTAGAAGAATTAGTGATGCTGCGGAATCAGGGGGAGTATTGGCTTCTGTTGCTAAGCCTAGAGGTATAGATAATCTCTTGGGTAAAAACGGCTCTGTTGAAGACAAATATACCATGAAAGCTTCTTGGAGAAAGGGGCCATATGAAGTTCTTTTATCAGGAACTCAATGGGGTGAATTTTATGAAACTGGTCATACTGCCAAAATTGATGGAGTAACTGAGCAGTGGCTAGTTGAGTCCATGACAGTGCTCAACCTCACATTAGGTTATAAATTTGATAATGACTTAAGGGTAAGAGTTCAGATCAAGAACCTTGAAGATGAAAGAGCTCCACTAGCAGATGAGGCTTATGGAACTTACTGGGCTGATCTTCATTCTGATTTTGGTAGAAACTACAATATAGAATTTTATAAAAAGTTTTAAATTCTATATTTAAATCAAATTAAAGGGAGTTTTATACTCCCTTTTTTATAATTTATGAAGTAGTCTATTATTATATGTACGCATACAAAAAGAAGGGATTTACTTTTGGAATACTTATTTTTTTAAGTATGTTTTTTATACCATCCCCTGAAGGCTTATCCTCAAACGCCTGGCTTGTAGCCTCAATAGTAGTCTTAATGGCAATATGGTGGGCAACTGAAGCTATACCTGTCCCAGTAACAGCATTACTTCCATTAGCTTTATTTCCATTGTTAGGAGTTACATCATTCAAAGAGGCTGCATTACCTTACGCTAATCCTAATATATATTTATTTCTAGGCGGCTTTATGCTTGCCTTAGCCATTGAAAGGTCAGGTCTTCATAAAAGAATGGCATTGCATATGATTATTGCAGCTGGCTCTAGTGGGCCTAAGCTGATTGGTGGCTTTATGACAGTTGCTGCCTTAATAAGCATGTTTGTAATGAACACCTCTACAACATTAATGCTTTTGCCCATAGGTCTAGCTGTATGCTCAGTTGTAGCTAATACAATTCCCGGTCTTACAGATAAAGAAAAGAAATTTTTTGATACTTCATTAATGCTAGGGATTGCATATGCTGCAACAATTGGTGGCATGTCCACTCTTGTTGGCACTGCTCCAAATATTGTTTTTAGTGCATTCATGCAAGAAACATATGGCATAGAAATTTCTATGATTCAATGGATGACTCTTGGAGTACCTTTAGCAATTGTTATGCTTTATTCGGCTTGGTTAATCTTGACCAAATATGTTTTCCCTACATCTTTTATAACATCTGATGAGACTAAATTGTATTTAAGAAAAATGCTTACAGATCAAGGCCCATTATCTAAAGATGAAAAGAAGATTTCAATAATTTTTGGTTTGACTGCTCTGGCTTGGATGTTTAGAACTATACTAGATAATTATGAAATGTTTTCAGGCCTTACCGATGCTGGTATAGCAATAATATCTGCAATTTTATTATTTATGATTCCCTCAAGCTTAAATAAAGGTGAGCTTCTTGATTGGAGCCAGTCTGATAAATTGCCATGGGGTTTATTAATTCTCTTTGGAGGCGGATTATCAATTGCAGCTCAAATAAATTCAAGCGGTCTTGGTATTTGGATCGGTGAGGGTTTAAGTGTATTGAGTACTGTTCCACCAATTTTCTTAATACTTGCAGTTGCAACTTTAATTATTTTCTTAACAGAAGTTACTTCTAATGTAGCAACCACTTCAACATTTTTACCAGTATTTGGTGCGGTCGCTATCGGAATTGGAGTGCTTCCTGTATCACTTACAGTTCCAGTTTGCCTAGCTGCGAGCTGTGCTTTTATGCTACCTGTTGCGACACCTCCAAATGCTATAGTTTATGGTTCAGGTAAATTTACAATAGCTACCATGATGAAAGCAGGCTTTGCTCTTAATATTATTGGTATATTTGTTGTAACTTTATTTGCATATTTCTTAGCTCCGCAAATTTTTTGAAGATGCATAAAATTTTTGTAACGCTTGTAATCCTATTTTCTAGCTTAATAGATTCTAGGAGTTATATAGATTACGAGTCCCCATATCACCCGGTTGTGGGTAATTATGGAATGGTTGTTAGTCAAAATTATTTATCATCAGATATAGGAATAGAGATTTTAAATAAAGGTGGGAATGCTATAGATGCAGCTGTCGCTGTTGGTTTTTCTTTGGCAGTTACTTTACCTAGAGCAGGTAATCTAGGCGGAGGTGGCTTCATGCTTGTATATTTAAAGGAAAAAGATGAAATTTTTTATATAGACTATAGAAGCAAATCACCTCTAAATTCTAATTTAGAGAATATATTTAATATTTTCAGCAGCAGTGGTGAAAAATACGAAGTCGTCCCTAAAAATTTTGATACCAATAAATTTGACGTCTTGGATAAAGGATATAAAGCATCTGCAGTTCCAGGAACAGTAGCTGGCTTGCTGGACGCTCATGCATACTTTGGTAAATTAGAGCTAAGTGAAGTTCTTGCTCCAGTTATCGCTCAAGCTTCAAATGGTATTGTGGTTAGTTATGATCTGCATAAAGCAATTGAGAGCACCCCAAGACTTTATGATGATTTAGAGTCTAGGCGCATATATTTTAAAAATGATACTGTAATAGAAGAAAACTCTATACTTAAGTTACCAGATCTTGCAAAAACTTTAAGCCTAATATCAAAAAATGGGAAAGGTGGTTTCTATAAAGGAGAGACGGCTAAAAAGATCATAGAAGCAATGAATAATAATGGTGGTTTAATGAAGTTAGAAGACTTTGCTCAGTATAAGGCTGAAATAAGATCGCCAATATCAACAGAATATAGAGGAAACAAAGTTTTTACAGCCGGACCTCCATCTGGAGGTGGAATCACATTATTAACCGCTTTAAATATTTTAAGTTTTTTTGAATTAGAAAAATATAAAAGTAATTCCGTTGAAACATATCATTTATTTTCAGAAGCTTTGAGAAGAGGGCATAATAATAGATCATCGGAAGTTGGTGATCCTGACTATTATGATGTACCTATAGATAAGCTTCTCTCAAAAGAGAGAACAAAAGAACTTACTAAATCAATAAAATACAATAAAGCCAGCAGAGCTTCATCAATAAAGCCATTATCTATAATTAACGAGAGCCGAGATACAACTCATTACTCAATAATTGATTCAGAAGGAAATGCTGTCTCAAATACATATACGCTTGGAGCATCATTTGGCTCGGGTGTAACAATTCCAGGAACAGGTATTTTAATGAATAATCAAATGAATAATTTAATGTATAGATCTGGAAATGTTGCTGTAGAGGGCAGGGGAGTTAGTCCTGGAAATCGATTCAAACCCGGTAAAAGGCCAATGAGTACCATGGCACCTGTAATGGTATTTGATAAAAATAATGATCTTACACTTATAACTGGTTCACCCGGAGGTTCCTATATACCGGGCGCCATCTTAAGGGTATTAACTGGAGTTATTGATTTTAATTTATCTATTGGAGATGCCACCATGCTTCCAAGAGTTCATAAAGACTGGCCATACACGGGTATCGATTATGAGAAAACTTTAAGTTCAGATATTGTTAAAGGTTTAAATAGAATGGGTCATAAAACATCTTCAAACAAAACTATGGGCAGCACGCAAAGTATTCATATAGTCGATGGTGTTAGATATGGTTATGCTGATTTAAGAAGACCTAATGCTTCTGTTTCAGCGCAAATAACTAATTAACTCTGTAATTTAATGGTGGCTTTCTATCACCCAACAGAGCTTTGTATTGAAAACTTTCTCCAACTCTGGATTCAAGCTCTTGTTTGGCTTGTTGAATAATTTCAGGATTAGTAAAAATTTCAATAGCAGTTGCTGAAATTGTTTTAGCAGCCAATTCTGTACCTTTTAATCCAATACTAGTCCCACCAGCTGCAACAGCTTGCCACGAATGTGCGGCAGTTCCAGGAACCCATGTCGCAGTTCTTATTCCAGCAGTAGGCACTACCCAACTAACGTCGCCAACATCTGTAGAGCCATAACTATGAGAGGTTGTATAATCGCTTACAAATTCTTGTGAGCCTATTTCCATTGATGGTTCTAAAAATGTTTTATAAATAGTTTTTGCATAAATATTCTCTTTATCTGAATACTTTATTCCTCCAAATGAGGTTAGATTTTTATGCATTATTTTCTGAATTACATCATTTGGTAGTAGTGAATAGTTGCCGTGCATTACCTCATAGGTCATTTTAGTATCTGTTCCAATAGCTGCACCCTCTGCAGTTTTTACGACTCTATTAAATAATTCTTCAACCATACGCATTTCAGGATGCCTCACATAGTAATAAACTTCAGCTAGATCTGGCACAACGTTTGGTGCTAAACCTCCCTTAGTAATTACATAATGAATTCGAGATTCTTGTGGAATATGCTCTCTTAACATATTAACCATAATATTCATTGATTCAACTCCATCTAAAGCTGATCTACCTTGCTCGGGAGCGCCCGCTGCATGAGAAGAAATACCGCTAAAAGTAAATTTTGCAGATTTATTAGAATTTGATGTTCTTGAATTTGCAGAATTAACATCATCTGGATGCCAATGAAGGACAATATCTACATCATCGAACAATCCCTCTCTAACCATATAAACTTTTCCAGAGCCGCCTTCTTCAGCTGGAGTTCCATAAAACCTTACTCTTCCTTTAATACCATTAGACTCAATCCATTCCTTAACTACGACAGCAGCCCAGGCTGATGCTGCACCAAATAAATGATGGCCACAGGCATGACCAGCACCAGTACCATTATCTACAACCTCTTTAAAAGGCGAATTTGATTGAGCTAATCCAGGAAGAGCATCAAACTCACCTAAAATGCCAATGACGGGACCACTTGAACCGTATTCAGCTATAAATGCTGTGGGTATGTCAGCTACATTCTTAGTTATTTTAAAACCTTCTTTTTTAAGCTCAGAAGCAAGTAAATTTGAACTTTTAGTTTCTTGATAGCCCATCTCAGCATGATTCCATATTTCAAGAGCCACGTCTGAGAACTGTTTTTTATGATTATTAATGCTTCGATCAATTGAAGAAGAATAGACTTCTTCAGACAAACCAAATAATAGTACCAATGTTAAAAAATTAAACTTTTTAAACATTTTTCCCCCTAATGTTTTTATTTTTTAGCAACTCCCCAGTAATTGTAACCTGCAAATTTAGGTGTGCTTGGAAGATACATTTCTTCCATATTTGAAATTTTAAAACCAGATGAAGTAATTAA
>Ga0181568_10005258_pt1 | contig 11421 bp, 11 predicted proteins | sample 101ome_20_FD_133758 | JGI IMG/M metagenome (GOLD analysis project Ga0181568, IMG submission 133758) | Coastal salt marsh microbial communities from the Groves Creek Marsh, Skidaway Island, Georgia - 101404AT metaG (megahit assembly) | ecosystem: Environmental > Aquatic > Marine > Intertidal...
CGGGGTCAGGCGTTCGCCCAGCACAAAGGGCGCACATATCGCCACCCATAAAGGCGTGGAAAATTCAAACACAAACATTTGCGAAAGCGGCACATATAAAATGGCAAAAAACCACAAATTCTGCCCGGCAAAATGAAAGATATTACGCACAATATGCAGTTTCAGATAGCGGGTTCTGATCTGGCTGATTGTGCCTGCCCGCCAGGCAAAAAACAGCACAATCGTAATACCGATAAAGGAACGAAAGGTCATAATCTCAAACGTATCCAGCTTGTCTGCCAGAGAACGGCCGGATATCGCCATCAGCGTAAAGGATATCATCGCCCCCATCATCCAGAAGCCTGCCTTTATCGCATTAGGAAGATTTGCCCACATCACCCTTGCCCTTCCAATATAGCTAGCTGTTCTGCCCCAGAACAGAAAATAATGACAGGCCTACTACCGCGGTCAGCGACAGAGCCATAATGATATTCACAATCTTTTGGGTGCGCGGTGCCAGATTAAGCGAATGCAATTTCACCCCCGCCCATAGCCACAACAGGTGAAGCGGCAGCCAAATCACATTCATAATTATAAGTTTGGCCGCCAGCTCAAAGGCCAGATTTTGCGGATAAAAGGCAAAGCTGGTAAATAAGGCGGTATTTACAGCATAGGCTTTTGGATTGATAAATTGCAAAAACAGACCGGACAGAAAACCAGGCGGCTTTGTGGCGGTAATAAAGCTTATCTTGCTGCCTGCCAGCGCAATGCGCAGCGCCAGATATCCCAAATAGGCAGATGATGCGAACAGCAAAACAGTCCGAACCACCGGCACCGAAAAGATAATCGCCGCAAGCCCAGTGATAATCGCCAAAGATACCAGATTAGTCCCCGCCCATAAGCCCGAAACATAGGACAGCCCTGGCTGCCAGCCAAAAGCAGACCCCACCCCGGCAGTAGATAACACGCCCGGGCCCGGGGTTGCGATTAACAGCAGAACAGCCAAAGCAAAGGTCAGCATGATGAACAACTCGATTTCAGAAGAATATTGATAATATGATAATCGCTCGTGGCAAGAACCCACACCTTCCCTACTCATACGATGAAGTGAGCACATAAGTCTATCTTCATCTTTGAGGCTCTCACAAATAGGCGGGCATACAGCCAGGTTTTTTCACAAAACCCCTTTTGTTATGCTGGTCATAAATCTGTTATTTTGGGGCCAGTGATTATCAGCGTAACATCTTCTCAAAATATAGACGGTGAAAGCCTTCTTCCATCACTTGCTTTGTTTGTGTAAATCCGCGCCGCTGATACCAGCTGATATTCTCGCGCATCACAATATTGGTATAAAGCTGATATCGGTGGGTATGCTGGGACAGAAACACTTCGACTGCCTGTAACAGCGCATTGCCAAACCCATTACCCTGCTGATCCGGGTGTATGGCAATATTTTCCAGCCAATAACCATCCGGCTTTTCAAGGATAACTGCATAGCCGCAAGCCCTGCCCTGTTCCAGGATTATAAAACATATATCCTCGGCAATATGGGCAGCAAAATTAGCCAGCATGGGCGCTGGCGGCTGTCCAATTTCCGCTATGTAGGGATGATAGGCTTCTGCTGCGATATCGTGCATCTGCTGTGCATCCCCAGCCAGCGCGCGGCGAATATCAAATGGCGCTATCATAACGAATGGCCTTCATTCGGCGGGCCAAATCCGGCTTGCCAGCTTTATCCATCTGCTCTGCTACCGCCTTGAAATCTCCAGTAGTCCGATTTTGACTCAGTTTCGATTTGGCGATGATGCTGGTAATCTCTATTCGAAACGCAACGATATTCTCCAGCATTTCATCCATATAATCAGGCGGCGCATCTGCCATGCGCCAGGCTTGCTGGCCATTTAGAGCGGTTTCATGTTTTTTGGTTAGACGCCCAACAATTGCCCTCTTTGTTTTTTCATCATGTTCGAAGACGATATTACCAGTGACATGCACCGCCCGGTAATTCCAGGTTGGCACATGACGGTGATGTTCCAGCTTGCTAGGGTACCAGTTTGGTGAAATATAGGCCTCTTCCCCTCTGAAGATCGCCAATATTTCCGCGCCATCTTCAAGCTGGCTATGTAGCGGGTTTGCTCGTGCAACATGACCTATCAGCCTGTCCGCCCCATCTCTCAAAAGAGGCAAATGATGCGCGGTAAGCCCATCCTCTGGAAAGGCAACAACAATAGCCAGGCTATAGCGGTCCATCAGGGCCTCTATTTCGGCAGCATCACTCTCATGGAACATTTCTGGTATATACATTTTTGCTGTCCTTATGCTTGATACCGCCCCTGTTGCCCAGCCTGCGCCTGTTTAACAGATATCCGCTAGGCTACAAATGCCCCCCTCTAAGCAAACGGATGCTGCCAAAAAGCACTGCGCGTCCTAGTTTGCACACCCATATTTGTCTTGCAGGGCAGCCAGCACCAATAACGTAGCGGCAAATTCAAGATTGCTCTCATCGCGGGCCAGCCACTCTTGTGTCACCTGTTTCAGCTCATCAGGAGACACATCCTCGCGCGGGCACAAGGTCGCGTTAGCCTGCGTAGCTTTCTGGTTTATTAAATCGGTTGTGGTAAAGGCATCAAAGGCCCCGGTAATATATACCATACAAATCATATCATCACTTGGGGCTGAAGAGGTACAATAGCTATTCAAATCATGGCCGGTAAGAAAATCCGCCTGCGCTGGCAAGGCCACCATAGCCGATACACTAAAAACAGACGCCATCATTACGCGCTTTGCTCTAGAGATAGGGGTCATTCTTTTTTCCTTGCTTATTAGCTGCATCAATCAGCAATTACGAGATATTCAAAATAATTTTGGGTGGGGCTTTGCCTTCATGGATATCAATAAAGGACTGTGCGCCTGCTTCCAGACCTCTTACCTCTGTCCAGCCATCCCCAGTTATTTTACCCTCTTCAAGCAGTTGTACCGCCTCGGCAAAATCCAGCTTGCTGTAGCAGTAAGAGCCAGTAAATACAATTTGCTGCAAGGTAAGGCGCCGTGTATCCAGACCTGGCTCATTATCCTGAAGACCAATATGGGATATCACCCCGCCCGGGCGCACCATAGCACTAGCGGCGGCACGGGTAAGACCAGATCCCACCGCATCCAGTACAATATCAATATGGCCAGAATTTGGGATACCCTCACGCGGGTCATAGGCAACAAAATCCCCTGTTTTTGACAGCATATTTCGGCGCAGCGCATTTGTTTCGGCAATATGTATTTTAGTAAACCCTTTTGCTGAAAACACCATCGCCGCTAACAGGCCAATAGCCCCGCCACCCAGCACATGCACAGATGCGTCTGTATCAGCGATATGATTAACCGCTAACTGTACTGCATTCACCGCACAGGCTAGCGGTTCGGCCAACGCCGCGTCACTATTCTGCAGGGTATCAGATACTGCCGTCAGGTTACCTTCATTGATAATTACCTGCTGGGCAAACGCACCAGACAGGCGCATTCCCAACAGCTCGCGGCTGGCACAAAGATGTTCCATACCTGACTTGCAAACCTGGCAATTCCCGCAGGACATAAGCGGGTTTAATACAACCCGCTGGCCAGCGAACCGGCCTGTTCGTGCTGTACCTACCGCCTCATGCCCCAGAATAAGGGGGGGAATTCTGCGCTCATCCAGACCATGCCAGGCATGCATATCAGAGCCGCAAATCCCGCATTGATGCACATCAATACAGACCTGCCCCTGTTGTATGTCAGCCAGCGGCATATCCAGAATTTCAGACTGCATTGTGCCTGTATAAACCAGCGCTTTCATTTTGCGGTATATCCCCCATCTACGGCCAGCACCTGACCTGTTACATAAATTGAGGCGTCGGATGCCAGAAATAACACTGGCCCCACTAAATCATCCAGCTTTCCGTTTCGGCCAATGGCGGTGTTTTTTGCATGTTGTGCTGCCAGTTCGCTATTTTCAAAAACTGGCTGGGTTAGCTCGGTTGGAAAAAAACCGGGCGCGATCGCATTGGCACAAATACCATCAACAGACCAGGCTTCGGCCATCGCCCGCGTCAATTGAGATATCCCGCCTTTAGCCGCGCCATAAGCGATACCTTTTTCAAATGCCCGGCTGGATTGCAATGATGCGATATTGATAATACGTCCCCACCCTTGCGCCTTCATCTGACCGATAAAAGCCTGAGCAACCAAAAATGGCACATTCAGATTCAGATGCACCGATTCCGTCCATTCCTGCTCGGTTACCTCATCTGCATGTTTGCGCGGATTAATCCCGGCCGCATTTACAATGATATTTGGCGCGGCCTGCAGTTCAGTTACCTTTTGTGCCAGCCTGCCAGCTGCCCCTTTTTCGGCTATATCCAGGCAAACAAATTTGCCGCCATATTTGGCTATCGTCTCTTCAAGGCGATCGCGGCGCCGACCAACCACGATTATATCTGCCCCCGCCTGTGCCAGCGTACCTGCCATAAACTGGCCGATACCAGACCCACCACCTGTTATAAGTGCAGTTTTGCCAGCAACCTTAAAGGGGTTAATTTCCAAAATTCTCTCCCGGAAAATATTTACGCAAGCGCACATCTGCTGACCTTGCATGTCCTTCCATTCCTTCAAGACGTGAAATTCTGGCGGCAGCTTGCCCTACCTCGCGGTTTGCTTCTTTGGTCATCCGCTGTGTCGTCACAATTTTCATAAATTTATGCACCGACAATCCGCCTGTATAATGGGCCGCCCCCTTGGTTGGCAGAATATGGTTCGTGCCGGAACATTTATCACCATAGGTTACGGTTGTTTCCTCGCCAATAAATAAAGAGCCATAATTTTTCAAATTATCGGTATACCACTCATCGCGGGCAGTATGAATCTCCAGATGTTCGGCAGCATATTCATCTGATATGTGCACCGCCTCTTCATCGGTATCGCATAAAATCACCTCGCCATAATCGCGCCAGGCTATTTCAGCGGCCTTGCGGGATGTCTCGGGCAAAGCGGCGATATGCTTGTCCATCTGTGCCATCACCTGATCAGCTAAACTCCGTGAGGTCGTAATTAACCATGCAGGTGAGTCCGGACCATGCTCAGCTTGTGAGACTAAATCTTCGGCAACAATTTGCGCATCGGCGCTGTCATCGGCGATAATGGCGATTTCCGTTGGTCCAGCAAACATATCAATGCCAACCCGGCCATACAGCGTTCTTTTTGCCTCGGCTACAAACCGGTTACCTGGTCCAACAAGAATACGCGCAGGCTTGCCAGTGAACAGGCCAAAGGCCATAGCCGCAATACCCTGCACCCCGCCAAGGGATAAAATAGTATCCGCGCCACATAAATTCATCGCATATAAAATAGCTGGATTAGGCCCTTCATTCCCGTGCGGGGCTGAACAGGCCACAATATTTTCAACACCCGCCACCTTTGCTGTGGCGACAGACATGACCGCAGACGCTACATGCGCATAACGCCCGCCTGGCACATAACAGCCAGCTGTTTCAATCGGGATAAGCTTTTGACCTGCCCATAGCCCCGGTGACAGCTCGGTTTCAAAAGAAGAGATGGACTCGCGCTGGGCATGGGCAAAACGGGTTACCCGGTCAAAGGCAAACTGAATATCCTCTTTCAGCGTTTCAGATACCATTTTGCCAGCATCAGCAATCTGATCAGCCCCAATGATGGCCTTACCTTCATACCCATCCAGTTCCCGGCCATAACGCAAGGCTTCTGCTTCGCCGCCCTGTTCAATATTAGCCAGCATCTTGTTTACGATTTTACGAGTTTCATCAGTACCAGTTGCCGGCGTTTTAGATGCTTTTTTTAAATATTCTACAGTCATTGATTAATTTCCATACAGAACAGTTGGTAGCCAAAGGGCGATTTGAGGGAACACAAATATCAGAATAAGGCCAATCAATTGAATAACCATAAACTGCATCATGCCGATATAGATATCTTTCAGATCCCATTGCGGGACAACCCCCTTTAAAAAATAAGCCGAGAGGGCAACAGGCGGACTAAGCCAGGCGGTTTGCAAATTTACCGCCACCAGGATGCCAAACCAGGTCAGATTCACATTTAACTCAATCAAAACAGGTATCAAAATCGGCAGAATAATCAATACGATAGGCACCCATTCCAAAGGCCATCCTAGCAAGAAGACCATCGCCATAATAATGATCAGCACCATCGTTGTAGACATATCCCAGGACAGTAAAACCTCGGTCAGCAAAGTTGGTGTACCCAGCCGTGAGAATACCGCACCAAAGAAGTTGGAAGCCGCCACTAGGAAAAGAATTAATACGGAAATTTCCAGCGTCTTTAACAATGCCTGATACAAGCCATCTATAGTAAAGCGGCCATATAGAATAGTCAGCAATAACGCGCCAAACGCCCCGCAAGCCGCCCCTTCTGTAGGGGTGGCCCAGCCGAATAAAATTGACCCAAGCGCAAACGCAACCAGCGCCGCAGGCGGCACCAGACCCATAAAAAATTCATACCAGAGGTCAGAAAAGAAAAATCCGGCTGGACGGTTTTTTTCCACCCATTTGGATGTTCCCAGCATCAACGCTGCCCAGCCAGCTGGAATAATTAACGAAGATAGCGGGAATAGCCCTTGCAGACTACCTGAAACACCCATGACCATTAGCGTGAAGAACATCACGATAGAGCCAATTACTAACAACGCTTCCAGCCAGTAATATTTTGAAGTTTCCGGCTGTTCTTCTGGACTTAAAATCGGTCCAAGAGATGGATCTAGCCAGCATCGCACCATCGCATAACCAGCGTATAAGGTTGCCAGCATGATGCCTGGAATAATCGCGGCAGCAAACAAATCAATGACTGGCACTTCTAGGACTGGCCCCATAACCACCAGCATAATTGATGGCGGGATCAAAATCCCCAGGGTACCACCTGCGGTAATGGTTCCGGCCGCTAGGCGAACATTATAGCCAGAGCGGTTCATTGTTTTTGCCGCCATGATCCCCAATATGGTAACCGATGCCCCGACAATCCCCGTCGCCGCAGCAAAAATTGTAGACACAAATAATACCGCCAGGTATAACGCGCCGCGGGTACGAGACAGCATCAGTTGAACAGAGTTAAACAGCCTTTCCATCAACCCTGCCTGTTCCATCAAAATGCCCATAAAGACAAACAAGGGGACTGCCGCCAGCGTTTGCTCCAGCATCACTGAATTAAACTGTAATGTCTGAAGATAGAACACTAGCTTGCCACCAAATCCCCACGCGCCAAAGACAAACCCCAGGAAGATCAGGGTAAAGGAAATCGGAAAGCCAACAAAAATAGCTGCCAGCATGACCGCGATCATCAGCGCTCCAATCATGGTAGCAGACATGCCAAAGGCACCTTTAATGCCGCCTTCTAGACCATCTCCTAACGGCAAAATATTTGGAAAAAAGGTCTCCATGAAAATAGCGCATAGAACAATGATATAAAGAGGTAGGAATCTATCCAGCCACCGACGCCATTGAACGTCCAATTGATAACGACATCTCAGCAATTCTGCTATCCCCTGCAAAATCAGGAATAAGGCGCCAAGAGGCATTGCTGTTCTGGCTGGAGCAAGCGGTGCCATCAACGCTGTATCCATAGAGCGTTCCCAGGTGATCCAGCTTTTGTAGGTGTATTCGGCAGACAACCAGAAAAAGAAAAGCATCGCCGGGAAATAGAATAATAGATATAAAACAGTATCGACACGTGCCTGATTAACTGGCTTCCATGTTCTGAACAGAAAATCTGCACGGATATGCACACCGCGCATCAGCGCATAACCGGCTCCCATCATAAACATCGCCCCAGCGAACATACGGCTGGTATCATAGGCCCAGTCAGTAGGTGCGATAAATAGTTTCCTGGCTACCACCTCATAGACCATGGAGAGCATCACCGGCAGAAGCATAAAACAGGTGATTTTCCCTACCCAATTGCTGAAAATATCGATATTGCCAACGATTTTACGTGATAGGGGATGCATATCCTCTGGTGTCTCACCAGGGGCTTCTGACCGTCGCTCTGCAATCAATTCATCCGTGATATCCAACTTTTCCATTTCTGGGTCTTGTGCCATTTCCCGCCTCTTTTTTCTTGCATCCGGGATGCCAACCAGCCTAAGGTTCGTGGCATCAGACTGGCTCTGGTTAGATTTTATTTTTTTTATTTCAAATATTTTAAGAAATCAGAATGCTGATGGTCTTTCCACCCCGCAATAAAGCAGCATGGAAAGACCAAATATTGAAAGCCTACTTCAAGCTGTTAGCATAGGCCATGCCTAGCTGTGCATTTGAAGATTGTGCACCGGCCCAGAATGGAACCGCAACAAGTGCAAAATCTTTTTGTGACTGCCATACTTCAGCAAAGAACGCATTTTCTTTTGAGTTCTTTTCCAACAGAGCATTCGCTGCATTCATATATGCAGGGAAGTAATCTGCTGGTGTGTCTTGCAGAATAACACCATGCTTCGTGGTAAGCTCATGTAATGCCTTACCATTTCATAGATACGTGCAGAGATACCTTTTGAGAGAGATGCGTTCGCTGCCACTTCAAAAGCTTTCTTCTGATGGTCTGTCAAAGAGTTATAAACATCTTTGTTCAGATACAAATCCGCATTCACAACAACCTGGTGCAGACCCTGCAGATAGTAATGCTTCAGGACTTTGTGAAAACCAAAATCCATATCAGGCTTTGGACAGCACCATTCGGCTGCATCGATTGTACCTTTTTCCAACGCTGGCAGGATATCCCCGCCGCCCATGGCCACAGATGCTACACCAATATCCTTGTATGTCTGACCTGGCAGACCTGGAGGGGTGCGGAATCTGTACTTACGGAAGTCATCCATGGATTTGATAGGCTCTTTAAACCAACCAAGGGCTTCTGGACCCACAGGCTGAAGCATAAAGCCTTTAACATTCATACCCATTTCATCCCAAAGACGATCATACAGCTCTTTACCGCCGCCAAACTGGAACCATGAAAGAAAGGCAATGTTATCGATGCCAACCCCTGCACCGGCAACTGGTGAACCAAACAGCATAGCTGCCGGATGCTTACCTGACCAGTAATGTGTCCATGCAAAACCGCCATCCACAAGACCTGAATCAACAGCATCCAGTGTTTCTTTAACACCCACAACAGCGCCTGCTGGCAGGACTTCAAATGTTACCTCACCACCGGTTAGGGCAGTAACATCAGACATAAAGTCTTTCAGCATTCTTACTTCTGTTGTTTGTGTACCAATAACGGCTTGCACCTTGATATGCACTTCTTTTGCTTGCACAGCTGCTGGAGCTAGCAATACCGCGGCACCGACGCCTGCTGCGGCGATACCCTTTTTAAGTGAAGTTAAACGAGACATGATTTCCTCCCTTGTCTGTTCTACTTTGCGCCTTCCGCTTACTTGCCGGAAAGACAACAGCGAAGGCGGCTGATTGTCCAAAATGCTCCGGCATGTTCCGTTCAAGACTTAAAAATTACGTCCTTGAACCTATCAGAGTATGGTGTTGCTTGACTTTAAATCACACCTATATCCCTAATTCCGTCATATAACATCATCACTGTTAAATAGATTAAGAAGAACAATCCCAAATACGATAACCATCTGTATTTAAGCATTACTCTCATGATCATAGAGGCAAAAAACGACATAAAGGCAATCGCAAGCGCCAGACCAAAAATCAATAATTGTGTGTCATCACGTGCAATCGCAGCTACCGCCACAATATTGTCAATAGACATAGACACATCTGCCAGTAAGATCGTAAATAGCGCACGCGAAAACTGCGTTTGTTTACCGCTATTTTCAATGCCTGCATCCTCACCTAAAGAACCTTGTGGCAGGGTTTCAACAGTATCGGCATTAAATTCTTTCAGATCTTTGTAAAACCGCCAGCACACCCATGCCAGCAACGCCCCACCAATAATTAATATGCCCTGAATAGCCATAAGTTGCGAGGCCACAATTGCAAAACAGATACGCATACCCGCTGCCATTGCCATGCCAATAAAAATGGCGCGTTTCCGCAATTGTGGCGATAGCCCCGCAGCAGCCATCCCTATAACGAGCGCATTATCACCCGATAAAATTATATCCGCGAAGATTATTTGACCGATATCTGCTATCCACGCCCAATTCATACCGCATCCTTCAGGATCATATCGGCCGCTTTTTCACCAATCATAATTGCCGGGGCATTGGTATTACCAGAGGTAATGGTCGGCATGATAGAGGCATCTACCACGCGCAAGCCCCTAATGCCATGTACTTTCAGGCGTGCATCCACCACTGCCATCTTGTCCGTGCCCATCTTGCAGGTGCCGGTTGGATGATAAATGGTAGTAGAGGTGTTGCGCGCCCATTGCAAAATATTCTCATAATCATCGCCTACTTCCGCGCCGGGTGAAAATTCAGAAGTGATCTGTTCTTTTACCGGTGAAGTTTTGCATATTTTACGAGCAATACGAATCCCTTCTACTAGCGTATCGCAATCTGTCTTGGTAGCCAGATAATTTGGATAAATCCTTGGGTGATCGCCATAATGGCCGGAGGCCAGCTCCAAATGACCGGCACTTTCCGGACGAAGCTGCAAGACAGAGGCGGTAAAGGCAGAAAAAGGATGCGGCCCATCGGCTGGGCGTGTCGCACTAAAGGGCTGGAGATGAAATTGAATATCCGGGGTTTCCAGCTCAGGCCGTGTTTTTAAAAAGGCCGCCCCAAGCGAGGCCGCCATCGCCATGGGCCCTGTGCGTTTCAGGGCATATTCAAGTGCAATGCCCACCTTTTGAAACAGGCTGCGCACTTCTGTATTGATAGTAGAGCTAGTACATTTAAAGACTGGCCGTGCTTGCAGATGGTCTTGCAAATTCATCCCCACCCCGGCCAGTTCATGGATAGGGGTAATGCCATGCGAGGTTAATTTATCCACCTCGCCAATACCGGACAGCATCAAAATCTGGGGCGAGCCAATAGCCCCAGCGCTTAATATAATTTCGCGGCGTGCCTTTATAACTGTTTCAATCCCGTTGATTTTTGCTCTTATCGCCACCGCTCGGCGCTTATCAAAAATAACGCTTTGTGTATGGGCATGGGTGATGATTTCCAGATTTTTCCGCTTTCTGGCAGGGGCTAGATAGGCACGTGCCGCAGAACAGCGTTGACCATTTTTCATGGTCATCTGAAACATCCCCACCCCTTCCTGATCTTCGCCATTATAATCTGTATAGCGCTTGTACCCTGCGGCAATGGCCGCTTCTGACCAGGCATCAATCACATCGCGCGTCACGCGGTTTTCCGAGACATTTAACGGGCCGCCCTTGCCGCGTACCTCATCAGCCGGCCCTTCCCAATTTTCGGCACGTTTAAAATAGGGCAACACATCATCCCAGCCCCAGCCGCTATTACCC
>Ga0181568_10005259_pt1 | contig 11421 bp, 9 predicted proteins | sample 101ome_20_FD_133758 | JGI IMG/M metagenome (GOLD analysis project Ga0181568, IMG submission 133758) | Coastal salt marsh microbial communities from the Groves Creek Marsh, Skidaway Island, Georgia - 101404AT metaG (megahit assembly) | ecosystem: Environmental > Aquatic > Marine > Intertidal zone...
CCAAGTACACACACGCACACACTACGCGTGCGTGTGCGCGTAGGCGACTCGTGGCGTCCGTGTGCTATGCTACTCCTCGGCATTGGCACAGGGGGTTATCGTAGCCGCACAAGGCGTTTGCGCTGGAGTGCCAACCTCCTTGCTTTTGGCGCCAGCCCCCTGCTCCAATCCCCCTCCCGTGGCGACTCTTGCGGCGTGCATTTGCAGATTGGAGCATACCACCGCACATTGCACCCGCACTCCCCGCGAGCGCGCTAGTCGTCTCGCGGGTTGCACGTTCCAAACGCCTCGCACGGACTCGTGAGCATCGTGCACGCACGGCGTTGAGCATGTCCACCCCCGCATCCTCCGCGACCAAGCGTCCAAACGAGGACCCCAAGACGCTCGAGTACCAGACCACCCATCCCGGAAATCTGGTCATCAAACCCAGCAGCAAGAATTACGGACCCAACAACACCGTGTCCAATGCCAGAGACGAGCTCACGCGCTACTTTGAGACGCACCTTCCAAGGGCCAGTGGCGGATGGCCAATGGATCCCCAAAACCCGTGGAGCGGTCACACCGTGGCCGTCTCGCTGCAGGGGTCGGTGCGCACTCCGGCGCTGCTGCGCGTGGCCGATTGCACGCATCCCAAGAATGGATTTGGTCCGGAACTCGTGCTCTACGTGCGCATTCCGCGCAAGACCAGCGCCCCGCTCAACCTGAATCCGGGACGACGCGAAGACGTGCGCTACTTTCACGTGGACAATGCCGAGGCGCGGCGTCTGCTTTGCAACATGAAGATTTCACCCTTTGACGCCACGACGGCCTACAATGGCACGGCGCAGCACCACCCGTACGTGCTCTCCATGCTCGTGTCCATGCACGCCATTGGCGATCTGGGAACGGCCTCCGAGGGACAGCGCAACGCGGAGGGCAAACCCACTCTTTTCACGGGCTGCGGCGCCACGGCCTATGCCAATGGCGGGCTCACCGTCGTGTGCTTGCCGCCACTCAGCGCCGAGCTCGAAAAGTGCTTCATTCTCATGGGCCACTCGCTGGCGGTGGCACCCGCGAGCAATTCCTCCACGCCAGACACCACAACGAGCACGTCGAGCCACGACGACGATGCCGAGAGCTCCACCTCGGACGATGTGCCCCTTGCACAGCAGCTCGATGCCATCTGGGGCAACTGGAAGGCCAAGAGCACCGAGGCGGGCAACCAGCTTCGCGCGTGCACGCAAGAGCTGTACGACTTGGGCCAGCACCTGCCGCGTGCCCACGCCTCGAGCATTCTCAGCCACACGATTCCCAAACTCTCCTCCCATTCGGCGGCAATAGGGACGCACGTCCTTGCCGAGGTCATGGACCACTTTGTCGGAATCGCGGCCAAGTCGACAGCTGCCTCGGCTCCAAAAAAGGCGGCACAGTCCAAGACCAAGGCGGCATCCGCGCCACCGGCCAAACCAAAGTCCATCCTTCAGACGTCCCAAAAGTCGACTGGCTCCAAGAGTGCCGCGGCGTCGTCTTCCAAGGCTCCGGCTGCGTCTGTCGCAAAGACGGTGTCCTTTGCACCCACTCCGAAGGAGACGCCCGCCAAAGACGACGACGATGACAACGACAGTGAAAGCTGGGACATTGAGGATCCTATTCCCACCAACAAGCGCGATCGCGAGAGCGACGATGACGAGGAAGGCGAAAACAGCGACGAAGAGGAAGAGGAAGAACGGCCCACAAAAAAGAAGCAGGGCAAGCGCGCACGCCACAATGAGGGCGACCTAAAAGATGACGACGAAGAGGATTTCAGCGACGGCGACCCCGACTCTGACGATTCGGAGTCCAATTCGGGCGACGATTCGGACGACGACGAAGAGGCGGGCGACTCGGACGTCTCAGAAGACGAGGCAAGGACCGCGCCGAAAAAGTCTGTCGCAAACCACACGGGCGCCACTTTCTTGTCGACTGCGTCGTCTTCTGCTACCACATTGGCGACAGCCTCGTCCTTGGCTCAATCGGTTGTGCCAAAGCCATTGGCACAAGCCGCACCCACGGCACCCACGGCACCCACGGCACCCGCGGCACCCGCGGCACCCGCGGCATCCACGGCACCCGTCTTTGATTGGAAATCTGCGCTCAACCTGCCGGTGATGATGCCCGAGCTGGAATCGCTCCTCTCGCCTGCGTCCGATTTGCTTCCGGGTTCGATGGCGCAGCCCTTTGCAAGCAAGCTCAATGCGCTCAAACAAGTCGTGGAGACAAACACGCTGGTGCCTTCGGTTGGTCAGTTGCTGAGCAGCATCGTCGTCGATCTCGTGCACGCGCTGCACGGCTTGGCCGAACGGCGTGGTTCCGATGGCGCAGTGCCCATGTCGCCAGAGGAGGTGGTGCGTGTGCGTGCCCTGTCCAGCGCGGCGGAGCGGCTGCACACGGGCGCTCACCCCTTGGTGCGCGATGCGCTGCGCGATCTTCGAGCCCTGGAGGCCAACCTCGTGCGATTCCGCCAGCACAGCTGCGAGGTGACCGAGGGCCTTTGCCGCATCTGGGCACCGGGCGGGGCGCTCGTGCCTGCCGCCTCTTCAGAGGTGGCAAACGAATCGCCCGGGTCCTCGACGGCACCCGAGCCACCCGAGCCACCCGCGCCGTCGTAGACGCTCAGCACACACGTACATACGCACACACGCACACACACATGGCCGCCTTGGCCACCGGATAAGCCGCTGCACCTTTGGGTATTAGAGTGCAAGGGCCAAGACTCTGCGCGTGTTGCGTGTCATTCCGTCGAAACGGGTGTGTGCGTATAACAAATCGCGAGTGTCACACGATGGATCCCGACAGCGGGAGCTCGGTGACGCTCATCTATTATCGCATTGGCGAACGATGGTGGAAGGAACCGTTTTTAAACGTCGTCGCGGCGGCGGCGCAGATGAGCTCGCTGACGCACGTGGAAATCGCCATCGGAGGTAACAATTTACGCATCGCACACCCAGCCCGAAATCGCATCTTGGCAATCCGCGCGTGTGTGTGTGTGTGTGTGTGTGTATCGCGCAGAGGAGCCAGGAAGCAATGGCATGATGACCAACGTTTGCAGAGTGTTCAATGACAAGGTGTGAGTCGCGCACTCGTGTGCTCGACATCAGACTTGCTCATTGGAATCTGACGCATGTGCACAGGTGGGAGTCGAACTCGTCGAGCGCACGGGTCGCAGTCCGCACTATGTCTACCAGAGCCTTGGCTGCTCCAAGGCGGCCGTCAACCGCATGCTGCGCTACGCCAAGACGCAGTGCGTGGGAAAGCCGTTTTCCAACACGGGCATGGCCAGGAGTCTGCTCTGGCCACGGCAGACGGACGGCACCAGCTTTTTTTGTGCAGGCATACGCCACGGTTCCACGCCCTTTTTGCCGCGAGTCGCCATGTCATCGCATGCGTGCTCATCGTCGCACTCGTCTGCGCAGAATTGGTGGCCGCCATCTTGAAGGAGGGCGGGCTGCTCGAGGCGAGCTCCAACCCGGGCAGTGCCACGCCCGAGACCCTGCACAAGATTTATCAGAGCCGAGCGGCGGCGACGGCCAACCCCTATGTGCTGCGCGATCTCAACGCCACCACCGGCTTGAGCTTTTGCAACACGATGGGAGCGGCGGCGGCGCAGTGCCACCAGCGCTCCGGAGCCAGCACGAGCGCTGGCGGCACCGCCGAGGAGCGCGAGGCCTTGTTGCAGCACCGATCCATCATGGCACCGGTGCCACCACCCAACCGGCCGATGACCACGGCCAGTGCGCTCGGAGAACGACGACGAGCCGATTCGCCACCGAGGGGACATTTTCGCGTCATCACGCATGTTGGCAGTGGGCGTCCCGGCGCATCGAATGGGACGGTTGGGGCGGCGGCCAGCATGTGCGCTCACGGGACGGGGCTCATGGGCGGCGGCAGCAGCGGGCGAACAGCGCGTGCAGTGCGTGCGGCAGAGGCGGCGGCGGCGGCCAGCACCGGCACCTCGAGCCATGGCACGGCGGTTGCCGCCAATGGACAGCGCACGGGCATGTGTCTCACGCTGCACAGTCTGGACATGCGAAGTCTAAACGCCTTGTAACTCTGAGTTTTGAACGCGTCTTTCCAAACAAAAAAAAACACAGATTTGAAAACGACCGTTTACACCACCTACTACCCAGACGGTAAACCACGCGTGTGCATTGGGATCTTGTTGTTGTTGCCCATGTCGTTGAGACCGGGCGTCTTCTTTCGACCTAAAAGGTCGTTCAGCGGGCCGTGTAGACCATCTGGGCGTGCTGCGCGAGCTCCAGCGGGACCATCCTGTGGGCCAAATGTTTTTGGTGGGAAGGGGTGTCAGTGCACGGGGTGGTGTGTGTGTGTGTGTGTGCATGAGCAGGGTAAAAACTTGGGTTTGATCGAGTTTCCGCACGTGTCGCGGGCCGTCTTGAGCGAGACCGACTCGCCGCGGCGCCAGCGCGCATCCCCAGGAATGGCATCGGGGCCAAAGTGACCCTGACCGGGGATCAGGTTCATGAACGACTTGGTCCACGGGTCGTAGATGCGGTGGGGGCCAATGAAGCAGGTTGCGTTGTTGGTCGAGCCCTGCGCGCAATGGGAACACGGTGCGTCAGTTGGGCATCGGGTTGCAGGTTGGGAAAAGGGTGCGAGTGGCCACATGCAAGATTCAAAGTTAGCGCGCCTGCGAGATAAAGTCCTGGTTCTCGGCCGCCTTCATGTCCTCGCCAAAGTGAATCGAGCGCAGGTTGAGCACGCGCTGGTACTCCTCAAAGACCTTTTGGCCGCCCGGGAAGGACGAGTGGGTGCCGCCGGTGGCCGAGGTCACCTCCCAGGGCAGCAGCCGGGTGGTCACGCTCATGACGGTGTCGAGGTGGCCCGAGGAGAACTGCTGCGCCGTCGCCGGGAAGGCCAGCATCGACGCGTACTTGGCACCGACGTCATTGGAAAAGGAGAGGCGCTCCATCAGGTTGGTGGCCGCCGTGGTGGCGGACATGGAGCCGTCCTCGCCCTGGGCAAAGAAGAGCGTGTTGCAGCCCGCCACGTAGCCGGCGCACGCGACGTCGCGCATGACTAGGACGTTTTGCGGCTTGGTGACCACGGCCTTGAAGTGGCCCGTGTAGTGACCCTCGATCGTTTTGACCTGCGTGTTCGCCGACAGCTGCACTGCGAGACACAAGAGGGCCGACAGGCGTGAGTGGGTGTGGCGATGCGTATGGGGTGGGAGCAAGGGTTTGACTTGCATGGGCGTACTGTCCGCGGGGCCAAACAGCGTGGCGCCAGTGTCGCGGCCCGAGACGGCCATCACGACCGAGTGCATCAGGTGCTCGATAAACGGACGCGCGATGACGATGCGAATGTCGGTGTCGAGCTTGGTGTAGTCCAGTTCGTTACCAGCAGCGTCCTTAGGCGTTTTGCCCTCGTTGAACGCAATCCACTGCTTGGCCTTCTCATTCCAGCTGGAAAGCATCTTGTCCGGCATGGTGTTAGCCACCAGGTTGCCATTGGCGTCCTTCTTGGTGGTCGGGTGCGACATCTCGACATCGGTGAGGTTGTCGATGCAGCAGGCTTCGAGCGCCTGGGCCCAGGTCACGCGCACGTGGCGATCGGACTCCTCGTCGTAGATGAGCGCATCGCACGTAAACTTGCCCTTGGCCGGCTCCTTGCCGCCGTCGGTCGGGTCGACCTGCGGAGGCTGGAGGACGTAAAACTCGCCGATTTGCGAGTTGCGCGTGAGCATCTGGACCGAGTCCTGGTCTGCGCATTGCAAACAATAGAGCCAATGGTAAGCGCAGTGTCCAAACAATCGCAAAGTGGGGCGTTGGGGTGCAAGTGCCAGGCGGCGCACCGTCCGAAACCTCAAAAGGCTCCGAAGTGAATATGCCGCAGCCGCGGAAGGCGCGGGCCTCGAAGCCTGCGACACCCGCCTCGAAGCGGGCCTCGGCGGCGGGGCCGCCCTTTTCGTAGGCTGCGCAGCAGGTGTGCAATCGCAATGTGAGCGGGAGCAGCCACTGGCGAATGGGGGCACGGTGTTTGAGGAGGCAGACGGCGTACTCAGCTTGGCCTCGGGAGCGAGCGCCTGCGTATGTGCATGGTGGGTGTGTGAGTATGTGGTAGAAGAGGATGGGGTGTGATCAAGGGTTTGAGTTTTGAAAATGGACCATGTACAGGAGCATCTGCCTGCGCACGCAAAAAGGGCATTGGCGCGGTCAGCGTGTGGCAAGCGGGCATGGCAAGAACCATGGGAGTTGGTTTGACGCAATCTCAAACGCACGGCGGCATGATGAGCATGTTCGGCCTGTGAAGAGAACATGGTGGCGTGAGTATGAGGGGTTGCAAACTGGCAACGGTTTGGCGTGTTCGATTCTAAAAGGAGCGCACGAGACGCCGTAGCGCGACATGCCTGTACATGCAAGTGGTGGTCGGTAAAACGGATGATGGGCCAGGGGCTAAAGGGGGTGCTAGACAGGTTTGACGCCGGCGCAAACTCACGGTACTTGCACTCCTGCCAATGGCAAACGGGATGTGGTCAGGACGAGTTGCAAGGTTGACGAGTGGGTCGTGGTTTGAGGTGCACGCGATGCACCTCGACTGCTTTGTCGAAGCCTGGAACGGACAAGGGAGCGGGGCGTCAGAGAGAGAGTGCATGGACCGCGCAAGGGTGTACAAGGTTTGAGAGGCCAGGGAGCGCACCGAGCTGCTCCTTCTGCGCAATGGCATACATCATCACCTCTGTGGAAGCATCGGCAAACGTGTGGGTGAGAAGGGCAATGGGACATCGATGCGCGTGCAGGGAGGAAAAGGGGTCCGGTCTCTCGTCGGTTGGCTGGCTCAGATTGGGCCGTCCTCGCACTGCGTGCTCAGGTCCCCAGTGTCGTCATTGCCGTTAGCAGTTGATCACATCCGCAGCGGCGTCCGCCAGCCGGGATAGATGTCCGGCAGCATGTCCTCCGTGATGCCGTCCGGCCAGAACTCGCGTGGCACCTTGGCCGCCATGGCCTTGGTGGGGAGCCGCTTGGACTTAGATCGGTTTTCCTTCCTTGTCAACGGCTGGATGTTTGTGTGGTGCATGCAGCGCAGTTGGTTGGTCTTGTTGTTGAGGTCGTACGCGCTCATGGGAAATACGTGGTCGTACTCGCAATCGGCGTGGTCCGGGTTCATTGCGCACATACGTGCCTCAAATTCCACCCAGGAGCACTTGAGCATCTGCTCGGTGGAGGCTCCTTTGATGAAGCCGTGCGTGCGCGCATAGTCGGCCAGCCTACTCCGGAGATTTCGCTCCGCGCGGTATGCCGGATCGTTGGCACGCCGGTTGCGCGCAAGCTCGTTGATGCGCGGCCTGGTCTTCTTTGCAAACACCTTGGAGTAATCCCGTCCTTTGGCTTCTTGCACCACCCTGGAAATCGCTCTCGCCACGGCGTTTGCGACCGGAATCATGACACCACGAGCGTTCCTGGGGCAGGACAGTTGCGTCTTCTTGATTCGCCGCTTCTCCCTCAGCCGCTCGCGATTCCTGATCTGGGCAGGGTTTACTGACGGCTTCCGCTTTTCGCGATCAGGACGGTCCATGTTCATATTCCTTTGGTTTCGGCAATGCAGGGCTGCGAGCGTCTTGTGTGGCATCAATGTCAAAAGGTGTTTGTAGTCCGGAGCGTACTGCCGCAGAAGCGCATCTTCCTCGGCGGTCCATTTGGTTCGCTGTGGTACTGCTGAGACGCGACCAGATACGTTCTTGCTCTTGCCCATCTCTTAATTGCCCACTCGCCCGACGAGAGACCGGGGGCCGGGCGTGCGGCGGGGCTAGCGCGTGTGTGGATGGCTTGCGAGAGGCACGTGCCGCAAGACTAGTCTATGGCGGTGCGCACCGTGGTTCATCGCGGTGCGGATGTTGCGCTTGGGGCGGCTGCGCAGGCACAAAAAGCGCATGAGCGTCGTGATTTAGGCTGGTGGTGGCGGAGGTGGTCTGGTTCGAGGTCTAAGAGCGCACAGGTTCTTGGAGCGGTCGTCTGTGATTCAAAAGCGCACATGGGCAACACGAGCACGTGTGAGCAGAAAGGTAGCGTGTGTGGGGGCTGGGCATGAGGACAGGGAGCAGCGAGGGGCAGTTTGAGCGTCACGCGACACAGTTGAAGTCATCTGCAAACAAGCACACGATGACAGTTAGCACCAACAAGGACAAGGGTTCGATTGGGCAATCGGGATTGTGCGTATGCGAAGGCGGCCAGCGTACAGTTCCCGCAGGTGAGGTACTGCGCACGAGCAAAGAAAACGTCAGCGCGAATCGAAAAGGCTGACTAGGGGACTGGTGGTTCAAGCCGCGTCAGCGCACGGCGTAGAGGACGTCAAAGTTGCAGGTCTGTACACGAGCAGGTGTGGTGGTCAGGTGGGGGTTTGGGGCGTGGGCTGGGCGGGTTGGACGGCATCCGATGCGGTGCCCACCTCCTGGACGCAGTACCTGCAAAGGTCATGGGGCGAGGGTAAGGGGTCGGTTAAGGCGCAAGTGGGTCTCAGCGTTTGAGTCGTCAATCTCACCGGATGGACTTGAGCTGATCGGCAAAGTGCCTGAGAACAGGAAAGCATTCTGGTTACTATGAGCGTTGCTGGGTGTGGAGTTTGAGGCGGGAATTCGCACTGGCGGCCGGCGTCGGTGGCGTAGAAATCGCTCTCGATCATCATCGCCAGACCACTGTTCAGACACAGAGGATCGCACGCGATCAGTGGATGCACGTTTGGACAAGGGCTGGGAGTTGAAACCCGAGTTGGAAGGCAGTGGCACTGACCGGCGCACGACGCGGTCGCGCTGACGGCGGCGCAGGGACGTCTGCATGCGCGACGTACCCTCGTAGGGCACACGCTCTGTAAGGGAATGCAGACATGGCGTCAGTTGCGCAAACGAGTGTGTGGTGCGCAGTTGTGGTTTGAATATCGCGATCGCGCACGCATCAGCCTCACGTCGAAGCGAACCTCGTCCCACTCCACCACCGTGCCGGTGATCTGAAAGTACGGAAGTCCAACGCTCGTCTGCCACGTCTGGGGCGAATTGAGGATCAGGTTGTTGAGGGTGTCGCGGATCTCTGCGCACACGCAAACGGAGCACGCGATCAGCAATGCGCGTTTGTGCAACGAGAGTTTCAAGGCTGTGCGCACTGGTGTTCTGGCCGACGTAGGCATCTGCGCAACAAAAAGGTGGCCTCGTGAGCAGACAAGCACCATGCGCGCATGCAAGCGTGCATGGCAAGGTTCAATCTGAGAATGCAAACCCGGAAAGTGATGCGTGACGGCATGGCTGGGCACGACAAGCGACGCGCGTGGTGAGCAAGCACGGCGCACTGGCACGGGAATCGAGTTTGAGGGCACGTGCGCACTGTTCGCTGTAGTCCTTGAGCTTCTCGGGCGACACGGGGGCGCCAAAGAAATACTGCAGGTTTTGGAGGACGTCCTCCTTGGACGGCGCAAAGGTGCGCGGCTGGGGGTGGGTGTTGAACTGATCGGTCATTGTCACGGGTCGGAGGATGCGCTCCTCACTTGGTAGGCTGGTCGGTGCTACGAGCGCACGCGATGAAGGGGGTGGACGAAAGCTAGCGGGAGCTTCCTGATGCTAGTGAAGCGCATTTGCACGGGTTATCCCGTGCGCGTCAACGCACGCGGATGGCGAGCCCAAGGGCGACCAGCATGCTTGTTTTTTTCATTCGTGGTCTACACTGCTCACGCGCACAAACTAAACACGCACACACAAACTAAACACGCACACTTACGCAACCCGACAGCGAACACAATAGCATCGTCCCCCACCCCACGCGGCACATCCCGACCACATGCCACGCTCGTAAAGATCCATGTCGCACATGATGCAGTGCGGCCCGACCCAGACGCCAGTGTTCAGATAGGGCGATTTGAGGGTCAGGATCCATCCCGGAACGCGCGTGTCGCAGAGCGGACACTGTTCACATTCGCAGTCGACGGAAAAGTCCGGATTGGGACAGCCATTGTGGCAGCACGGCCGATGGTCAACGGTGCTGAATCGCTCGTGATAGGCCCTTCCGGACCGCGTCGGCATTGTGGGTGTGCTCGTGTAAGGGCGGGGAGGGAGGTGCATGCCGCAAGGATGCGCATGGCGCTCACGCGGGTCGCAAGTGAGCGGGCAAAATTGGATCACGATTGTCACAAACAAACACACGCGCACACACCAATCCACACGTGCTCAACCCTGCGCGACACGCTCCTTTAGACGTGCGTCGCGGCCGACGACTCGCGAAACGGGCGGTTTTCCGCCAGCGAGGTTTCGCTTGCAGCCGACTCGTCGTCGTCGGCCCTCGACCAAGGCGTGCCTTGCACAATCACTAGCTCCGTGCCGCTTCCGGTATTGGAAGCATCCGCCGAATCGACGCGATCGACTTCGCGCATGTTGACGAGCGCACGCGACGGCCTAAACCGATCCACCATACTGCGCGTGCCTGATCCACTTGGTCCCTCACCACCACCGCCATTGGATCGTCGCGGAGGATGGGTGGACGACCCACGCACGTCGTGATAGAGCTTGTGCTCAAACTCGCGCAAGCGCACCACCACGGCCCGAAACTCGTTGACGGCGCCCCAGGACTCGGCCACCACGCTCAGGCTCGCAAACACCTTTTCAAACGAGTTGCTCGTTTGCACGAGCGTGCCAAGCGTGATCCGCCGGTCTGGGTCGGATGCAAAGAGCAGCGGCGCCACCAGAAAGTAGGGCAGGAGCACCATGACCTGGTCGTAGAGGCTCAGCCACGTGTTGAGCAGCGAAAAGTGCCGAAAGAGTGCGTGGTAGTTGCGGTACAGCCGTTTGAGCGTCTCCTCAAAGAATCGCCACGGCGCATACTCTTGCTGCTCCGCCGTCTGGCCCACGATGACCGCAGGCGTGGTCTCGAGCAGCACCAGATCCTTGCGCAGCAGCGCCTCCACGAGCTGGTTTTGCACCTCGAGGCTCACGAGGTGCTTGCCAAAGACGACGGCCCCTCCCAGCCCACCGACGGCCGCACCCACCGCCAAGATCATGAGCCAGCCGCCTCGGGCGACGCCCATCTCCACGGGGGGAGCCACGCGCTCGCTCAGGTCGAGCAATATGGGCGTGAAGACGACCAGCGTGAAGCACGCGTCGAGCACCGTGGCCAGGCATCCCATGAGGGCACTCGCAAAGCGCTGCGTGTCCTCGTGCGCACGCTGACTGGCACCCTCGATGGGCTCTTGTCGCGCATCCCATGCGCGCAGGTAGGCACGCATCAGCGCCATGCGCCACGAAAAGGCCCACGCGGACCGCATCCACTTGGCCGCGGGACTGGCCATCACCAGCGGTGCCACAATCCAGACAAACCGCGCAAGCTCATCCGACACCCTCACTCGATAGTCGGCAAGTGTGAGTGGACTCGGACTCGTGGGCGGAGCCACGGGCGAAAACAGGCCGCTTCC
>Ga0181568_10005261_pt1 | contig 11420 bp, 12 predicted proteins | sample 101ome_20_FD_133758 | JGI IMG/M metagenome (GOLD analysis project Ga0181568, IMG submission 133758) | Coastal salt marsh microbial communities from the Groves Creek Marsh, Skidaway Island, Georgia - 101404AT metaG (megahit assembly) | ecosystem: Environmental > Aquatic > Marine > Intertidal...
CCACATTACCAGCCAGTGTATACGTCTCCTGCGCTAACAGCAGAAATTTGTTTCATTCTGATTGGCACCCAACCTGCTGGAAAACTTAAAGTTACTGATGTAGTACCTTCCCATGGAATGAATGTTAAAGTAGCTGTTGCAGTTAAGTATGCTGTTTTTGGATAATCAAAATCAGTCGCGGCTGGTGTATGACGCTCAAAGTTACCTACTAATGCATTATCCCATCTATTTGAGATAGCCTGTACGTATGAGCTTTCGTTTGCACTTGATGATAAAGCCATAATTATTTAGTTTGTTTCTTGTTATTGTTAAATATTGATTTACCCTCTTCTGTTCGTGACAGGAAGGCTTCAACCTTTTGTAGGTTTAACTCGGTCTTTTTATTGATCTTACGCTCCTGCTCCTGCATCTGGTCCGTTAATTTCACTTGGATCTCCATAGTACCCACATCCTCCTTGTTTTGGTAAGACAATACCGTGGAAGTAATCGGGTTGCTTGTCAGGGTACATCCCATCGGGACCAGGATTACTGTAAGCAGGAAAGTCCGATACGTTGTCGCGAAGATATTCTCGCGTCCTTTCTCTGTAGAATTCTGCTGTATCTTGTACACTTTGTCTGATATATTTCATTTGATCGAGACTAGCAGCTATAGCAGTTTCTGAGTCAGGTTGCATTAACGACTTGTTAAAGATCTTGTAAGTTAGGCTAGGTAGAGCTTGATAAAGCGCGTAATTAGCCAGAGTAGGAGCAAGATAGTTGTCCAAAAGAGTCTGATCAGGAACTGTGAGTGTTGCTGCAACAATGCGATCCTTAAGTAAATTGTAATACTTAGTACCAAGCATGCCTTGTATATAGATGTCTTGAGCCTCAAGTACATGAGGCATAAGATCTTGCGGCTCGACATTCTCATGAACTGATGTCAGCTTCTTTAGTCTTCCTTCTGATATAAAAAGTACGTCAGCCATTAGTCTGTTCTATTGTTGTTTCTTGACCTGAGTCGTCTACAATTTCTTTCTTGTAGATTATCTGGTTCGGTTTGATTTCTAATTTTACGTTCATACCGAAACCTCTCAAGATATACTCAAACTTCTTAGTTAGTACTTCTTGTATAGGTTCGATGACCGTGCCCATAAAGTGTGCGTATGCCACTTCTATTTCATCAGCGTTGTTAGAGAAGCCACTTGCATCTTTAATACCTAACAATAATGGTGAACTAATTCTATGTGCAGTAAGTATCCTAGAGCTAATACGTTGCTCTAAAACGATGTAATAATCGTCGTTAGGATTATCAATAGTTTGTACTTGTGGAGCGCGATCTGCGCCATCTGAGAAGCTTAGGAATAACTTACCAGCATTCTCTGCACCACTAAACGCTCTCTCTAAATCTCGGTAAATCATCTGTCTTTCTTCAGGATTTGCCATACCATTGGGTAGGTTAATAAAAAGTCCAGGCAGCGCGCCGTTACTTATATTAGCGTTATGAAATATTGAGATACGAGAGTCCAACTCACAATCATTGACTGCACCCATATAGGATGGAAGGGGGTAGACATCATTGCCAGGAGAGTATTCGTAACAATAATAAATTTGAGACGCGCTATCACCTTTAGTGTCGGTGGGATTATACTTTAGGTATTCGACAGGCTTGTACTTTCGTGTGTTAGCCCAATTACTAGAAAAGTAATAATGCGTCACTTCGTCATTTTCATCTTGTTTACCAGAGCGTATATTATTGAATGGCAGATGGTATATCTCTGCGATTCTGTCCCCAGCTCTGTTCCATATAACGTTAAGTGAAAAGCCACCAAATAGTAGGTAATCAACTGTGGCTTTAGCGAATACCTCATCCAAGGTCTCATTGTGAGTGTTTACAATAGCATCGCCGTATGCGATGATGCCTTCCCCGCAAACTCCATCTTTTTTTGCTTTTATAGCTGTGTTGTGTATAGCTGATGACTGATATAACTCAATCATCTTTTGTGGCCATAGATTGTCTTCACCATAAGCAATCCAATCCTTACCTCTAACTTCCTTAAATGTAGGCAAAGGAATCGCCTCAAACTTTACAGCATTGAATAATTTCATGATCTATAGTATACGTATTGTTCGTTGTCCTCATTAGGTGACACATACTGTTCTGGGTAACTTTCAGTAAATTGTGTTTTGACTTTAGCAGGATACTTAGCTAGCTCTACAAACACTCTGCTAGGTGGTGCACCCTCAAAATAAGCCATATAGTAGCCATTACCATCTTGGTCTATGACATCTGCTATAGGACCACCTGCAAAGTCGTATGTAAAGACTGAGTATCTAGTAGTACCTGTAAGTCTGGTTAGTTGTATTTCACCAATAGTATTCTCTATACCCTTATTGTTGTACATACTAACGAGTCTAAGTCTGTAAAGGTCGTAAGTCGGTAAATTACCATCTACGTATATTGTACCGCTCGTTACGCTAAAATCAAAAACCATGCGAGTTATTGTCTGTTTACAGAGTTAGATATATTTATCTGACTTTTTGTATGCAAAAAAAGGGGACCGAAGTCCCCTTTTCTGCTGTATATGTAGGTACGAAATTACGATTCTGCAACCGTTACTTCGAACATGGCATCGGGTGCTAGACCCGTTAGCTCTATGGAGAATCCATTACGATCTCCAAATGCAGTTCCTGATTCTGCGGTAGAAGAGGTAGCAACTGCTCCTCTTTCGTTACCGACCATCCAGAACTTTCCATTGTTATCTTTGACGATAACCAATAATTTAGCGTTTTGTGCAAGTAGCGTCAACTGCTGTAGCTTAGTTGCTTCTAGCTTATTGAAAACTAGGTTGACAACATTGCTAAAGAACACAGTACCATTCTCATCAGAGAAAGTTCCAGTTTCAGTCATGTTCGCTGTTTGGCGAACTTGATCGAACAAAAACATATCAGCTGATAGAGTAGTGATAGATGTAGCACCAACAGAGATTGCACTTACTACGCCTGCAGCTTCAGTTACAGTGATGTCTTCACCTGTAGCGTCTAGTATGTAAGCATACTCGATACCACCTGCGTTATCTCTGCAATCTAGGCTGATTCCTGATGTAATTTCACAAGGCATTTGTTAGTAAGTTTTTTTTTGTTGGTTTATTATAGCGTGTTCTCAGAGAATGCGTCAACTTCAGTGACTGCAACACCGATCTTCCAGCGCATGATAGCTCTCATCTCGTCGTTATCCTGTGAGTAGAATAGCTTGAACTGTTCGAAATCGCCAGTGAGATCTGTACCCATGAAGATCATTTGTGATGGTCCACAGAAAGCATAATCTCTACCTGAGAGTCCTGAGTTCTCGACAACACGTACCGAAGTTCCAGGAACAAATACCTCATCATCTGGTGAGATGTGGAAGTAGTTCTGTTGAGTAATAGCGAGAGCTAGTGATCTCTTGTAAGCTGGTGAAACAACCATGATTAGGTCATCTCTGTTGATTGACTTCTCTGGAAGTGCTTCGTACAATGACTGAGCCTGTGCGATAGCGTTGGCTGCAGTCCATGCAGCTGGAACAACAGTTGTTTGAGCAACTGCACCGTTAGCAACTTGGATGATATCCTCTAGTCCGTTGACTGCACCGTCACCTTGTGTGAGGAAGTCCTCGTTCCACTTGGTTAGACGCTCAACAAAATAGTTAGCTGTAAGTTCCTCATATGGAATGCTTTCGTTACCAGCCATTTGGCCAGCAGCAAGAGCTTGTCCTAAGAAGTACTCCTGTAGAGAAGTAGCACACATAGCCTGATTATACTTTTTAGGTACAAGGGTCATGTCTACTTGTGTGATGTCGGTGTTATTACCAGTTCCATCGAATCCGCAAGTTAAACCGTCTGCGGTAACGAAGTCACCTGCCAAGAGTGGAATCTTGACATCGGTGCCTTTTAAGCCTGCACGTACATTTACGTACTGAGCTAGGTCTGTCTGTAAAACTACCTTACTGATAAGTTCAAATGATAGCTCATCTGTATAGGCAGTAATAGCTGTTAAATCATAAGCCATAGTTAAAAGTTATTTGATTAAGAGTTTTTTCTAATCTGCTGTAGCATTGCGAAACGAGCTTCATGCTTTTCTTGCTCGCTTTGCTTGTAGTCTTGCAAATTGTTTGTGATTTTCTTGGTGGCAGGTGCCTCTGAGAATGAGTTGAATTGTGACTTCAAGCTAGCGATCTCGTTGCGGAGTGCATCGATCTGATCTAAAGCTGGCTTTAATGTATCAACGATAGAATTGACAAAGTCCTCAGAGAATTCTGCAGAAGCTTCTTCGACTACAACAGTCTCTTCTTCAACAGGAGCCTCTTCAGCAGCCTTTTCTTCGATTGATACAATAACTCCACCTTCAGTGGTTACGATTAAGCCATCAGTTGTTTCGTGCGCTCCGTCAGGTGCAGGGACATCACCGTCTTCGGTGACAACCACTATTGCTTTACCTGGTTCGAACTCGCCATCAACTCTGACAACTGTTCCGTCAACTAGAGTAGCTTCAGCTAATTCAACATTCTCAATAGTTGGTTCAGGAATAGCAGGAGTTGTCTCCTCGTTAAGCCCGAGCATCAACTTGATTTTGTTAATTGCTTCGTTTGCGTTCATAGTATTAGAATTTGTTTGCGTTATTGCTATATTAGATATTATTGTCACTTATCTGACACTTTATCTTTTCTTAAATTACTGTAAATCTTAGCTACATTTAAGATTATAGCTGTAAATAGTGTAAGTATAGTTAGAGTAGTCTCTAAATCTAAGACCACTGTACCTAAGGCACCTAAGTTGATTACGTTTACATTCTCATCACTGAACATCGCGTAGTATCTTCTTTATTTCAGCTAGACGCTCATCATCCTCAGTTAGTTGAGGCTGTGGCTTGAATCTTTCCAAGAAATTGCCTGCAAGAGAAAAACCTCGAATGTTCCCTTCCTTAATTGCTTGCCAGTCTTCTTCGTTGTTGATTTTGTAACTTGCCATCCATGTTCCAGGAGGTACTGTAAATCCGTAGGTGGCTGCTTTATCCCTAACCATATCTGCAGTGATCCAAGATTCAAGTAGAGTATTCTCTGTCTTGATATTTCCATCATGCTCGACGTCTGTGTTGTTGTGCTTACTGTTAGCCAAGAACTTCTCAGCCATCTTAGCAATGGTCTTTTTGGTAAAGTAAACGTAATATGCGTTACCTTCTTCATCGCGTCTAAGAATCATTTTATTTGGAATCATTACAGGTCCAACAGCGATTCTTTTATCCTCGTCCAACGCGAACTGTTGTGAATAGTAACCATGTTTTGGTTGATCATAAGGAGCTACACCAGCACGTCCCGATGCTGGACCCTTATTGATTATTACTTTCTTTCCATCAGTGCCTTTAAATACTGCGACTTCACTCCAGAAGTGCTTACAATTAGGTCCACCTTTGAATGACCACTTAGAGTATGCTGCACCGTCATGACCAAAGTCACGATTAATGTTCATCATCTCTGCAATTTCCTGCCTAGTAAACAGCTTGTTGAGTCTTTGCATTGCTCTACAGAACTTTCTCTCAGCTCTGGGACCTGAATACATGTAACGAATCTCAGCTGGTTCTCCTTTTTTGATGGATAATCTGTTAAGGATGTCGAGCCCTTTGATCGCGTCGAGCACATTGCTAACTGTATTAAACTCAGCACCACTAAGATCCAGTATAGTATCTTCTGCCATAATGGGCTCTCCGGCTTCTCGTGCAAAAGCCAAGATCTGTTCTTGTTCTTCTTCTGTTGCATACTGTGACTTCTTTTTCTTCTTCTTAGCTAATTCCTCTTCACCTTCCCAGTATTGGTAACAAACTGCTAATCTTTGTTCAGCATCAGGAAACTCTGCATCAAGCTCGCTCATACAACGACCTATAAACTCGTCTTCTGATTCACCTGCTGTAGGATCTACAAATTCTTGATTTTTAAATGCTAAGAAATCAACCTCAATGGCTGGATTCTCTACTAGGGATATCACATCTACACCAAGATCTTCGAACATCTCTTGGTCCATGTCATCGATATCGATACCTAGTTCTACTATTTTGTCTATCTTCTCGCTCATAATGTTGCTAAGTTATCTATTTGTGCATTTGCCTCTTGCGCTGATGTTACCTCAGTTGCAACGACATATGCTCTTATTGGTTGTTGATTCCCTCCGCCGGGGGTAATTGCAGCTCCAGGATCTTGTGTACCTGTAAGTTCTGCATTCTGTTGTTCGATAGCAGCTGTTGGGTCAAATACTGGTGCTCCACCACCTCCTCCATTACCTCCTGTATCTGCTGCGGTAGGTTTCTTAGCTGACAACTTAGAGATTGTAGTAGCTGCGATAGTAGCTAAAGCAACACCAGCTCTGACATTAGTTGCAACATTAGCTGGTATTAAGTAAGCTGGACCAGCTGGACCTAAGGTTGCTGCATAAGCTGCGTTAGCTGCCTTTTCTTTGACAGCTCCGAGTATGACTTGACCAGCAGCTACAGCTTGATCTACTACAAACAGTGCGTTCTGTAACCTCTCATTCTCGCCTGCTAACTGAGCTATGGCTGCTATACCACCTCTAAATGCATCTAACTTAGCAGCTTGTAAATCTTCTTCTGCAGCTTTGATGGCATCTGCTCTCTCTTTCTCTATTGCAGTTTGCTTATCAGCTGATTCTTTAGCTGCATCATCTCTCTTGGCTGAGAACTCTTTAGTTACTTGTGTTCTTTGCTCCTCAAATAGTCTCTGAGCCTCAAGTATCTGCTCTTGAGTGGCTCTTTGTAACTCAAGCTCTCTGATAGTAGCTTCTTCGGCTAATCTAAGACCTTCTAGTGCAGCTTGTTCCTCGTCTTCTACGTTTTCTAATCTAAGTTGAGCGAGCGTATCGTTAATACCTTTAGCTCGTTCTAGTTCTTCTTGATCTAATTCTCTATTGAGCTGCGCACTCTCAAGTCTAACTATCTCAGCTTCTTGCTCACGTGCGATACGCTCAGCAGTTGCAGCTGCTAACTCAGCTTCTAGTGCTCTACGATCCTCGTCGTTAGATGCAATACTTAGTTGTAGCTTTACTTTGTTCTCTAATGCTTTGGCTTCAATCAGTGCGTTTTGGGCTAACTGCTCATTGGCAGCGATAACTGCATCAAGTGCCTCTTTTCGCTCTTCGTATGTGCGTGTGGTGTCTTCTGAGATCTTCTTCTGTGACTCTAAATCTTTACTTAGCTCAGCATTCTGTACAATCAATTGATTTTGTAAAGCTGCGAACCTATTCGCTGCATCGATAGCTGCATTAGAAGCTTGAATAGCTGCTCCACTTTCTTTGACTATATCACTAACTACATCAGATATAAGATTAGCTGCAGCTACAAATGGCTCAGCTACTTCTTGAGCTGCTTCATCGATAATCATTCTAGTATTATCAATCTCTTCATTGATTGACTCTAATTGTGCTTTGAGTAGATCAGCCTCTTCTTGGTCACCTGTAAACTCATTCCAAGCAATACGAGCCTCAAGTATTCTAGACTGCATCTTTTGCAGTATCAATATAAAGTTTTGTTTGATGTAGTCACCTAAAGACTTAAACCAATCACCGAGTCTTTGGACACCAGCTCTTAGATCTTCGACTGCTTGCTGTGGATTTGTAAAGGCACTAACTAGATTATCAATAATCCATGATACAGCTGTTTCAATTTTTTCAAAGATAACACCAAGTACAGCCATACTGCCTTGTAGTATCTTAGCACCAGCATCTGTTTTAGTAAATTGCTCTACTAATTTGGCTACTACTGTTACGAGTAAACCAATACCAGAGGCTTTGATGGCTGTGCCTATGCCTTTAAAGGCAGATTTACCAATAGAGCCAATTTTACCGAGACCTTTCGATAACTTATTGCCTCCACCGATTTTGTTTATCTCGGTACCCGCATCTTCTGCAGCTTCGCCAGCATCCTCAAACCCTTTGGCTAAATCTGCAGTTGCCTTTTGTAGGTCGTCTAAGCTTTTGATAGCTTGCTGAGTACCGTTGATACTTATGAATATTTCCTTTTCAGTGGCCATATCTTTAAATATAGTTTATGTGTTATCTGATTTGCCAGAAGTCGTCTTCGTCATTATAGTTTTCTGGTGCAGTATTCCACGGTGTTGCTTGTGATGGATCATCTGGTGGAATTACAATATCAATATTAACTGCACGTTCAATCTTAATTAGGTCTACTTTAACCAATGCGTCTTGGCCAATTGGTGCATCGTAGATCTTCTCAACATAGTAATATGTGTCTTTGATAAAGATGAGGTCATCAAAGCTAAACTCTCTTAAATCCTCTGACGATATTTCTACATAAACTGTAACTCTACGACCGAATTTACTGTAGAGACTATCGATGTACTGTTTCCAGTAAGCTGTGTAAGCTGATTGACCTATAAGTGGATCGTTAGCAACAGGTGATTGGTTGATGTAGCCTGTCTCGATTTGCCAGTTTAGGTTTAGTGAATTAGCAGTGTTAGGAAATTCCTCGTAGAAGCTAACCATCGGAAAGTTGTAGTATGTATTGTTCAATTCATCATACCACGGTGCTGACACACCATTCTCTAAGTACGTATCTACTAAACCATTATAGAATAACAGTCTAGTATGAGGTGCCATAGGTATCTTCTGCAAGATATAGTTAGGATTACTACCTGGTTCTACTGCGTAGATATGTGGTATAATAAACCATTTACCATTAGAGTAACCTCCTAGCTGAATCTGAGTCACTGGTGTAGGCGGCGTAAGTGTCTTTACTTCTCTATGGCCTTTTAGTAACTCATTATTGCTATCTACGTGTAGGTAACCAAACACTTCGCCAAACTCATTGATGTTAAGATCATTTAGGTAGTCCTTGTCTTCTCTGTCTATAAAGTCTATTTCTTCAGTCTGTGTAAAGAAGAGTGGTTCGATCACAAAATCTTTGTTTAAGTCTACCTTCTTGGTCCAATCGAAATAGTCTCCTGTAGCTATGTAGTCTACCCAAGGTTCTATGATAAAGTTGTTTCTGTCTAGCTTATCAGGAGCCATAACTAGTCTAAACCTAGTGATGATGTCCTTGATGAAGTCAATTTGCTTGTAGTCGTTTCTTAGGTTACTGACTATTTGCACACCGTCGACAGCTCCGTTACATGTAAAGTAACCTGCGTTTATTATATTCTGTCCTATAGCACCTGCTGATTCGAACAACTCTACATATACTTGATCGCCAGGGCTAACAGCTATACTTATAGCTCCAGCTCCGAACGAATACAGAGTTTGGCTAGTACCAGCTGTTATAGTGTCTGTGTCGTAGTATGTATACACTCCACCACTTAGGTGTACTACACGTGCTGTAATGTCTACTCCACCAGGACCATCAGGATCTCCGTTAACTGCGCCACTGATAGAGTATCCAAATGTAAAGGTACTTAAAGCTGGCACAGCTATGCCGTTGATCGATGTCGGTACAGTGTATATGCCTGTAAGTGGATTGTAGCCTAAATTGTCACCGAAGACTAGATCAGAGAATATCACAGTACTGCTAATAGACTGGCTATTGCCTAGATTATATCTCCATGTACCAATACTATCGTCGACTACTGTTCTATCAGGTTCTGTACCCCACGCACTAGTGTAAAGGTGTCTGAATCTATCGGATTCTATAAAGTTTGATGTGTATGTAAAACCAGCTGTTTCAAAGATCTTGTCCCAAATTACTTTGGTTCTAATCATAGGCTTGAAGCGATTAGCTGGTAAACCCTCATTGTTTTCAGTAAAGTGTTCGCCAGTGGTACCAGTAGATGGCTTACCAGAGATGTCTGTTGCAGTTGGTGCACCCGTAGTCGAATTATAGTAGTTACCGAAGTCTACGAGTGGGTATAAGATATCGCCATTAAAGAGGCCGTCATTAAGACCACCTTCTGGATAGGCTTGCCAACTAGCTACAACTTCTGTCATACTTAAAGCATGTGAGTACTCAGTAAAATCTAAGGCAGTAAGCATCTTGTCACCTAACACAGAACCGAACGATCTGGTTTCACCTAAGAAGAAGCACTCATAGTCTATCTTACCTGTCTTCTCAGAGCGATAGATCTTTTTCATCATAAAGATACCACTAGTTATCAAAGCACCATTATCGAGTATCTGAGCATCATACTTTTGCGTTACGTCAAAGTCAAGGCCATTAATCTCAAAAGCCGTACTAAAGAACTCATAGTTATGAGTAGTCGCAGGAACACGAAAGGTGCGCGAGAACACACTTTTAACATTTGTGTTTGTAATGTCTTCAATGCTATACGTTAGCTTGATAGGGTCTTCATCATATAAATCTATAAAGACTCCATTGACTACTAGTTGTACTGTGCTCATCCTCTTTGTGTAGTTACATTATTAGAAACCTTAATGGTTACCTCTAGTTGGAATAGTTTGTTCTTTCTAAATGTTCTCTCAATCCATCTATTAGTCTGTAAGGTAGCTGCATACCACGTTGAGTCATTGGCTTCTACTATGTGATAGTTAACATCTGCACTCAAAATTAGGTTTTTGACATACTGTGCTTCATTATCTGTTAGGTAACCAGTGCGTAAGGTCCATGTTTCTTCTGCGTCTTGTGAGAAAATGCGTCGACCACGATCATACTCGTTAATGGCAAAGGTGTTACTGTTCCATGTACCTGGCAACTCGTAGTACTCGTCTCTCTTTACAGTGATTGAGTTGTCGTTTCTCTTTTGAAATGTAAAGTAGTCTCTAAAACCTAATGAGTTCATCCAGCCAAGTTGGATCGGTGTAAAGTCGTTGCACTCACCTTCATCGATATCAAATCTGTAAATACCAGTAGTTGGATTAAGATCAGTACAACCAATTATAGTAACATCATTGCTGACCTCAAACCAAACATAGTAGTGTGTGATGCCAGCTGATAGGCCTAACATATCAGGTCCTGCTTGTGCTGTGATGATTCTATAAGGCCATGTTTGAAGTGAGTAGATACATGGACTAACTCTAGTAGGTCCACCGCCATTAGCTACAGTATTGTCTATGGTTATGTCATCAACTAGAGTAGCACCATTGTAGCTTGTAACTCTAAACTTACTAATAACTTCTGTTGAGCCATCTGAGACATCAGCTCGATTGATGGCGCTAACGGTCCACTGCTCATCGCGACGTATATTACGTACATAAGCCTAAGAGTATGCAGCTGCTGAGAACTCACTTGGCACACCACCAGTTAGACTAGACTTTGGGATCGAATAATCCCAATCTGTTAGCAATTTACCTGGCTCTGAGATAGTGTGTAAACCTGAGGCTACGGCTGTGTATTGACCAATGTATGGCGTCTCAGCCCAATCAAGCTCGGGGAATGGCTTGCGACCCATCGTAAGCGTGTATGTAGTCGAAGACTCGAATGTAATTATAGGCGTATCA
>Ga0181568_10005264_pt1 | contig 11416 bp, 23 predicted proteins | sample 101ome_20_FD_133758 | JGI IMG/M metagenome (GOLD analysis project Ga0181568, IMG submission 133758) | Coastal salt marsh microbial communities from the Groves Creek Marsh, Skidaway Island, Georgia - 101404AT metaG (megahit assembly) | ecosystem: Environmental > Aquatic > Marine > Intertidal...
AAACGTGACCAAAAACAAACATTATCTAGTGTTACTTTAGGGATACAAGAAGGAATTAGAGATAGTAATAAAGTTAACTGGGATGGTCAAAATCTAAGTCCTCTAGCAATTGCAGGATTAGATGTGTTTTCTGGTGCTACTAAAGAAGGTGTAAAAGGTGCTGGAAATAGTTTGAAGAGATTAGAAGAAGATATAAGAAAAGAAGGTGCAAATCTTAAAGCTGGAATTTTAAGTAAGATTGCAGAGTTTGCTTTAGGGACAAATAATTTAACAGCAAGAACAACTGGAGGAATTTTCAATCCAAACAGAGAGTTATTATTCAATAGTCCAGATTTAAGAACGTTTGATTTTCAATTTTACTTATCACCAAGAACTCCAACCGAAGCAACTAACGTAAAAAATATTATCAGATTCTTCAAGCAAGGAATGGCACCAAGAAGAAGTGAAAGATCATTGTTCTTAAAATCTCCCCATACTTTTGGAATAACTTACCTACATAATAACGCACACAATCCATCATTAAATAGAATAAAAGAGTGTGCTTTGGTTGGATGTGAGGTTGATTATACTCCAACTCAATCTTATATAACCTTCGAAGATGGTGTTCCCGTTCAGTATGCTTTAAGTTTGTATTTCCAAGAACTAGTACCAGTATATGAAGATGATTATTCAGAAAACGAAATAGGATACTAAAATGCCAAGACCTTATTTTAGAGAATTACCAAACCTAGAATATGTGAATAGATTCCCTGGAGCATCTTCGGGAGAATATGTCGAAGTAAAAAATCTTTTTAAGAGAGGAAAAATATCTGATGACATCTTTGAAAATTTGATGTTCTTTGAAAGATATCAAATTATAGGAGATGAGCGTCCAGATAATGTTGCATTTAAATTCTATGAGGATGAAACATTAGATTGGATTATATTCTTATCTAATAATATAGTTAATATACAAACTGAATGGCCACTACCACAATCATCATTAGAAAAGTTCTTGCTTGAAAAGTATGGCAGTTATGATAATCTATACAATGGAATTCACCACTATGTCTCAGATGAAGTAAAAAATAGTGTCGGTGAAACTGTAGTGCAAGAAGGAACTATTAGATATAATTTAGATTCCGATATAGAGTTAATTGATTACAGACAAGTCAGTAGTGTTATTGTATTCAGAAACTATTCAGAAACTAAAAAAGTTTTTATTACATTTAAAACAGGTATATCAAACCTTACAGAATCAACTCAACTGTTCTTAGAAGGTGTAGAAAATAATGAATACAATGGATTTGTAAGTAAGAATGAAGAAATCTTTATTACATCTCTGAATACCAAAGGAGATTACATTCAACTCATCAATGAAGTTACAGATGCGGAAATTGGTGATGTTTATATGACTCAACTACCATCTAAAATATTATGGATTTATGATGGTACTAATTGGTTAGAAATGGGACCAGCACAATTTGATGAGAATAATAACTTAAGTACATCTTTTGTATTTACAACCGATGATAATGACTTTGTTGGAATAGAAGAAGCAGAATCTATTGATACAGACTCTACAGAACTTACTGTGGACAGCACAACCTATCGTTCAGATGCAATTGTAGATCTAGAGCAATACATCGTAGAGTATATACCATTAACTCTAGATCCTAAGTTGAATAGAGTAAACACGTTAGATTATGTTTCATACTATGACTATGGACTCGGAGTACAAGTAGAAGTTCCTTACTTAAATTATTTTAATCCTGTTACAAACTACGAATTTGAAATTAATTTAGAAAATAAAAAGAGAAACATCTATATCCTCAAACCAGAATACTTAAATACTATTCTCGATGATGTAGAAAGTTTAATGGAATATAAAGAGGGTGCTGATCAGAATGTGACCAACACCCTCAAGAGAGTACAGAATATTAGATTGTATCAGTAATCAATCTTCGTCCATCAGATTTTGAAACTTATTCATGAGAGAACTCATGTCGTCATCATCAGAATTTGAACTAATATTGTTCAGTTCCTGTTTCATAGAAGCAGGAAGTTCAGAAGATTGCTTACTCTTACGATAAGATTCTTCTAGTTCTTCTGTAACATCATCTTCTTTGGTTCGCTTTGGAGTATAGGACTCATACTCTTCCTCTTCATCGTGTGATGCAGACTTAGAAGCAACTTTGTTCAGTCCCAGAACCATGTTCAAACGCTTCTCAAGATCTTCATAAGACTTGAACTTATCAGCAGAAACAAGGTCAGTCAGAGAGTACTCCTTCTTCCAGATTGCTTCCATAGCATCGTCATCATCGAGGAGAGGAGAAGATGCTGCAAACTCAGAACTATCATAATTCCAGTATCCATCCTTTTTCATAATCTTCAGTTTGAAGTTTGCACCTTCCCAGAAGTCAAAAGGATTGATTGGTTCTTCATCATCAAACTCAGGTTGCATTGCATTGAGAACTTTATCAAAGATCTTCTTACCGAATTTGAACAGGAAGACTTTACCTTCGTTCTCAGGATGCAGAGGATCTTTTACAACATAGATGTTGCTGTAGTAAGAAAGCTTACGCTTCTGCTTACGAACAGTATCCTTGTCTTTATCATTTCCACTGTTCCAGAGTTCACGGTTATACTCAGTAACTGGATCTTTCTGACCAATAGTAGTCAGAGAGTTCTCAATATACCAACCTCCAGTTCCCTGAAAGCCATGTGTGAAGAGTTTTACCCAAGGGAGATCTTCTCCTTCTGGAGCAGGAAGGAAGCGAATAACTGCACTACCAGTTCCTCCCTTACCCATTTCTGGTTTCCAGAAACGTTCATCAGCACCGCCTGAACCCCCATTGGTCTTCTCTACTTCCTTTACCAGTTTTTCAGTAAGAGAACCCAGACGGGATTGTTTTTTAAGATTTGCAAAAGACATGTGTTACCTCGTATTGTACGTATTTGGCCTGTGTGGAGTAGCTTTGGTGCGGATTTCCTAGCCGCTGATCTATAATAGTAGGATAATCAACTCTTGTCAAGTTCTTCCATCAGACTTTCAAGAAGTTTTTCCATATTTCCAAACATCTGCGAGACATTCATATCATCTTGAAGACCCATCATCTTAGCAGATTCAATTATTTTATTTTTCATTTCTTGTGCTTCGGGATCATCTGACAGACTCATTCTAGTATAAAGAACTCTTTGTTTCTCTAAAAGATTTTTGAGAAGATTAACATGCTTAATCTTCTCTTGATTATCCATTGAATGAAACTTAAATACATTCCCATAAACTTCTTCCTGCAACTGAGAAATTTCTGTCATCTCTGCTCTCACCATCTCAGAATTGAAAAAAGTCATGACACACACTCCTTTAATATTTTTTTATATTTAAACATATCAATATGTATGAAAGGAGAGTACTTACGAATTCTCATAGAAACAAACTCCCAAATAGGATCTTTTAATTTCTTATCATAAGTCTTCCGAAGATCCAAAAGTTTATCTAAGATTACTAAAGTTTCCAGTGTAATTTCTTTTCTTAGATACTTTTTAAGAATTAATGGATGAGAAGTGCCGTTGACTTCAAATAATTTTTGTGTATCACTATCTGAAAAAAGTTCGTAAACATCAGACTTAAACACATAAGAAAGTGCCTGATTTTTTTTCTTCCATTCAGTATAAGAAGATTCACCAGTCTTAATAATCTCTCCAATCCAAAGAGATTGTGGATCATCACAAGATGCAAAGTTAGATACAAAGAATTCCATAATCTCTTGATCACTCTTCTGACGACTCATCTTCTCAAAAAAGAATCTATCTTTTCTTTTGTAGAATGATTGAATTGATGATCTAGTTTTTCCGTGATACTTATGATAGTCGTAACTATCTTTTGTGAAATGATTTTTTAGTGCTAAGTATGTTTTATAGCAGTTATGAGGATCCAATTTCAAAATACTAATTTCGCTCTAGATGTTCTTTTCAAAAAGTTTAGTTCAATTGCTTCACACTTAATTTTTTCTTTAAGTGGTTTAGAAATCAGTTTAGGGACTGATTCAAATTCTATTTTGTTATTCTCACAGAACATAACCACAGCATCTATGTAGCTCAAATTATCATTATCTTGAACAAGCTTTTCAATCTCTTGTGCAAATCTAGATTGACACATAAATTTGCTTTCTAATTCTTTTTTGAACTCTTGTTCTAGGTTATTTTCCATTAAGTTAAGTAGATTAATTGGCAATTTTATTCCTATATGCTGAGGTCATTTTAGTATAATCTTAAACTATAGTCAAGAAGTTTTATCGTTTACAAACTTATTAATGTATTCGACTAGCATACGAAAGTATTTTTTCTTATCTCTCTCTTCGTATACTTCAACCTCTCCGTTTTCACATGCCATAATAATCACAAATTTTTTAACTGAAAGTCCAGTCAGTTCGTGAAGCATACAAGCATAAGCACAGCACTGAACAAAGTATCCATCGATCCACTCTCGCGGTTTTGGTTTTGCAGATGTCTTAAAGTCAACGATTGCAAGCTCTCCATCAAACTCAGCAATACAATCTACAGTCCCCGCAATACCAAGAACAGTGCTATACAATGCCCCTTCTAGAGCATGAATATTATTTATACGATTTAGAGTTGGCTTAGAGATCTTAAACAACATCTCAGAAAGTGGTTGCACGGAAGGAAGATCTTCATTCTTCAAGTAATACTCTACTAGAGTATGCATATCAGTACCACGACTAGTTGCCCTCTTAGTAATTTTATTTGCTTCTTCTATACCAACTCTCTTTCTCCACTTATCGAAGAAATCTTTTTTATAATGACTAATAACAGAAGTAATAGATACAAGTCTTTGGAGTTCTTCTTCACCTTTTACTTTGTAAAAACGAACTCCATCAATATGCTCCCTCTCAAGTTGAGGGAGATTCAAATCAACATGTTCAAAAATCATAGATCAAGTTTACTCTTAAGGATTTCTTTTGCAACTAAGTATTCTTTACAGAGACCAGAACGAACAATGTCTTCAACACCAAATTCAATCGTATCAACTGAAGGCATTGATTCAAGAATTCTCATAAAGTCAAGAATTCCATTTCTTTCTCTTTCTTTAACAAGGTCTGTTTGAGTTGCATCTCCACAGAACATAATTTTAGAGTCTTCTCCAACACGAGTGATAATAGAATCAAGTTCGTGGAAGTTCAAGTTTTGGAATTCATCAACGATAATGATTGCTTTATCCAATGTAGTTCCACGAATGAATGAAGTGCTCCAGAAAGAAATAGTTCCTTGCGTTTTTAGATTTGCATAGAGCATTTCATTTGCTGCTTCATCAACTTCAAACATGTATTTCACCATGTTTTTATATGGGATTTGATAAAGAGATGATTTATCTTCATGGTCTCCAGGAAGAAAACCAATCTCTCTAGTAGCAACAAGAGATCTTACGATGTAAATTTTTTCATATGGACTGTTTACATCAAGAACATCTAAAAGTGCATTGTACAGTGTGATAAAAGTCTTTCCTGTACCAGCAGCACCGTAAGCAACAATGTTTTGATCTTGTTTATACTTATCAAATAGTTCTTGTTGATTATCAGTCAACGGTTCAATCTTTTTAATAAAATCTAAATTGACTGGTTTCTTTCTTTTCATCACTTTATTACTCATACCAAAAGGAACTGGATTAGTGCTGATACCTGCCGACTTTTTTCTTGCCATATGAAATTAATTAGAGTTTACTTACTTTTGATCCGGGCATTTTGCCCGCCCTATCCAGGACTTCATTCCATCCTGGATGCTTGCTGACTAGTTTGTTTTGCCAGTCACCAATCTCCGTAGCCATAGGAGCAGTGGATGGGTCAGACCAATCTCTGTCCCATTCTGGATTGTCTTTTTTCCACTGATCCCATTCATAAACACTCAGTTTCACTTCCTTCTGTTCACCAGTTTCTTTATTAATAACAGGGTATGTTGCCATATTTATAAAATGATGTATAAGTTATTTATGGACTAAGTTTTGCCCTATGAAGACGCTTGGTCTCATAGTAATCCCAAACTTCTGGTGCCCATTCTTGAATGATAGGACACATTTGCTCACAGAGTGCCTGAATCTCAAGTTGTGCATCAAGTTTTGATCGAAGGTCAAGAAAGTGCAATACAGAACGAAGGTTGAATGAAACTACAAAGTCCTGACGGATTCCTTGTGGAAGATAGTCACGGATGTGTTCCTCACACCTACCTTGCTCATAGTCATTTGCATACTCCTTACAAGCAGCCAGAGCGAGTCCTAGCTTCCTTTCACGGTCCTCTTCGGTCCAATCATACTTCTTACCCTTACGGTTGGTGTAGAACCCCGCAGGACGCACGTAGAAGACATCCTCAGGTCTCAGTTCACCCTCTGCGACCTTAAGAACACGTCGTCCAGTATATCGTTGCGACTGCACATCAAAACTCACACCGACACGATGAGTTCTTGCCTGAACCATTACGTTGTGAACATAACCACTCACATTCAAAATCAATCCAGGATGTTCCAAAGGACCATAGTGTCCTCTATCGTTTGCAAGCAACTGCTCTACAATCCACTTCCCTGCCTTCTGTTCTTCTGGTGGAGTTTTAGTGTAGATAGGTTCTTCTGAGTAATCTTGCTTTCCCGCATACCATACAATCTGTTGAGGATTTGGGATTGCTCCAAGACTTACAACCTTAAGGTTCTGGTCTTTTTCAAGAAGATCTTTTGCTTTTACTGGTTTCATTCTTCGTTCTCTTTCCTCACAAATTTACGACACTTTTTAACTTCTTTCAGCTCATCTTTAATCATCTGGTATGCGTCTTCGGCACTAATACGCTTAGACACTTCCATAGCAGTGATGATTTCAACTCTAGTACCAAAATGCTTTAATGCTTCTTCAAAACAATCTAATTCTTCGTACATTACGGTTCCTCGTAATAATCAGGTTCATAACTTTCACCTTGTTCCATTCCAGAAATAAGTTCATCAAGTTTGACTACATTAGTTTCCTCACCAATCTCAATCTTTAGAAGACTGACTAGAGACTCCATGTTTCTAACAATCAGTTTTACTTTTTCTACATCCATAATAAAAAGTTCACTTCATCTATTTTACATAAAAAAAGGAGGGTAGTCAACCCTCCAAATAGACTATTCTAAAATCCTCCGACATATCCGCTTACAAGTTGCCTGATCATCATCACACTCAATCAAACAATCATAGTAATCATTGATCATCTCTGCCTCCTCCATGCTTTTATCTAAAGTATTTTCAAGTCGGAGAAAACTTTGTTTCCATCCTGCTAATTGATTATGCGAAATAAGATTATGCATAATAACCTCCAAGATTAAGTTAACTCATAATAAAGATTTGATTTCAGATCATTTTATTCTCACTCCATTATTCTACCACTATCTATTCCTTTTGTGTTGATTTCTTAATAAAAATTTATATCTACAAAAAAGGAGGGTAGTCAACCCTCCTGATGTTCATTTTAAAAGTAAGTTGATTTCGCAATACAGTAGCGACAGAAATGCTACAGACCCTAGGGATACGATCCCAGCGACTTGTAGTGCTTCCATGATGTCACTTGACGTAAGTGCGACCACGATAGCAGTAGGTGCCGTGAGTTTCCTCACTTGCCTGATGCACTTTGCAATCAACTCCACGATACTTAGTAACGAGGACTTGTGCATCATGCAGTGCTGCTGCCTTGTCGATTTGCTTGCGAATGAGATTCAATGTGTTCATTGTTATTCTCCTGAAATACTAGGGTGAGTGTTAATCTCCCGTTCCTTCAGTCGTTTGCGTCTCCGAAGAGATGAACGATCCGTTCCGCGACTTACTTGCGTCAGAGTTGCCTCTGATGAACGTAGGTCTATTATAGACCTTATATTCTATGTAGTCAAGTACCTTTGTAACATTTGATACAACTCAAAGAGGATTGTCTTCTAACTCCTGAATCATTTTACTGATTACTGTTTCTGTGCCGTCCATTTCCTTAACGGCAAACAAAGAAGACTTTTGATACTTCTTTAACTTTTTATACCTCTTTAGAAGTTTATCAATATCCTTCTGAGGCATTTCAAATTCTACATCAAATCCTTTGCTCATTTCTTTTTCTTATCTTCTGGTGCTTTATAACCATACAGGTTAGGTCTAATTCTTCCTTCAGTTTGAGTAATATTAATTAGATCTTTTTTATACTTATCATAATACTCATCAAAAATTTCTACTTGTTTTTGGCAAGATACAATATCAAAGTGCGTTACATCATCTTGCAAATACTCAACAAGATATGCATTAGTTGGAAGAGTTCTATCTTGTGAAATGCTCGGATCACAATCCGAATGAATCATTTTAATACCTTTTGACATTACAGTCCCCACTTAACATCAGGATATGCTTCCTTCACAATATCCCAAGTAATATTATAAACATCAGTTAAAGATTTATCTTTAGTAAGGACTAAAATTTGTGCTTCTTTTGGATGTAGTCCTTGCAGAATATTAATAAACATAGTCTCTCTACGAATAGAAGAGAGAGATGGATTTCCATATATATTACCCTTTCGGATAAAGTTATACAGTTTATCATATTCATTTCTCAGAGAAGTCTTTCCAGTTCTCATATCTTCTTCAACTCCATTATAAGAAATAGAGCGATTGCCAGTGAGTTGACTATTCATATTATCTGAAAGTGTTCCACCAACAGCAGTCATTTCTTTAATGTCTGCATAAGGAACATCTCCTTCAGGAAGAAGAGAAAATACATCTGGATCAAAATTCCAAATGAATATAGAAACAAGAGCATCATTACGATACTCTTTAAGGACTTCTACTTTCTTTGCTTTACTTCTTTGCTTGGAAGCAAGTTCAAGAATTTCAAATTGAAAGCAATTCCTATCCAGTTTCGGAAGAGGAGTTGCTTTCTTTGTTGTTTTACTGACGGTTGTCTTTCTAGTCGTCGTCTTCTTCGAGGTTGTCATAATCGTTTTCAAATCTCACTGCTAAAATTTCGTCTGGAATAATGTTCCCCTCATTATCAAAAAATTCGGGATGCATATTGATTGGTTGGTTTTCCAGGAATGTTCTATTTGCTATCCAACCTACTATACCACCGACCACAAAAAATAACAATGTCATCATTACGGCCATGGTGAGCATAAATGCTTGTTCCATTTTTTTTCTCCCGAGAGTTACTTTATCTTTTTAATATTAAAGTCTAGATTAAAGTTAAAATGTATCTCTCGGTTTAAGAGAGAAATCATCTTACCAAACCCAAACTGAAAGGTTTTTGGTTCTGACTTTTTCTCCCTCCTTTTAGATTTAAGCATTAACTCAAATCCTCTATTGACATTAATGCCTTGTGTATTATTTAGTTTGTTTTTTTCGTCTTCCTGGTTTTCTGTCACAACTGTACCTCCGAGCATCTTCTAAGATACCATACAAATAATTTTTAATTTTTCTTGCTTGTGGTTTTGGGATGTGTCCATATCCTTCACGAAGTTGTTTATGAACTTCATCATTACCACCTTCAAGATAATCTTCAAGGTCCATGACTAAATTGCTGAGTTCATTTGCTGTTGAACTTTCAATGAATTCTTCTACCTCTGCTCTCTTTGTTCTACGAACTTTAAGATAGTCGTAGAACTTCATAACAAACTTACCCTCAAAGGCATAGTCAATTGCTACTTCTACGTCGTTGTAAACTTCAAGAAGATCGTTTTCCATTAAACCAGTTTTTGCTCCCTGAGATACTTTACAGTTTCGGTACAACCACCAAGATGAGTTTCATCATCAGGACCCTCAACATTCATTATGACTTGAGGGAAAGTAGAACCTTCTCCAAACTTATCATAAAACTCTTCACGGGTGTAGTCCCTGTTAAGTTTATATATCACATGCTTAACTTCAGCAAGTTCTAATACCCTTTGAACCTTAGTGCAAAAAGGACATCCATCCTTAGAATATACAATAAATTCCATATAAAAAAGTGCTAACCATCATAGTTTATCATACTTTGAAGTTTAGTCAAAGTACTCTTCCCATTTTCCACACCAGAAGTTATCTGGGACGATTCTCCAATCCTTAAACTCTGTGACTTTGGCCCCAGGTCCTGGGACTGGTGGTGTAAACCTACAAGACAACCAGACCTTATCATCCTTATGAGGGAAGGTTGCTGGTCTTGCATACTTACAGTTAGCACAGTTTTGTTTTGATAGTTTCATCAGTTGTCCTCCTGTGTGGTGGCGGCGACTTCGCTGGACCGCACCTCGGTGCTGACGGCGGACTCCAGCGCCTCCACGCGGGAGCGTAGTTCAGCGATCAGCTTCGCTGTAGCCCACGCTTCCGCGCAGGGCGGCGTGTCCATTCCTGATGGGCCTAAAACGGAAACTTCTATTTCGTAATTGATAGTGCGTGCTTGATCAAGTTGATCTTTGTCGCGGCTGTGTTCAGTCATCAGTTGTCCTCCTGTTTAGCGTGGGGTTGCGATTAGAACACCAATTACTAGGTGATGACTTAAAATTGCTTCTGCTAATGCACCAGCACCTAGAGAGTGGTTACTATCAACCTCACGGATAATTGCCGCTAGTCTTAAAATCTGTTCCTCTTTTGGCGGTAGTTTGTCAGTCATTGTTGTCCTCCCGTGTGTATGAAGTCATTATAGAATAAAAAAGCACCCCTGTGAAGGAGTGCTGTGACGGTTGTGGAAGTGATTCAAAACCAGAACTCTCTTTAGTCATAAGTGGAAAATAGAAATACTTTGAGTGTTCGTCCATCATCTTGGAGTGATACTTGAACATTCCAGCAGTCGTATCTTACAAATTCTCTTCCTTTACTATTAATCAATTCAACACGAGTGACATTGCGATAGTTCTTTAGGAAATCTCCATTTGGTTGTTGAATGTCTTCAGTCATAAAGCGTTCTAACATTAGTACTTTGTGTGTATGAAGTCATCATACAATAAAAAAGCACCCCTGTGAAGGAGTGCTGTGACAGTTGTGGGAGTGGTCTTATTATCAAGAATGGTATTAATTACATCAGCACCTTCAAGATCAGCACCCTTCAGATTGGCACCATCAAGATTAGCATTCTCAAGAATAGCAAACTCAAGATCAGCACCCCAAAGACCAGCACCTGTGTAACAGCCATGGTAACTATGGGAAAGTCTTCTGCTGTCGATAAATATTTTTCTACAAAGTTTGATAATGTTCGTGATTCCAATAGTTTTTTAAGTCGTTTGTTTTCTTCCTCAAGTTCTTGAATCCTAAGGTCTTTGTCTCCCTTCATTGGAGTTGTTTGCTTATGAATGTATTATAAGGCATCTGGTGTCCTATAAGTCAGATGGTGGACGGTTTGGGAAGTGGTCTTATTAAAGGTTTAGTGGATTTCCTTTAATAAGAGAAATGCTTATTAAAG
>Ga0181568_10005267_pt1 | contig 11415 bp, 2 predicted proteins | sample 101ome_20_FD_133758 | JGI IMG/M metagenome (GOLD analysis project Ga0181568, IMG submission 133758) | Coastal salt marsh microbial communities from the Groves Creek Marsh, Skidaway Island, Georgia - 101404AT metaG (megahit assembly) | ecosystem: Environmental > Aquatic > Marine > Intertidal zone...
CATGGACAGAAATTACTCGGAGAATTTATTACTATCCTCCAACTACTGATCGTGTTGCAAAAGTTGCGCGAGGAGGATATTCAAATTCAGCATTAGTAGTAAATAATAGCGGCGTTGTTTCTTTTGTAAGTGAGCCTCTTATTTATGGTCCTCCTTCTGGAAATGAAATCTCTTATGATTCTCCTACAAGTGCTCAATCTACAGAAGACTTTTCTGCACTATCAAACGGAGATATCGCTTACTTATTCTATGATAAAAGCGATACTTCAAATCCTTGGAAAGCAGTAGAAATTCATACTGATTCTACTGTTACTGACGGTGCTGCAGGCGGAGCACTTTCTGTTACTTATTTAAAAGAAATCTCTGCTACGAATAATGGTCTAACTGCGGCGAGCGGTACAGTAGCAATTTCTGCAAACTCAACAGTAGTAACTGGAACAAGTACTTCTTTTACTACTGATTTTGCAGTTGGTGATTTAATTAAAATCTCAACAAGTTCTTCCGCAGGTACAGAGGTCGCCACTTCAGAATATCGTGAAGTAATTGAAGTAACAAGCGATACAAAAATTTATGTAAGAGCAGCATTTAGTAGAACTATTGCTACTGGCTATCCATATAAACAGACTTTAAAGCCAGATATTGAAGAAGATGCAATCGTAGCTCGTATAAAGAAAATTTCTTCAACCTCTTATCAATTATCACCATATGTAAATAGCAACGACGCAGCGACCGGAAACTTTAATTTAAGAAATGACAGAAATGCTTCGGCAGTTACAGCACCAACTATTGCAACAGATGGAACTGCAGTAGATCATACACTGCGAAAGGATGGTTCTGCGGATATTTCTTTTGAATGGTCATGGGGCGGAAGTGAAGAAGATATTGATGGCTTCGAAGTTTTAGTTTATGTAGCATCCTCAAGTAGTTCCTATAATTTTGGTACTACCGCAGCTTCTGAGCAAATTTTTATTGCTCCAGCAGAAAAGAGAGCATTTATTCTTACTGGAGTATCTCCTGAGCTTTATTATACTTTTGGTGTTCGTGCCTATCGAATTGTAGATCCTGATATTAATTCAAATGAAATTATAAAATCTTCTATTGTTCAATGTGGGTTAGCTGCAGAAGATCCATATCAGCCTGCTACAACTGTTGCTTTTGAAGGGGCGATTACTGGTTCTGTAAGTGGATCTGTGACTATTGGAGCTAGTGATAGTTTAACTGTAGATAATAGTGCTACAGTATCTGCAAAAGTAGATAATGCTCAGCAGCAAATGTCAGATGTATCCGGTACTTTGGCGGAAGATCAGCATGATATTCCTTCTTTTTATCGAATTACTACAAATGATTCTTCTGCTCCTTCAAATGCTGAAGTTATATCTGAAATTGGAAGATATCCAAAAGTTGGTGATATAGTTATTACTACGGATACGTCTCCAACTGGCCCCGATGTTACTTATGCTTGGAAATGTACTACTGCTGGATCCTCTGGAACAGAAGCGGTATGGAGCGCAAATATAGCCAAGTTTATTTCCGGAGATCTTGTAGTTGACGGATCAATCGGTGCAGATAAGATTTCTGTAAACGAACTCTCAGCTCTTACAGGAGATATAGGAACTATTACTGCCGGAACTCTTAAAGGAGGAGATGTACCAGACGCAGACGCAGTTCCTTCTGGGTCTGAAAGCGGTTCATTTTTTGATTTGGATGGAGGCAAGTTTGTTGTAGGAAATGCCAGTAATAGTCTACTTTTTGATGGCTCTAATCTTACAGTTACTGGCGACGTCACAGCAGATTCCTTTACTTTATCTAGCGGCGCAACAGCAAGCATTCCTACAGGAACTACATTAGACGTTAATAGCGGCGCTACTCTTTCAATGGAGGTTGGTTCCGCCGGATATATCAGATCATTAGGCAAAGATAGTTCAACAGATACAACCGCCGGATTTTTCTTGGGCTACGACACCGATGACTATAAACTCGCTATCGGTGATGCTAATCAGTCTTTAGTTTGGAATGGATCTTCTCTAGCAATTACTGGCGCAATCACGGCAACCTCTGGCTCTATTGCTAACTCAGTCACCATCGGCGGCACAGCAGCAAGTACAGTTGAATCAGGAGCAGCGGCAGGTGCTACGGCGCTACAAATAGGCGATATTTCAGATATCGTAAGCGAAGGTAATATCCCAACTGGGAAACTTACTTTCAACACGTCTGGCGGCGCAACGATTACATTCAGCGGCAACAACCTAACTTCTTCGGGCGGTACTGATAACAGTTGGGAGTCTCAGGCTTACTCATCAGAACATTACGATTCGCCGTTAGTTCTACAGTTTGAGGTAGGCAGTACCGGACTTCGTTACATGATGGGGTTGAACGAAGACCCTACTGCCAATGCCTCTTACTCATCCATTGATTATGCGTGGTATCAAAACGTAAACACGTTCACGATTTACGAAAGTGGATCTCAAGCCGTTCCAGATGGCGGTGCTTTCAGTTATGCGGTAGGCGACAAATTATCTATCGTTTATGACGGTACAAACATCTACTACTATCACAACTCCACTCTGAAGCGCACAGTTTCAAACGTAGGATCAAAAGACTTATACCTTGACTCATCGTTCTATGACAGCAACACGCAAACAATTAACGACATCAGATTCGCTCCTATCAGCCGTATTGATTATGGCAGCATAGGCGGCGTTACTATTGAGCCAGAACGGTTATATCAAGGCGCGGGAACCTTCGAAGGAAGCACTACCGGATTTTACTTAGATAGTTCAGGCAAGTTCAGCCTTAAAGACAAGCTCTCGTTCGACGGAACTGATCTCACTGTTACGGGTGCAGTCAACGCAACTTCTGGAGACTTTAGCGGACAGGTAGCAGTCGGATCAACGGCTGGCACCATTACGGTAATTGACGGAAATAATTCAGACTACCGTATTTTCACAAACGCAACGCTCAACACAGATACAAACACCTATTTGCCGGATGACTCATCATTCAAAGTTGGTAATGACGGGCGTGTATTTGCGTCAAATATCACCATTTACAACTCAGATGGTGATGTTCTTTTAAGCCCATCAGGACTTGGTGCAGCGGCGCTTAATGATATTTCAAATACTAGCGGATCGGTAGTGTCTACGGTTGGCGGTCAATTAGCCAACTCAACATCTGAAATCACTCTCACAACATCCAGCGCAAGCGAATCGTTCACTATTTCATCAAAAGTAGCGATCAATGACAACTATGACGGAACTCAATATCTATCTGGGGCGCATGTAGCGTCAGGTGGAAGCACCGCGTTAGCGGAAGCTCAACTGACAGGGATGCAATTGGTTGTTGACTACTTTGTCAAAGCAGATGGGGGGAGCTACAGCAGTACACCGTCTTTGAGCCAAACTGTAAGTTTCGTTAATTCTGGAACGCCAACCTCTAGCCAGATTAGAGTGGGAGGCTTTGATCGTGGCGCTAGTTATGCTGGATCATTGACTAGATATTTTGCAGTCATGCAGGATTATGGTGGCGCTCTTGAAGTGATACCGAATTCTGGCGGCGGCGCTTCATCCTACGTCGTAACAAGCGGAAGTCTGGCGTCTAGCAATTTCCCATCAGCAGGGACATATAAGATCAAGATTGTGGTCAAGGCTGTGGATGCTGATGATGGCACAACGGTTCTTACGAATTTAACGTCTCCACCGCTTTCTGATAACACAACGACAGGCGTTTATTTTGATGGCGGCAACAGCGACGAGCGGATCTATGAGCTAACGGGTTCGGGGTTGATTAAAAACTCTGATAATAACTTTACTTCTGGCTCCCAGAACCTTCTCTCATCAGGCGGCACGATATCAGGAAATCTGGTTGTCACTGGCAATCTAACTGTCTCAGGAGACACCATCACCGCAAACGTCGGCACGTTGGACGTTGAAGACAAAAATATCACGCTGAACTACTCAACGGGAGATTCAAGCGCCACAGCAGATGGGGCAGGTATTACGATTCAGGATGCGGTCAACTCAACCACGGATGCCACTATCCTATGGGATGGAACGAGTGACAAGTTTGATTTCTCCCATCCTATAAACGTTGCCGGAGTAATTAGTGGTGGTTTTGACGTAGCCAACTTCTACAGTGGCACTTCTGCGGCCCATCTTCGCGTTGGGCGAAATAGTAATGAACATTTTGATTTCTATGTAACTGATGGGCTGGGCTATATTAAATATTTTCAAGATGAAACAGGCGCCACCAACCATAGCGTCTACTTTGAAATTCAAAGCGCGTCAACTGGAACAAATCAGTTTTACTTCAATAAGGGAGTTAATGTCTCAGGCGTATTAACGAGCGGCACACTCAACGTTAATGCTCAAGACAGCACCAACGAAGGCGGCGAAATTGTTCTCAAGAAGGCGGGGACAAACGAAGACATACACATTGATAACTACGCTGGGACTTTTAGAGTCTTTGATGGTTCCGCTCCAACCGTTCGACTCACTCTTGATACGTCAGGCAATGCCACGTTCGCGGGGAACGTAATTGCGGGCGGTAGTATTAGCGCAACTGCAACAGCCCCAGCCCAGTTAGCATCTAGCACCTCATTCGTTAGACCGACGATTGAAACATGGGGATACACCGGAAACCCAGAGACTTCTCTGCATTTCAAACAGTACAGCAGCTCTTCTGCCACCCGCGATTTCTATATGGGGATTTACGCCCCAAGCAATGCAAATCCTTACTGGTATTTTGATAACAGAACTGGGGGTAATACTCGCTTCGCACACAATGGTTCAACGGTTGTCACTATTGGAACTACGGGCATCATTACATGGTCGGGCGGCGGCTCTGCCAATGCGAACACTGCCTATACTTATTCGCAAGTAGGACATCTTCCGCTTGCTGGTGGGACGCTTACAGGTTCGCTTTTACTAGAAAAAACGGGGACCGCAGACGCCACAACAACTGCATACAATTCACAAACCTTGCAGTTCAGAGCTAGCGGATGGGACACAAATAACAGCGTAGCTAGAGATGTAAGTTGGAAAATTCGCAGCATTCCTACCGCCTCAGTTTATCCAGATCACGACTTAACATTTATTGAAAGCGATCAAGGGAACGAATACTCAAAATTTATTCTTCATGGGCGCGGATCTACTAACTACACAGATCCGCTGGCAGCATCTTTCTACGGAAACGTAAACATAAACGCTGGAACAGGCACAACCGCTGGCAATGGCGATTTAACCATTGCTGGAAACTTGGTAGCGCCTGGAATAAAAGCGACTACTTATCTTTGGGCTACTGGCACAGCGGGAGCGTGGCCTATCTACATTGATTCAACTTCCAGTTGGTCAAGCGGTACTTTAAATCTTCCTGGAATCATGTGGCGAGAAGCAGACGGAACGATTCGAGCAGGTATGAGAGCTTATGTTGGATCTAGCGATGAATCATATTTGGGGCTTGGAACTGGTTTTTTTGATGAACAATTAACAATCAAAGAAGACGGAATAACCGTTGCAGGAATCGCAACCCACCAGCGCGATATACGCTCCGCTGGGCAAATAAGAGCAACAGGCTGGCACAACGAAGCGGCCAGCACTGACTACACTGGGCTAGGCGTAGAAATCGGGGTTAGCGGAGGATCGTCTTATATTCTTTCTTATAACCGTGATAGTAGTTCGTATGACACGCTCAATTTCAATGCTACGGATTATGTATTTCAATCGCTACCAACCGGAACTGCAACAGCCCTTGTAGCCCAGTTCAAAACCCAAAATGATTCAGCAGCCTTCATACGGGTGGATTCAACCAGTCAGAGTGCAAGTTATGCTTACCTAGAGCTTAGGACGGCATCTACGGTGACTAATTCACCAACTGATCGCGGGTATTTAATTAAAAATAGGGAGAATGGGACAGGAAACAGCGTAGCGGCTGCATCACTCTATCTGTACAACGAAACCGGCCCTATTGAATTTGTACCACAATCATCTCCCACGAAACGAACGACAGTCGGAACTGATGGTCAGTTGACAGTCCGTTCATCAAGTGATGCGCCGATTGTCGCAGAGTCTACAGACTCTTTCTCAGGTATTGGATTCGTTGATCCTGATGGGACCGATTATCTCTTCTACAACGGAAGCACAAATCACTATTACACAAATTCAGGGAAAATGAGTATCGCTGGCTCGTCAATTGAAACGGGCTACGAGTTTCAAGTGAACGGCGATGCAAATTTCACAGGTCGCATTGAAGCAAACGCCATAACTACAGATGATGACTATCAAGTCCGTCTAGCTTCAACAGCCGCAGGTTATTTCAACAGCCTCCCGAAAGATGAAGAAACGGGCTACATGAATTTTGGGGCTGGCGCGTTTGGTCTCTTGTTCAGAAATGGATACGACTCATATATTACGAACAATGCTTACTACTACCGAACAGGTGGCGCAAGTAATTGGTATGGAAAGTTTTCCAGCCGTAACGCTGGCACTATTGAGATGTATGACGGGCAATTCTTTTTCCGCAACACCAATGGTACAGACGTAACCTCTGGTCAGTCGTTTTCTTTCACTACGCAGATGACTATCGGTCAAACCGGTAACGTTACGATTGAAGGCGATCTTACATCCAACGGTGATGTTACTGGGGATTCCTTCCACACGGAAAATGGATGGATTGATTCAACAGTCAAAAACTCCATTCAAGCTATTGGCGATAACAAATCGCCATTCATGTTCCGTAACAACTCATACAACAACGTTTTCTCTTCCTTGCCGTGGAGTGGCGGTCATATTTATTTGACGTTTGGCGGTTACTATGACGGAAGCGGCTGGATAGAGCGGTCAACTGCTTCAACCCCATACCTAAGTCTATTAACGGCTGGTCACGATGGCTTCAGCTATTATCACACAACGGCATTCGACGCTAACAGGAAACAAACTAGCTGGAACACCGCGAGTGATGTTCGGCTTTGGAATGAATATGGCGCGTGGGACGGGGACATCAATACAACTGAAGATATTGACGTTGGCGGCATGGTGTCCACTGGTAGAGTGTCTGCTTCAGAATTTGATCTGCCATCTAGCGGATCTCTGGACTGGGCCAATGGTGACGCACGAATCACTGAGGGGCTGGTAGAAAACTACTCCCTATCGCTTCAAACCTACAACGGGTCATCGCTTACAACAGCGTTGAGGCTGGACGGGGATAACACAGCGCATTTCTTTGGACCAGCACACATAATCGGAAACGGAACGTATGTCGGGAACTACGGATACAACACCCTTATCTTAGAAGACACCGCTGGATATCCGGGTATCAACTTTAGGGAAGGGAGCATTAACTGGCTTCAGCGTAAGAACGGTCAAGATGATGACATGGAGTTCGTCTTTTCATCCAACGCATCAGCACAAGGCACTGGAAGCTATACCCCTAGATTCACGATCCACTATAACGGCGGCATAGATACGCATGGCGGCACTATTGATACAAACGGCGGCAATGTGGATTCCGGTAGCGGCATATTCAACTCAGATTCAGGGGTGTCCGTTTTTGCGGGGGCCAAAGTAAACTCTGGCGGTATGTACGTTCACGGGGGCGGCACTTATTCTGACCCTGGCTCTCAAATGTTCATGCACACGGATAGTAGCGGCTATGGACGCATCGCTGTTTATGACCTTCGCTTTTTGGTTGGCGCTAACAGCAGCAGAACTATTCAGGCTTTGCGTTTAGAGTCAGACGGTGATGCTGTATTTGGTAATACAGTAGGCATAGGTCACGCAATTTTATCGCATCAAACCGACTATGCGTGGCGCGGTCTCACCATACAAAACAACGGTGACTCAAATGAATGCTCCCTTGATGGTAAGAGTAGTGACGGCACACAGCAGTTTATCGTTTACGGCGGCTCTCAAGCTCAAGGCTTCATACATCCAACCACCTACAATTGGCGGTTTAGAATTCCTCTGACCGGAAATCTACAGCGCGATGGTAGCTACGATTTATTCGACGCAGGCAACTACATAACCGGATTAACGATTACGGGCCAAGCGTCAGGATCGGCAACGTTTAGCGGAAGCACTGGAACAGCGTCGCTCTCAGTGACAGTGAGCGAAGCAGCAAAAACGTCTAACCTTGGTCAGTACGTTTGGGATGCGACTGACAATCCTAGCGAATCAAGCTCAACTACGGCTGGATACGCTTGGCAGGAAGGAATAACTACATCGTTCGTTCGAAGCGCAAATAACTACCCATCTTACGGGTCAGTGATTCGCGTCAAAACTTACCCTAATGATGGGGGCGCTGGCGAGTTTTACTTCCCATATAACACGACGTATGGCGGCAACCATCTGAAATTTAGAATGGGGCTTTACAACAACGCGGGGATGACAGCGTTTCGTGAGGTTATAGATTCAAGCAGTTATCACCAAATCAAATCAGGAAATTTCTCAGCGGACCAATTCCAGTGGACTGGTAGTTCCTCGTGGTTCCTTGATTTAGATCCAGCAGTATCTACAGGCTTGCGAATTGCTGACAGCGACATTGATATGCGCGGAGCCACTAACTCGACAACAGATACGGGGCAGATAATTCTAGGCGCATACAACGGCCCCGGTACTACGCAAGGTCCGGCTATCGTCTGGAAACCGAATTATTCAGGGTACACCAAAGAAAGCCTGAAGATTGCTGCCGTCGCAACAGACAACTTCTTTGACATGGACATGGTGTTCTACACCAATGGCGGCTCTTCTCAAAGTAGCTCAATCAATGAGCGATTCCGGCTCACGCAAGAAGGCACTGCAATCTTCACCGCGCCGCACGTTGGGATAAATACCACAGTTTTAGGCAACACCGCATGGGGAACGACCGGAAACACCGGACAACTAACTCTTTACGGTAGCAATTACGGCGTACTTAACCTAAAGGGCGCGGCAGCAACGTCCACCCATTATTCGATGGGTGTTGGCAATGATCGCTTCTACATGGCCTATCGACAAGGCGTTAATCACATGATCACGGTTTATCAGAACACCGTCGGTCTGGGATCTGGAAACACCACGCCAAGCACTGGTTACAATGTCGATATCAGCGGAGATACGTTCATTGATGACGGGCAGTTGGTTATCTCGTCATCGTCAATTGCCGACACAATGATTGACATGGGCAGTACAACGCAAACGGAATACACCAACCTAAAATGGCGTACAAATTCAGGAACTGGAGAAATTTGGAAGTCTGGTACTACACATACCTCTTGGGGCGGCGCTTCTACTTTTAACATTTACAACAGCAATCAATCAATAAACTTTCATCCATCAGGTGTTGCGAATCAATTTATAGTTGGAAGTGCTTATTGCCAAGTTGACAAGGGCTTGCGAGCTAAATCGACGGCAGATGGTACTTATGCGTATGGCCCGATGTTTTCTGCGAATGGACTATATGCTCAAGCGAGCGTCGGTCACACCGCAACCTACAGCGAAGGGCTTTTTTGGCACAGCGATGCTTATACTTACGCTATCTATCACACAGCGGGAACGTGGACATCTAACACTTATCAGCAGTTAAAGATTAGTTGGCCTACTGGAATTATCTTAGAAACACAAAACGATGGCGTTTATGGCAAAAGCTACATTGATGTCAATTCGTCAATCTATGCTGACGAAGCGATCCACGCGCCTATCTACTATGACCAAAGCGGGACTTCCTACTACCTTGATCTGGCAAACACCGGAGACTCGCTGCGTGTCGCTGGCAACATCGTGGCGTATTACTCCGACGAGCGGCTCAAGGATATAGAAGGGCCGATAGAGAACGCTCTTGATGCCGTCAATACACTGGAGGGTTTCTACTACACACCCAACGAGAAGGCTCAACGCTTAGGCTATAAGAAAAAGCGCGAGGTAGGTTTATCAGCGCAAAGCGTTCAAGCCATCCTTCCTGAAGTAGTAACAGAGGCTCCCGTAGATCCTGAATACCTAACCGTCGATTATGCGCGGCTAGTTCCCCTCTTGGTGGAATCCATCAAGGAATTAACTCAACAAGTGAAAACGCTACAAAAGAAAATAGAGGATAATGACAAATGACAATTACTTACACATGGCAAGTCCATCAACTAAAAGTTAAACAAGAAACCAACCAAAACGGAGACGTTTTACCCGACGCCGTTTGCTCAGTTAAATGGGCGAAACACGGAGTTGATGAAGAAGGCAACCGTGGGATTTTCGGAGGGGTCACGGGATTCTCAGCCTACGAAGTAGGACTTGAGGACTTTGTTGGCTTTCAGGATTTGACCGAAGAAATGGTTATCGGTTGGGTTCAAAGTAAGGTCGTGGGATCTTACGCGGAACACGTTGACGAAAAAATTGCATCAAAGATTGCAGCATCAAAAATTGAAAACAAAGAGCCGCCGTGGGTTCCTGAATTAGCCCCTGGCATCGAAGAGCCAGTGTAGAAATGATCTTAGGCGCGGACATTGATTTTTATCGTTGGCATCCCCCTGTAGCGGAGGACGGCGCGTGGATTGATGACTGCGTTCTAAGCAGCGGACCAAGTTTTATCTTTTCAACGGAAGAAATACTTGACCACGCCGATCAGTTTAGAGCTTGGCGAGAGCGCGGCGGTCCACCAGAAAACGCTTGGGGTTCTTGCATTCTAAGTAAGATTGAAACAGGCGATAGAGTGGCATTGATAACTGGATGCTTTGACTCACCGATAAGCTATTCAATTCGAGGGATGGTTACTCACCCCGATTTCAGAGATCAGGAGGAGCTTCTTCGCAGCAGTCAGGAAATGGGCAAATGGATTCTTTATAGAAGCAACTGGGGCATTAGAGACATTAGCATCCACCTTGCTGATCCAAGTCAAGCACACACGTTGAGTGATAAATGGTCAGTGAGAAGCCCAGACGCTAAAGTCTGGAAGCGAGGCAGGTAATGGCACAGATTGACAGCGCCACAGTTACCAACGCCAACAACACGACTGATTATCGCGGGTACTACAGCTTTACCAATCCAGACATAGGCTCAATAAGTGATGATACATTCAGCATTACTGGTTCGCCAACCATTGTGTTCCTTCGATACTACGATATTAGTGGAACAGCCAATGATCGTGTTGAGTTCGGCGTATCCTCAAATCTAACGCAGAATGAAGATTGGGTTTCGGTCACTATTGGCGGGACCACGTTTACCAAAGCAAACGCAAGCACTCCCGCCGGACAGTATGTTAGTTATCTGAATTACACTGTTTGGACGTGGAACACCGCAACAAATCCGTTCAACACGGCAGCGAACGGAACAACCTCAGTCACTTGGGACGGTTCAGACGCCGATACAGAACCTAATGCGTTTAATTTCTCGGATGTGACTGGAGCATCAACTAACACCGTCTATAACACCTACGTTCAAATCACTGGAATAGACACTA
>Ga0181568_10005273_pt1 | contig 11402 bp, 6 predicted proteins | sample 101ome_20_FD_133758 | JGI IMG/M metagenome (GOLD analysis project Ga0181568, IMG submission 133758) | Coastal salt marsh microbial communities from the Groves Creek Marsh, Skidaway Island, Georgia - 101404AT metaG (megahit assembly) | ecosystem: Environmental > Aquatic > Marine > Intertidal zone...
GAACCCTTTGCTGCATCTTGCAGATCATCCTCTCTGATTTTGAAAATGCAGCGATCCATGCCATTCAAATATTTGACGAAATCGCCCACAGCTAACATCTCCCAACCTGATTTCTTGAAAGTCTGTGTAGTGAGCGTCTTGTATCCACTGTTTGTAGTGTATTCTGTGCTTGAAATCCACTCAGTGTACCTGACTTCCCTCAGAAACTCATTCAAAGTTTCATAGAAATCGAATTTCCAACGCATCTCCTTTACGTTGCTGAACATCTGCAGTGAATCACATGCAAACTTGAAAATTTTTGAAGGGATATATTCCCTTATTTTCAAATCTCGCAAAGATTCCATGCAAAGTGCATGCAAAACTTGCATCTGTACTTCATCAAGACAACCAAATTCAAACTTTTCAGAGCAATCCAAATCTATGTATTTGAGAGGATTGTCTTCCCTTTTTGAATTCTCGATGAGTCGAAAAATTCTACATTCAACATTCTCAAAAATGTCCGATGTAGCCATAAACTCGTGTCTTCTCTTTGATTCAGATCTGTGTCCTGAAACAGAGTTTTCAGACATCGTGCATGCCGTGGCTTTGGTGCAGTTCTTATAGAAAAAATAGCTCAGAGACTTTATATAGTGCTTTCGAGAGAGGTTCTTTCTTACTAAAATCTGTTGTTTCTAGCTAAAATCTGTTGTTTTTAGCTAAAATCTACCGAGTCTTGTCTTTAAAAGCTAAAATCTCTCTTCGAAGACCAAACCAAGCTTCAAACATCACAACAAACCACGCCACGGTATTTTTTTTTCAAAAAAAAATAAAAAATAAAAACCCGCCAAATCTATTTTGGGTACCGGGGTCTATATAAGGCTGGGAGAACTCAGAGACTTTCTTTCAAGAAATCCACGGTGAGGGTGCCACGCTTTTTTTTTTTGAAAAAAAGGCGGGAAATCTTAAAGTTTTTTTTTTTTTGCAGGCTTGGTGGTTTGATGGAAGATTATCTTGAAATGGGGAGTTGTTTGAAAGTATTCAAACTTCTCAAAGACATAGAGCAGCGCTTGGAACTTTCAGCAACACCTCAAGAGAAGACGCTGCTGCAGTTGGATTTTTTGAGGTTGGAGAATGCGATTCAGACTATCATTTCAATGATGGTCGAAGTAGGCTTGGTGAATAGCTGCAGTGCGATGGAAAGAGAGGTGGTTGATATTCTTCAGAAGTCCCTTGGCCAAGAGAAGTGTGGGAAGATTGTCTCGTCTGCAGATGAAGAGATCCAAGATGTCGTCGATGAGTATCTCATTGTGGTTGCGGAGATCAGGATCAGAGACGAATTGACTCTAAGGTTGATTCGCATTGCATTGGAAGGTGAATCGCAAGATCTTCATGCGAAGGTGTCTTTCTTCCAAAGTCTCGTGAATGCGAAGCAGATTTACGAGAAGAAGCATTCGGATGCGTTGAGTTCGATGCTCGACGAATTCGAGAAGAGGAATGCGAACGGGTATCCATCCTACGAATTCATGCGCCAGTTGAACATTTTCACTGGTCAATGCATCATGCAGTCTATTGGCATAGACAACGAAGTACGAAAAATTGCGGAGAGCAAGAAGGAAGGAAAGAGGCCAAAGTACGACGATGCAGCATGCAAGATGACTGATTCATGCAAGTACATTGGCGGGTCTTCCAAGCAAGCTGCTTCATCCGAGTGCTCCAACGGCGCGTCTTCGGTGCTTGTTGATGAATCGCGGAGGAGGTCGACGAGGATGACAAGACATGTCGAGTCTGGCGAGGGTTCTGCTTCGGGATTCAAAGACAGAACTTCCAAAACAGCACTCATCTACGACAAGGACTTCGAATTTGATCCGACGAACATAGTAGAGCAGCTTCAAAACATGCAAAGAGACGAAGCCCAGACAGCAGCAGACTTTGATGGACTGGAGGGCTGCTTTGATGACTTAGAGGACTACTTTGACGACTTAGGAGAAATCGCTCCTGAATACGATGAGATGCAGGATGCTGCTTCCGAACATGGCAAAAAACGCAAGAGGGGCCTTTCTTTGAAGAAGTCAACGCAGAAGGCGAACATGCAGAGAAATCCATTGGGGGTCAACACAAGCAACGAAACCTTTTTGAGGATTCTACGCGACTTGGAAAGACAGTCTGGTGCAGTGTATTGGAGGTCAGTCCTTGAGAAAAACTGCAGCCAAGATTTCATCACAGAGCTTGCGGAGATCGTTCATTCTTGTATGATAATTGCTACATCGAACACGATCGTCACAAAGGAACTATGGAACAGTATCAACATGTGCCCAGGTCCGCTCCTTGACGATTGCCGGAATGTGGAGATGCGTGGATTTCACATGTCGAACAGGTGGGATGGTGGAGAGTCGAGTATGCGGGATTCCGGAAAGCTCGTTGTTGATTACTCGGGAGATCCGCTTTTGGGTGGGGTGCCATATCCATGTTTCAAGTTCGAGACGAGTCTCAAATGCAACCAGATCAAGGCTTTGCAGTTCTTCATACGCGCCCTTGCGAAGAGCAGCAAGTACACGCATGCCAGGGTCGACCAAGCCGATGTTGACCAAGGATTCGACAGCAATGTCCGCCGGAGTCCGCTTTTGGGTATGCATTCTTTTGCCGTGGGAGAGGAGATGCTGCCCTTCATGTTTTACATGCTGAGGACGACGAAGGAAAACTCGAGTATCTTCTCCAGTAACCTCAAAAAGTCCTTCATAGAGCCTCAGAGTATGTGGGAATATTCGGCTGAAAGCAAATTCTTTGGAAGCAACATCAAAGGCGCTGGACTCATAGTGTCCTGCCGCCGCTATGTGCGCGAGCTTTTGAAGACCAAGTGCTTCATGCAGTTCGATACAGCACAGGATAAAGATTCGGGCATTTTTCTGGAGGTTGGCAAGGTTGCATACACTCACGGCAGCGAGACGGATACAAAAAGGATTTTAAGCATGTATCCGGTTGGCGGGAAACGCGCTGCGAAGCGACAGCCAGCGAAGACATTCAAAGACATCGAATGCAGGTTTGCATCGGTCCCTGCGCCTGGTTCCGACAGCCTGCAAACTGCTGTTGTCATGAACTCGATAGACGTTGAATTTCCAGGAGATACCGGAGGAGGCCCTGCAGAGACACGCAAGAATGCGCTCGAAGTCCTCATGCAGCAAGAAGAGCCAGCAGCTGGACCCAGGAAAGGTGCTGTGAAGCAAACCAAAAAGACAGGGGATGTTGTAGGGAGTCGCGTCGTGTTCCAGATCGATATCTGCAGTGTAAAAGGTGGTGTGGTGCTGAAGAAAGGGTATTTCCGAGGGACGATTAAGGAGAACGACGAAGTGAAGCGCAAGTATGTAGTCGAATTCGACGACGGCGAGGAGAGGGAGTTTGAATATGACAAGGAACCGCTCGAGAAGGTAATCGCAGGCGACAACGAGTACGTGGAGGAGTGCAAGTCTACCGAAGGTTTCATGTCCAAATTGGACAAGTGAGGAGCGTGAGAAGGCATTCAGTGAGAAGCAGAAGTCTTCGAGTATCTGCTCGTTTGGTTGCCTTGAAAATAGATACAGTTAGTCATTTTAAATTTCGGACCTTATTGTTGTGTGTAGTTAGGGTCGCGGTTGACGGTTTCCAGTTGCAACTTTGAGAGGGCGATAAGTGAGGTAAAAGAAGCCTTTTTTGGTAAAGATGCGATTATAAATACAGTGAGATGCATTGCAGCAGAACAATCTGATCGTTGTCAAGACCCAATCACAGACGTGATTATAATGATGATGAAGACACCCTTCTCCCCTGCACTCACGGATATCGGATTTATGCCCTTCTCCTTGTGCCCGACGCATGTGATACCATACACGCTCGTAACTAAGAAACAATTGGAGACACTTATAGAGATGTGTAAGGCATTTAGCATTTCCTCTCGCTACATATCATGTAACCAAATGGGTGGGGGTATCTTTGTTGGGTGTATCAATAATATTCCGGAGGGCAAATACATGATAGATCCAGCCTTGGCAATATTTGCATGCAATGTGATTATAGAATGTAACATCGGGGATGATTTTAAGGAAGATTCAGAGACATCAGTAATTATATCAAATGTGATACTACAGCGTATATTGGCTGGTGTAAATGTACCGAGGGAAAGAATCATAGAAGCAAATGAAATGAAGAAGGAATGGATTCGACAGAAGATATCCAACCAACGGGAATCAACAAAAATAAAAGCAACTTAGGGCCTCTAATAAAGAGCATTGAATTTTGAAATAATATGTATGATTGTGAGTTACTGAAGGTGGAAGAAGGCCACTTAGACCTAGAGGAAATACTCAGACAGTGGTTTTCGGAGTGTGATAGGTCGGAACAGGCATGCATTGGTCTTTTTTACAACAAGATGCATGTAATTGGGATGAAAATCTGTATTGTTCTCAGTAAATCGAACGACATATTAGAACAATCACATAACATCCAGGCTAGTGTTTACCAACACATGCCGTATATCCGCATCAATAACAAAGCCTTTTCTGATTTTTCGTGGGCTGATATAGTTGATACGATTAGTGCCCTACAATTGAACTTCAACGAATACTTGCTGTCAGCAAACAATGAGATGGAGATGAGTCTATTTGTCACATATTTGATGGCAAGTATAGGTAAGTGGCTGTCTCTAAAGATGAAACGAAAGACATCAAATATTGACATACCAAAATACTGTATCCCAGACGACGCTGGTTTCATCGCACCAGAACCACTGATCGTGACACAAGTATTAGATGCTCTGCATACAATTGGAAGCACCGTGTTTCTTCTATCCAGCGCCAACAACAGCATACAAAATCAGGATGCTATCATCAAAGAACTTACCGAGCACCACAGAGAATGCAGTCTCGATAAGTTTTATGAGATATCGATGGCAGTGGACCTGCCCGCAGGTTCCATCACACAATACAAGCACCGACACCGCGAAAACTTTCACTCGCTCACACAGGTCGTATACTACAACTGGCCATCATACACCCGAAAAAGACAGGAGTCGCTGAAATCGATACTACAGGACCACAAACCCATCAATATGCTGCCACTTCTACACGAAATGTTTCCAGACGTGCCGATTCTCTATGAACACACGGGGGCATTACTTCGTTCCGAACACAGCAAGCACGCATACGCGTGGGTGATACTATCGGGAACCATTGCCCTCGTAACTGCAGACTACCGTTTTATAATTAGTGATAACATCGCTTCGATGGCTGCTGTGATACTCGAAAGTGGTACAAGATAGAATTCATATTTTATTGCAAGACAATGCCTAACAAAACGATCTGGTACATAAACGACAAATGCTCAGAACGGAATCATTCACTGTCGGATGACTCCGTGGCGCGCGGCATTTTGCGCGGAGCGTCCCAGGGGTTTTCACGAGAACTCCCAGAAGAAGAAGAGTAGCCGAGAGTCGGCCTGTTCTCTTCTCCATTTCTGTCTTCATCCGACCATGCCTCTTCACCCAACTCCTCAAGAAGCCAGACCCAAAATCGCGAAGAGAGAAACGGACCGCAGTCATCTCTGTCTGCCTTGCGCAATACATCCAAGCCCTGTATTTGGAAAAGATCCAGAATATCATCACGGTCTGCATCATCCACAAACTCGATGAACCAAGCAAGGATTTCAGAGGCACAATCAGCATCGTCCATGTGGAACAAAATATTCGCGACTCGGTCTTCGTCTTCCATGTCGTACAACGCCTTTGCTGCCATCTCTGGATCCATATCAGATGCATGCATTGCAACATACTCATCATCCATTTCTTGAAACCAATCGCGCACTTCGCGCAATAAATTTGAAGACAAGCTGGACCCAAAAAACGCAGCGCGCGGTCTAACATCGGTCGTTAGAATGTCTGGAGGCCACGGTTGATAGGGCATATCAAAGCTTCTAGTTCAAGCTTGTACACCACTATATAATCTTAAATAATCCAAAGCGCATGTCAGTATTACTCATTTTATTTAGTATGAAATGATCGTAAAATCTATATCACGTCTATAACCTCATTTGACATTGAAATAAAGTTTGTCAACATGCGCGACACCGATGCCGCTGTGTGTCGGTTTGTCTTCCTGCGCTGGTGCTTCGCTGTGCCTGTCATGTGTGGCTGGCCAGTGGGGCGTTGGCTCTCAATTAGCGGTTCTGATATTTACTAGCTAAAATCTATATTTTGTGTATATAAAACACACAAACACTCTCAACCCCAGCATGCAACTTCTACCCTTCCCGATACACCCTTGTCTGGTCCCCCTTCGCGATAACTACCTGCGACTGTATACTTTCACGGACATAAACAGCAACAATTACTCGCGTTTCTGGTCGCCTCCGGCATTCAACGGAGACCCCACCCCCGAAGCACCGCCAGCAGGACCGCTGGAAGATGAATAGTTGGTTGGATGCGGTGTGTGGTAATTTGAGTTGGCATGAGAGTGTCTGCTGCCAATGTACGCAGTGTCATGACGCTCATGTCGTAAACCAGTCTACAGATCCAAATTCAAACAATACTTGGGCTGCATACGCAGAACTACAAGACCTCATGGAGTTTAGATATGAGAAGGGAAGAGAAAGAAACGCTCTATTTTGAATTTCGAACTGGAAAATTTTGTTTTACTAAGAAAAGTGAATAAAAGTGCATCCTCATCACAATAGTCATCTCAATCATGGGCCTTTTCAAGCCCAGTCATGATACAACCAAATAGTGGTAATAAAATGAGTTATTCAAAGCAGGGGACTTGTTCAGACCCATTGCAGAAATAAAGGATTCGTCGCAACCCAACTCATATGAAAATAATTGGATGTCAAAATATAGAGATACAAAGAGTATGCTAAAAGCACGAACTCCTACAGAGTCTTTGAGTGCATTGTTGTTTCAAGCTGACGCTCGAGAGTGGTCCCATAAACCACTTTGAATTTCTTCTGAATGGGAAACACGCGCGATGTTCTCTTCAGACGAAGTGAAGAAGGCCCCGCAACAGCATCTAGGGAGAAGTACCGTAGAGAAGATTCTTGATCCCCGTAGGATACGAAAGAAGGGTGTAGAAGTATTGGTTGTCGTTATTCTCGACCACCAAAAAACCGACAAGGCGATCAATCGCATCGAAGACAGCCTCGTATTCCTTGAGGTTGGGAGGCTCTTGAACATTCCGCAAATCCGCTACCGCCTTTTCGCTCGACTGCACCGATACCAAATTGGTCGTGTCTTCTTCAGCGAGGAGGATTTTTGCTGCCTGCTCTTGGGTGACTTTAAAAGTCATCTTATAGATGACATGAAGGGTCGGTGGATACTTCGCTCTTCCGCCTTGTGGTCCCGGTAGCATTTTGTCAGGCGCAGTGGTCCTTATCCCATATGTCTCCTTGATGCTGTCAATGGTAGCCTCTGCATATTTCTTTCCCTCAGCAGGTTCGATACGACGACCGAACACGTTACACCTGAAATGAAGTTTACCACTCTGGTCTTTGTCGATGGAAATGGGCTGAACGATGGTGTAGAGGGTGTTGAAGGCTTTTTCACCCTGCGTATTTCCTACCGCCAATGCCCAGTCCATAGACATCTTACTGTATGCCACAGTGATTTTTTTTCCATCCGGGCTTGTCGTATCGAAATAAATCTGCCGACCTGGTTTCAGTGAGCTGATAGCCTGAATCACTTGCTCGTGTACACCATTATGAACAGCTTGCGCCAAGATGGATGGTTCCGCGGCTATTCCCTGACCAGAGAGAATTTTGAATGCGGGCGCTTTTGAGTTGATCTTGTTCGCGTCGACGACCGTTATCTCATCCTTTGGACGGGGGTCTTTCTTAGCCGGCCAAGCGGGGAGGCCAGAATTCGCGCCTTCCTTTTTGTCCTTCTCAGCGAGGGTCTTCTCCATGAACTCTTGAGTCGGGAGGAAATACCCAACATACTTCAACTCTCCCTTTTGAGCTTGTTCGTAACCCCTCACAAAGATGCCTTCCTCATGAACAGCGTAGACCTCCATGGGTCGTCCGGCACCCGACACATCCTCCTTTAGGATATATCCTTCTTCGACGCTGATTGTGAAGCCCAGCTTTCTCGCGTTATTCCAGACCTCCTCTGGGGTGCCTTGAAAATACACAATGGTCCTACCCACTTGGGCCGTCTCCACTGCCTTCCGCACTTCATTGTTGATGTGCTTAGAATCAGGATTCACTGGCACCATCGGCCCCTCGTTAGTAACAAAAGGGTATTGGAATTTGTTCTTGGTGTCGCTCGTCTTCTGGAATGCCAACAGCCAAAGGTCATATAGCGTGCCTGTAACGCCATTTCCCTCTATGGTCGCGTGCGTGCGCATCATACCCTCAGCATTGGGCCTGTTTTGCTTTTCGATCTCGCGCTCCGTCATCTTAACAAAGAGTTGCTCTTCGCTGAGTTTCTGCGTCTCCTCAGGCATGTCGCCTTTTTCAGCACTCGCATCTCCAGCAATGAGCTGCAGTACACCAGCCTGCTCTCCTTGCCCTTTACCGAAGGCTTCTTCGTAGGCCCCAGCCACTGCCCCTCCATCCATTTGCTTGTCGGTAAGCTCTGGAGTCTTGGTTCCATCCTTCTTGTCCTCATCAGGTTCGGTGTCCTTGCGCTTCCCCAATCCGGCTTGCTGCGAAGGACTGTCCTCACCCATTTCCGCCGACGTGGCCGCCATGCCTGCTCCAAGGCCAGATCCTTCCGCCGTCTTCATTCTCTTCGCATCATGCCCGTCTACACCAGGTGCGGTAGCATTGCGCTTCTTTCCTTCGCTATTGGAAGTGGAACTTGGCCCCTCCTTCTCCACCGCATTCTGAACTACAGACGAACTGGAAGCAGCTGCAGTCATCATGCTGAGCGCTGCACCCCCTCCGGCATTCATGCCTGGAATAGGGAAAGAATTAGGAGTTTGGAAAAAAAAGCCTCCATCCATCGTGCCGAACTGAAAAGGTGCGCGTGCAGCAAAAGGTAGCACAGGAGCGCTGCCCCTCATTGCATGTCCATGAGCATATCCGAGGCCGGCCTTACCTCCAGCATTCGAGGGCACTGAATACGCAGCGGATGGACGCGCGTTGGGCAGACCAACCGCACCTTGGCCGGCCTCCATCGCATTTCCACCCCTAATATTGCATATCGCTTCGTTGCACTTCATCCAGGATTTCTGAATCTTCTTTAGAGCCGACCTCATCTCCTTTGTCTCCTCGTCTTCCTGTTTCGCCTGCTTGCAGATCTGTTGCACCTGTCCTTGAACATCAGAAATAGATGCCAAGAGCTCTCGCACACGGATTTTCGCCTCCTGCAGCATTTTCTCGTTGCCTTCGTCTTGCTCAGACCGCGTATGCGCTGTCAATGCGATCTCCATCAATTTCTTTAGGAGTGCAACAGCCGTATCCCTCTTCGCGCCATTGCTCGTAGAATCATTCTCCAGCGCCTTCTTCGCCTCTCCCACCATTCTTCCGTCTTCTTCAGCATAGCGCTCGACATCGGATTGGAGCTTATTAGCCATCTGGAGCGCAAAATCGACGAGCTGTTTGGTATACGTGTCGAGCTCTTTCTCGCACGCCTCCTTCATCTGCTTAAATGCCTCCATTTGCTGTGAATCCCTCTGCAAATCAGCTGCCTTCTGTTTAAGGCAATCAGCATGCTTTTGGACCACAGTCTTCCGGCTCCTCTCTGTAGCAGCGTGATTGCTCTTCTCAGTCTCTAGCGCCGCTTTCAATCGCTCGATCTCTGCCTTGTTCCTGTCGCGATCCAATTCCAATTCTTCGGCGCGGGCGTTCGAAATATCAAGTTGCGTCTTAAGCTCACGAACCCGTCCTTGATTGTCGCTCATCCTGTCGTTCTTCTTGTCGAAACCCTGTGAGAGAAAGTTTGATCAGTCAGTCTGCTTTTATAGACTTTTTAGATTTTAGATAAAAGATTTATCTAAAATGTTCTTAGATTTTAGATAAAAAGATTTTATCTAAAATCTGATAGTCCTGTATAAATTACACGCATGCGATGCTGAAGTGCACAGAACACACAATGGAAGAAAGTGGGTACGTACTCAACTATATAAAAACAAGCGTTCTTAAATACATTTGTTATGAGGAAGTGTGACAGTAGGAGAGATCGAAGTTGAGATAATTTGATTTTTATTGAATGGAATAATAGAAGGTGACTAGAACAAAACAATGCAGTACAGAGGAGAAGAGATGCGAACAAAAGTCTTCTCGTATTCTACCTGCATGGTTATTCGAAGAAAATTCAGAAACTGGCAAAAATAACAGCAGGAATATGCCTCGCAAGAAGCCCAAACCAAAGAATGCAAAGATTCGAGAGAGAATTGCTGCCATCGAAGAAAGGCAAGAAGATACAGACTTGCGGCAGAAGGAATCACTTCACACAACCAATGCAGTGGAGTACAAAAACAAGAAGGAGATGAAAGCGGGTACGGAAGTATATGATGACAAGAAGCGCGGAATCGAGGAAGTAGAAATGGAACTGGAGAAGATCAAGAAGCAGAAGAAAGCACTCGAAGATGAAATGTTTGTACGCTTGAAGGAGGAGAAGAGGATGCTCGGTGTAATCAGGGAGAGGGAGGAGAGAATTGGAAATTTACTCGAGAAGCAGGCGGAGTCGGATGCTATCATCGCATCGTTGAAGGAAGATAAGATGAAAAGGGAAATGGAAGGAAATCCACAAGAAGATGATGTGTCTTCATACCCTCAACACTGCCCCTACTCGCCAGAATTTTAGTGATGATTGCAGCGGAATGCAGGGGGGCATGTCTCGCAACTATTGGGGGAATAAATTTCTTTAGCTGCGTTGAAGACTAAATCACCGACTGGGATTTTTTTGGAGAGAATAAAAGACCCCAGCTTTGAAAAAAAAGCAGAATCAGTCCAAGAGTGAGAAGGCTCAAATGTAAATTCCCTTTGTGTGTAGTACTTCAAATAAGATGGGTTTGAAATGCTGACCGTAGATGGACTTTCGAAAATAATTACGCATGGCCTTCCAGGGAGAAGTATTGTGACATTCGATGGACATAGTGGCTCACAACTGAGTAGTGTTGTTTGAATGCCAGCGATGCTTGCAATGACTTTGAAATTGCGTACAGTTTGTACACTAATTTCAAAAACGTGTAGTTCTGGTGTTGTGTATGGATATTGAGAAACAAAAAGATCCGTCTCTCCTGTCATCGCACCGACTGAAGTGATAGTAACGTAAGAGTTTTGATTGATGTTGACCTTGCCATTTTCACATTTGCAGTCCAGAGCGGACGTTGCTACTGCGGGGGTCTTATCGACAGGCGGTACACAGCTCTCGCAATAACTTGCATTTTCGTTTGCAGAAAATGTTCCGGGCCCACAGACGTCACACGACACACCAAAACGCCGCACGAATCCAGGCGCACATC
>Ga0181568_10005275_pt1 | contig 11401 bp, 10 predicted proteins | sample 101ome_20_FD_133758 | JGI IMG/M metagenome (GOLD analysis project Ga0181568, IMG submission 133758) | Coastal salt marsh microbial communities from the Groves Creek Marsh, Skidaway Island, Georgia - 101404AT metaG (megahit assembly) | ecosystem: Environmental > Aquatic > Marine > Intertidal...
GGCTGCGTCTGCTGCATTAGCAGAACCTGTTAAACCTAATACGGCAACAGTTGCTAGTGCAAACATTTTTAATTTACTCATGAAAACCTCCCTCGTTTGTTTAGTTTTCTATTTAGTTTATATATAAACTACTCAGACAAACGGTAAATCTAACCGCTACCGAGCAATTGGTGCGAACATAGTAAAAAACAAAGTTACAGTGAAGCGTTTTTTTTACTAAAAACCCGCAATTTTATTGGTTTTTTTATTTTTTTTTGGGGATATTTATGGAATACTCTCCAAATAATAGAGATTTAAAGGGGGTTTCAATTGAATCAAAAATATAAAGATATTTATCAAAAATCCATTCAAAATAGAGAGGATTTTTGGAAAAACATCTCTGAAAACATTTTTTGGTACAAAAAACCAACAAAAATTTTAAATTCAGACAAACCTCCATTTTATAAATGGTTTGAGGACGGTGTAACAAATACTTGTTATAATGCTTTAGATCTTCACATCGATGAAGGAAGAGGTAACAAGCTCGCAATTATCTACGATAGCCCAATTACAGGTACAAAAAAAAATATAACTTACAATGAATTAAGAGATAAAGTTGCTCTGTTTGCAGGAGCGTTAAAAAATCAAGGTGTAAATAAAGGTGACAGAGTAATTATTTATATGCCAATGATACCTGAAGCGGTAATTGCCATGCTTGCGTGTGGAAGGATTGGAGCAGTTCACTCTGTTGTCTTCGGAGGCTTTGCAGCAAACGAACTTGCGAGTAGAATTGATGACTCTAAGGCAAAACTTTTAGTTACAGCTTCATGTGGATACGAACCTGGAAGAACTGTTCACTATAAACCGCTAGTAAATAAAGCTTTAGAGCTTGCAAACCATAAACCAAATAAATGTATTATTTTTCAAAGGGAAAAAGATAAAGCAGAGCTCAATTTCAAAATAGATATTACTTGGGATGATGCTCATAAAAATGCAAAACCTGCAGAGTGTGAGAAAATGAATGCTAATGAATACGCTTATATACTTTATACTTCCGGAACAACGGGTTTACCAAAAGGTATTGTAAGAGATATTGGTGGGCATATTGTTGCTTTGAAGTGGACAATGAAAAATATTTATAACATCAATCAAGACGACGTATGGTGGTCTGCAAGTGATATTGGTTGGATAGTAGGACACTCTTACATCGTATATGCTCCGTTATTTTACGGATGTACTACAGTTTTATTTGAAGGGAAACCAGTTGGAACACCTGACGCTGGAGTTTTTTGGAGAATAATTTCAGAACACAAAGTAAAATCACTTTTTACAGCCCCTACAGCAATAAGAGCAATTAAAAAAGAGGATCCTAATGGTGAATTTTTTAAAAAATATGACCTAAGTAAATTTGATAAATTATTTTTGGCAGGTGAGAGGGCTGATCCCGATACAATTAAATGGTTTGAAAAATTATCTAATTCACCTGTAATAGATCATTGGTGGCAAACTGAAACTAGTTGGGCAATCACGTCTGATTGCACTGGAATTGAGTCTTTCCCTGTAAAATATGGATCTGCTTTTAAACCTGTACCTGGCTATGATTTAAAAGTTTTAAATTCAGAAGGAAAAGAAGTTGGTCCAGGTAAAATGGGAGATATAGTTGTAAAACTTCCACTACCACCAGGGACATTTCCTACACTTTGGGGTGCCGATAAAAGATATAAAGAAAATTATATGTCTACTTATCCTGGTTATTATCAAACTTATGACGCGGGACACATTGACGAAGATGGTTACGTTTGGATCATGTCTAGAACAGACGATATTATTAATGTTGCAGGTCACAGATTATCAACTGGAGCAATAGAAGAGGTATTAGCCGAACATAAAGATGTCGCTGAATGCGCTGTCATAGGTATTGCGGATAAATTAAAAGGGCAACTTCCTATTGGCTTACTTGCTTTAAAAGCTGGGGTTACAAAAGACAAGAAAGATATAATTAGCGAATGCATAAAAATGGTCAGAGAAAAAGTTGGTCCCGTCGCAGCATTTAAAATAGCAATTGTCGTAAAAAGATTACCTAAAACAAGATCAGGAAAAGTTTTAAGAGGAACAGTAAGAAAAATAGCAGATAATGAGCCTTATAAAATGCCTGCTACAATAGACGATCCAGCTATCTTAGATGAGATAAAAGCAGACTTGATTGAGAACAAAATTTTAAAACTTTAGTGGTGTTCCTTTAGACTCCGCAACCACTTTACCGTCAGACATTACCAAATGACCATTAACAATTGTAGCTACAGGAAAACCTTTTACTTTATAATTATTAAATGGTGTCCATCCACATTTACTTGCTATCATTTCATTTTTGATAGTTACTTCTTTATTCATGTCAGCGATAGTTAAATCAGCATCATATCCTTCTTTAATGTAACCTTTGTTTTTAACTCCAAAAATTTTACAAGGATTTTCACACATCAGATTAATCAATTGCTGGAGAGAAAGTTTTCCATTGCTTACATGGTCAAGCATTATTGGCAAAATAGTCTGAACTCCGGGCATACCGGAGGGAGTATTTGGATATTCTTTATCTTTATTCTCTTTTAAATGTGGAGCATGATCAGAACCAAGTACATCTACAATATCATTTTTAATTGCTAACCAAAGACGGTCATAATGTTCTTTGGTTCGTAGTGGAGGATTCATTTGTGCATAAGTTCCGAGCTTTTCATAACAATCTGGAGCATAAAGAGTTAAATGCTGAGGTGTTGTTTCAAAAGAGACATTTTTTTTGTGCATTGCTAAAAAATCAACTTCTTCCTTCGTGGTAATGTGAAGTACATGAATTTTTTTATTATATCGCTCTGCAATTTTGACCACTCTACGTGTTGATGACATTGCACATTCAACATTTCTCCACTCAGCGTGTGAATGGACATCACCTTTTTTAATAAATTTTTTTCTTAGTTTAATAATATCTTCATCCTCAGAGTGAATAGAAACAATTCTATCACTACTAGAAATTACTTTTTCTATGTCAGCTTCTTTATCCACTAATAAGTTACCCGTAGAAGAACCCGCAAATAATTTGACACCACAACACCCTTCAACATTTTTAAGCTGAGAAAGTTGATCGGTATTGTCAGGTGTTGCTCCGAAATAAAAAGCATAATTACTATGCATTCTATTTTTAGCTGCTTGTAATTTTTTATCAAACTCAACCAAATTAGATGTAGGAGGATTTGTATTAGGCATTTCAAACAAAGCGGTTACACCGCCTAACACTGCTGCTCTACTACCGCTTTCTAAATCTTCTGAGTCAGTTGATCCTGGCTCTCTAAAATGAACTTGAGTATCTATAATGCCTGGCAAAACAATTTTATCTGTAGCGTCATAAACTTTAGAGCTGTTTAGTTCAATTTTGCCAATCTTTTTAATTATGTTACCTGATAAACCAATATCTGTTTTCGTCAGCTTGCCACCTATATAGCATGTACCATTTTTTATTATAAGACTAAAATTTTCAGACATCGTTTAATAAATATATTATACAATATATATTTATAAATATGGAAAAAGATCAAATTGTTTTATTAAAGGATCGTGGATTAATCTCCATATTTGGTGCAGATGCTAAAAACTTTCTTCAGAATATCATTACAAATGACATAGAAAAGGTAAGTGATTCTGAAACAATTTTTTCAGCACTATTAACACCTCAGGGTAAATATTTGTTTGAATTTTTTTTAATAAAATCGAAAAATGGATATTTAATAGAATGTGATAGTAATTTTTCTAGTGAAATTATAAATTACTTATTAAAATATAAATTAAGATCAAAAGTTGAAATAGAAAACATTTCTAGTGACTATGTAACTGGAGTAATAACTTCAGAAAAATTCGCAAATTTACAAAAACATGAGAAGAAAAAAAATAATACAATAGAGTTTAGAGGTAATTCTCTTTTTATCGATCCTAGAAATAAAAACCTAGGCGCGAGGATACTATCTCCACTGGAGAAACTTCATTTAACCATAAAAAAACTCAAATTAAAAATTATTGAACCATACATTTACTTTAAGAAAGCTCATTCTTTAGGGGTTCCGATTAAAGGTATTGAAAATTTAAAAGGTCAAATATTTGGATTAGAAGCTAATTTTGAAGAATTAAAAGCTATAGACTTTCATAAGGGTTGTTTTGTTGGTCAAGAAAATACTGCAAGAATGAAATTAAAAAACAAACTTAGAAGAAGGTTGCTTCCAATTAAAGTTGAAGACAAAATCAACATTGGAAGTGAAATAATGTTTAATAACAATAAAATTGGTAAAGTTTTAATTAATGATCCTTATCCGTTTGGTTTGATAAAATTGACTGAACCAGATTTTTCTAATTTTAAAAATCGACATTTAACCATTAATGGAATAAAAGCAAAGTTAATACACATATGAAATTTGTATACAAGTTGAGCTACTTTATTAAAATGATAAGCATTAATTAATGTCTTAAAAAAAATGAATAAATTAATTTCTTTTATTGCTAGAAGTAGGTTCATTCATAATCTTGCGAGTTTTTTTGTTAAAATAATTCCTTTATTTATACTGCATAATTTTTCTAAATATTTTTCAATTAAAAAAATTTTATATTGTATAAATATTGATGAAATCGAAGGGGACTACTGTGAATTTGGATGTTTTACTGGCGCTTCGTTAAATCATTCTCTTAATACATATAGAGGCTACATGAAAAATAAGCAAATGACCTTCTATGGATTCGACTCGTTTGAAGGTTTTCCAATTGAAGTACATAATGAATTTAAAAGCGAATTTTTTAAACCAGATTATGAAATGGTTAAAAAATTAGAAGTTAAATTTAATAATTGTAAAATTGTTAAAGGATTTTTTGATAAAAGTTTAAAAAATGTTGAAATATCTCAATCAATACAAAAAATCTCATTTGCTTTTATAGACTGTGACCTTGGTTATTCAGCTAAAAGTGTATTTGAGTTTATTAAGCCTAGACTTTCCAATGGAGCATTCATAATGATTGATGATTTTTATAATTTAGATAAAACTAAAAATAGTATTTTTAAAACAATGAAAAGTTATTTTACTCTTAATAAAGATGTATTTGTTCATAGTTATTTTGGGAATGGTGGAGTAACTCTTAAATACTTTAAAGATATTGATAATGATTAATATTTTTAATAAATCAAAAAATATTATAATTAGTACCTTAATTCTTTTTTTCATGATTTGTGTAATAACAAATTACATGCACAATAGTTATAATGGCTATGAGGAAATTAAATTAGAACAAGTAACTAACGAAAAGCCTTTTTTTCAATTAAAATTTAATGATTTGCAGACTGAGATTTCTGAGAAACTTCTGAATGAAGAAAATGTTAAACTTGTTTACGACAGAAAATGTAAAATTACTGGCGATATGCATGATAGGCATAAAGTAAGATGGGTAAGAATGTTATTGCATTATGAATTGCTCCATTATGTTTCAAACTTTGGGAAAACCGCACCTTATTATTTTGAAATAATTTTACATAGTTTTTTTATTTTTTTATCCTTAATGCTTATAAAAAAATATTTTTTGATAGAGGAAAAATATATTTTTTTCTATTTGTTATATATAACTTTTATTTTTCAACAATATCTTGGGGAGTATACTTACTCAATATTTGATTTATTTTTTACTACCACAGCTTTATGCGCAAGTAAGAAAAGAAATATAATAATATTTTCGATAATTTGTGTATTAGCTACTTTAAATAGAGAGACAGGCTTTTTATTAATTTTTTCATGGTTAATTTTTAATAATAACATGAAGCAAATAATACCAATTACTATTGTTGCTTCAGTTCCTTTTGTATTACTAAATTATGATATTTTTTCCTGTTTAATCCAGCCAAAATTTTTTGCTCCTATGGAATATCAACATGGACAGGTTAATTTTTCTGATCTTGCTCAAGTAAATATTTTTTCAGCTGTAAAATCAATTTTATTAAATTATATAATACCATTTGGTATTGGGATTTATTTCTTTTTAATTTCAAAATTTAAAAATAAATATTTAATATTGATCTTTATTCTTTATTTGTTAGTTTTTTTAGTAGCTGCTCCAGTTCATAAAATGGAACTTAAGTTATTACTTCTTCCATATATATGGATTTTTATTTATTTTTATGAGAAGAAAACTAGTCATTAAAAAATTAAAATTTTGATTATAAAAATTTTTTTTACAATTTATACCCACAAGCTAAGTAGTATTTTTTTAAAGTGTCCAAAACAAACAATGAGTTAATGATTTCAAAATTAGATAAATTGGTATTACCGTATAAATCAAAATCTGTTTTAAGTTTTTTTGATGTTAAAAACTTCGATAAGTCTTTGCTTTTAATAATATTAATATTTTTTTTTAATATTTTTATCGATTGAATTATTACCTTATTATTAAAATAGTACCTCATACGATCTAGTTTGCTATATAAGATTAGCTTTTTTCTTAATTTAATATTTTTTGCCTTATAGTAATCCTTCCAATATTTTTTATTATTGAGCATCACTTTCAATATTTGATTTCCAATGTTTGATTTATTTGTTTTGACTAACTTTTTTTCTATTTTTTCCATAAATAACAAAGATCTAGAATACTGAAAAGTAAGTTCTGGTCCAACTTTTAAAAATTTAAAATTATTTCTTGTGAGATTTTTTAGAACTTTTAAATTTTGATAATCAGTTGAATGAGCCTCGTAAACAAAATTATTTTTTATACTAAAATTTTTTTTATTTGAAAAATTAGAAAGTTTTGGTTTTGAAATTGTGTAATCTAAATATCTCATTCCTGGTTCAACAACTAATCCAAAAATAAGTTTTTTTTTAAATAAAGTATTTAAAAGCTGTTTAAATTTTTCAACCTCCTTTTTAATTCTAGAATTTGTTGTAATAGTAATAGGTCCTCTATCATTGCTTCCTGATAAAGGAACTTCTGAACCAATAACTAAGAATATTTTATTAATTTTTTTTTTTATTTTTGTTTTTTGAAGAATATACTTAGTTCTCTCAAAAATTTTATCATGGTTAATAGATTTATCATCTAAACATTTTATAGATGTATCTATATGAATTTTACAATAATTAGAGTCTAAAAAATTATTTATTAAATTTACAGAATTATTTAAAGATGTCTTAAGATTTTTTTTTACCCATGGTAAGGGTCCTAGATGATCTCCTCCTAATAAAAGATTTTTTTTTTTTAATTTAATTTTTTGGGCAATTTTTATTATTTCTTTGGAAAATTGTTTTGGAGTTTTATTTGTATAACCACCAAATTGATTTACTTGATTAGATGTGCATTCTATCAGACAAGGAAGATTATTTTTTTTTGAATAAAAAAGAATTATCTTTAATACATCTAAATTTGATGTACAAAAAGAGGGTAAAGCTCTCTTTTTAATCAGTTGTTTAATTTTCATATTTAAAATAATTTTCCCAATATTTTAATTCGTTATATTCATTTAAAGATCCAATATGAACATAATTATCAAGTATAAAACATTTGATCTTAAATTTTTTAAAATCAAAAAGATACTTAAAATAATCATCCAAAAGCGTTTCTCGATTGATTTTCTTTTTTAATTTAAATTGATTAATCAAATTAAATACTTGTGAGCTTTTTACCCAAAAGAAACCTGCATGACCAAATTTATTTCGGTTTGATTTTTTCTTAACATCAATTGAAACTATATTATTGTTTTTGACACCAATGGAAGAGTGTGAGTTTTGAATTTTTTTTTGTATATTTGTAAGTTTAAAAGCAAACAAAACCACGTCTGGTTTTTCACTTTTAATAAATCTTTTAAATTTTGTACCACTAAATATGCCGAAACAATCGCAAGAACTAATAAAATAATTTTTCTGATCTTTTATGAATTTAAGTGATTTTTCTACAGTTTGTAACATTGATTGTGAATTGTTTATTTTAAAAATTTTATATTTTTTATCCAAACCGTTAAAATAATTGTTGTTAGTTATAATTGAATTATTTTTTGTTCCATATTTTTTAAAAATATAATGGTATATTTTTTGATTTTTAATTTTTAAAAAAGGTTTTTTCTCTTTAAGCTCTTCTACTCTACTTCCTTTGCCTGCCATCAGCATAATATTTGAAAAATTTAATTTTAGGTTTTTTTTAAAGTTATAGACCAATATTTTTTTCCAGTTTATAAAATTTTCATACTGAGATGGTACTCCAAGATGCACAAAATTTTTCAAATTATAAAAATTGACTTTAATTTTCTCTTTGATCAAAAAGTTTATTAAAGAAACTAAATAATATTCTTTAGTTTTAGGTCTTAAAAAAAATTTACCTTTTTCAAAAAAATCTTCAAAAAATTTATAATTACAAAAATAATAACAACCAACGGCAAGAAGATTTTTTTTATAATCTTTAAAAATCAATTTTTTTTCAGAGATTTTGTTTATATAATTCTTTTGATTTATCGAACAAAAGTCTGATTGCGTATTTATTTCTAAATCTGGGTGATAGCCTTTATGCGTGAAAACTACTACCTTTTTATGCTTAATAAATTTATTTATATGCTGAAATTTCCAGTTCCAATTTATATCTGAATAAACAACAAAAAATTGTCTGTCTTCAATTATTCTTTTCAGCTCTTTACGGGCCAGAAATATTGAATATAAAGGGCCATATTTATGATTTTTAATTTTAATAAATAAAGTATTTTTTTTCAAACTAGATTTAATCAACTGAAATTTTTTTTCATTTCCAATAACAATAATTTTAATTTTTTTTTTTGGAAAATTGCTGATAATTTTATCAATAATCGTATTGTTTTTTGAAACTTTTAAAAAAGGTTTATAAGTTTCATATCCTGCATCTATGAATCTTTGGCCTACGCCTCCTAGTGGTAAAATTAGATATTGAGTCATTTAATGTTCTTTATAAAATCAGCATTTATGATAGTTATTAATTATGTCTATCAATTTTAGTTTAGTTTTACCATGCTATAACGAAGAAGAGAATATAGCTCTACTTTATAAAGAATTTTCAGAAATTCCTTTAAATCAATATAGAGCTGAATTAATATTAGTTAATAATGGTTCAACTGATCAGACCCAAGTTGAAATTGAAAAAATAATTAAAAATAACAAAAAAAAAAATATAGATGTGATCATATTAAATCTTAAAAAAAACCAGGGTTATGGAGGGGGAATCGAAGAAGGTCTTAAGATTGCTAAAGGAGACTACATTGGATGGGCACATGCTGATCTTCAAACCCCTTTAATTGATTTTTTTAAATTATTTAATTTAATAAAAAATCAAAAAGAAATTTTAGGCAGAGGATTTAGAACAAATAATAGGGGATTCGACGGAATAGTAAGTAGATTTCATGAAAGTCTGGCCTCGTTAATCTTAGGTTATAAGATGCGAGAAATAAATGCTCAGCCAAAAATTTTTAGTAAAGATTTAATGAAATGTTTTACTCAGATGCCTCGCAATTGGACTGTTTTAGACACTTACGTTACTTACGTTTGCTTAAAAAATAAAATAAAAATTGAAACGATGAATGTTGTGTTTAAAACGAGAATTTATGGACATTCTAAATGGAAAAATAATTTTTTTAGTTTTTTAAATCACATAATTTTTAATTTGCTTTACTTATTTAAATTAAGATTTACAAATATTTTTAATATTAATAAAATTTAATTATTAAGCCTTTTATGATCATAATAAAACATAGGGTGAACACAATTAAAGATTTAAAAAAAACAGACAAAAATTTTGGTGTGGAAATAGATTTACGCTCTAATCAATCTGATGTTTATTTACATCATGATCCATTTAAAAAAGGAGAGCTATTTGATAAGTGGGTAAGGAGTTTTAAACATAAAATGCTAATTCTTAATGTTAAAGAAGAAGGGTTGGAAGATAAAATTCTTAAAATACTTAAAAAAAATAAAATAAAAAAATTTTTTTTCCACGATCAAACTTTTTCAAGTTTACTTAAGAATATGACAAAAACTCATGTTTCTATAAGATACTCAGAATACGAAAGCTTACAAAAAACCAACTATCTTTTTAAAAAGATAAAATGGATATGGATAGATAATTTTAATAAAATCAAATTAGAAAAAAAATTTTACCAAGAGCTTAAAAAAAACAAGGTAAAAATCTGTTTAGTTTCACCAGAGCTAGTAAAAATAAAAAGGAAGAAAGAAATTAAAAAAGTCATTTCTTTCCTAAAAAAAAATAACTTTAAAATTGATGCTGTATGCACAAAAAAACCTAAATTATGGTCCAGCTTAACCTCTTTGTAAAATGAAGCTAAATAAAAAAATTTTTTATAATATAAAAAAAAAAGAAATAAATTTTATCACAGTTGATGGGATTACTTGCTCTGGAAAAAGTTTATTTGCTAATTTGCTTAAAAAAAGTTTAAAAAATAAATTTTCTGACATTTTGATATTAAGTAAAGACCTATTTCTTTATCCTAGAGAAAAAAGAATTAAAATAACGAGAAATCTGAAGAAAATAAAAAGAAATCAAAATGAGCTTCATTATGATTTAAAAAAATTAAAATCGCTTCTTAAATTTTTAAATGGAAATAATAAAGCAAAAACGATTGTATTTAAAAATTTATATAATAGAAAAACTGGTAAAAATAATCTTAAAATAAAATTTAATTTTTTAAAAAAAAGATTAATTATATTTGAGGGAATATATGTAAGTGAAGATATTAAGCGTATCATTAAACCAACATTAAAAATACTAATCATAGAAAAGGTATATGAGTCTTTAGCAAGAAAAATAGAAAGAATAAGAGATAAAAAGATATCTGTTCAACTTGTTGTAACTGAATTTATTAAGATTCACTTAGAAAGTTTCAAAAAATACTTGAATAAAAACAATTTTGATATTTCGTTTGAAGATATTGATAGAATTTTTGTTTCAAAAGAACAGGGTAAAGTAAAACAACTTGCATATATTAAAAAGTTTTTATTAAAACATCGTTACTAAAATTAAAACTTTAAAATGCATTCAGAAGCCTAGATAGTGATGCAAGTATCCCGTAACCGCTAAGTTCAATAAAAAGCACTATCAAAATGATCAATATTATTTTCTTATTTCTGTGAAGAAAATCCATTAATGGCTATTGATATAACCTTTTAAATTATTATTCTCATCTTTTATTTTTGCTATCATAAGCGCAAGTATAATTATACCAATTATAGGAATAAAGAAATATTGCATAATATTTTGGTGCGGCCGGAGAGACTCGAACTCTCACGGGAAACCCACACGCCCCTCAAGCGTGCCTGTCTACCAATTTCAGCACGACCGCAATAATTATGCGACAATAAATGAATGACAATTTAACCTCAAGTTGATA
>Ga0181568_10005280_pt1 | contig 11397 bp, 12 predicted proteins | sample 101ome_20_FD_133758 | JGI IMG/M metagenome (GOLD analysis project Ga0181568, IMG submission 133758) | Coastal salt marsh microbial communities from the Groves Creek Marsh, Skidaway Island, Georgia - 101404AT metaG (megahit assembly) | ecosystem: Environmental > Aquatic > Marine > Intertidal...
CATCCGGCAAGAGGTAAAACGAGAACAGACATTAAGAGTGAAAATACTTTCCATAAGTCATCTTTTGTAATTGAAGCCATAGTAGTGCCCTCCTTAAAAGCTTTCGCTATAAATAGGCTCTTTATGAGAGGAAACCAAATCTTTTTTTATCTACTTTTAAAGGCGGCTTAACACCGCTCAACAGCACAATTTTGCAAACATGCTCTACTCTTTCTATATGCTCAAATGCAGCCCATGGATCTGAACCTCTTGCGCAAACACCGTGTGATTTTTGTCCGACTATATCAAAGAATAGTTTTTCACCCTGGCACATATTTTTTAAAGTGTCCTCAGCTAGCTCTTTTGAAAGTGCTGGATGACTATCAACATTCTTTCCTACTTTTGTATACCGATAAACTTCTGGAAATGGTGTAACTAAATCAATTAGATCCCACCCAGCATGCATAGCAGCAACAATGTGAGGCGGGTGTAAATGAAGCGTTGCAGTGTCTTCTTTTGATGCTCTTAAGATTCTGTAATGCATGTCCCACTCTCCTGTAGGGCTAGAATCGGGACTGGTGTAAAAAGTTACATCTCCTTGACCATAAGTAATTCTGACAAGACTTTCTGGATATATGATATTTTTTCTTACACCTGAAGGTGTCATATGAATAGTTTTCATGTTATTATCTAGATAAGCACAGTTGCCGTCTCTGATAGTTATCCAGTTTCTATTATAGGCTTCTCTCATAACGTCGCCTATTTCCTTAAGCATTTTTTCTCCTTATGCATTAAATCCACTTTTCATTGATGCATCAATTATTAAGAATCTTTTATCAACAACAGATATTCCTATATTACCCCAGTCTATATCAAGATAAGCAATATCTAATTCTATAGTTGCATTTAAAATACTAACAAACAATTGATTTGTCATAGCTCTTCTAATTATCTTTTTTGGGCTGTTTTTGAAATATTTTGTTGGGTTATAGGGCTTTATTTCTTCAATATTGTATTGGTTTTGCCCTCTTAAAATTTGATCTATTATTCTACGAAGAAAATCCATAAAATTAGCAGCACCTGACTTTGCAAAATACCCTTGCAATTCAGGAAAATAGTTTGTTATTAAAAAATCTTGATGTGCTTTTACTAAAATATCAGCTCTTTCAACTGTTAAAGACCTTCCATCTTCTGACAATTCAAAAACTTTTGGGAATAACTCCGGAAACTTTTGAGCTGCAAGTATTTCATCTCTCATCATTTGAAGACATTGACGAATAGATCTTACATCTTCTTTTTTACAAGTTTTGACAACTTTCTGCGGATCTTGCGGATGAACATAAACAATTCTAAAGCCCCCACTCCCAGCTTTTTGTAAAGATGAAAAATCAAACACTATCCTACCTTCTTTTTTTCATTCCACAGACTTGCATCAATGATCAAAAGTTTACCAGTAATCTCAGATATTCCTATATTTTTAGGTAAAAACTCTCTAGGTGGAATCTCTAAATCAACCATTGCACCAAGAATTTTTCTATTGTGTGAATCTTTAATAAGTTCTCTAATTCGTTTATCTTCATTCGTTTCAGCTCTCTGATATGCTGCAGGACCTGAAAATATTTCAGTATCAGAAGAACTACCTGAATTTCTTTCTCCATCTTCTAAGGTAGTAGAAAAAACATTTGACATAGTTTCAGCATTAGAGTCTCCGTCAGATCCTAAAAATGTAGGAATCGGACTTTCACTTAATGATCTAAGCGGATGATCCGGATCTTTAAAATAACGAACACCATCAGATATCATCCTTAAAAATTCTAATTTTTTAATTCTATTTGAGTTAGAAAAATTATCTGTGATACCTAATTCTGAAATAAGTTCTTCTAGAGAAGCGACCGGTCTAGCTTTTTCAGCCAAAATCCAAGAAAAATCATCAGCTATTTCAAATGTTTTTGGAAAGACATCTGGAAATTTTTGCTGCATAACTAGATCAGCTTCCCATTCATTTGACTGCCGCATGTGCTTTCTAAAGAATCCGTGACGAGTCCTAAAATCTCCTTCGTCACTAACATTAGGCATAACATTCCCTTCGGCATCAATAAAGTTTTGAGTTGTAGGAGCAACCTCAGTGTTAATAATTTTAAGAACAATTTCAGGATTGTCAGGAAATTCAAACACAATTCTTGTTGATCCTCGCCCTATTTCATTTAATAACCTTTTTGCAACTTCAAGTGGTTCTTCTCCTGCACTTATCGCTTTTTTAAAATCTACAAATTTCTTTCCAAAATAAGCCTCAGATTCAGTATCTTCTAAGAGGATCTTGCTAATAATTTTTCGAATCTTGTTTTCACTGATCATCAACTCATAAGCAAAAGCTTTTTCTCCGTTTGGGTCACCTTCCATTTCATTTTTGTTTCTTGCTGCCCAACCGTTCCCGCGATTTTGATCGTATGTGTTATCAGCTTTTGTTCCCCAGTAGAGGTGCGATGGGTTGGTGCATACGAATCCATTCGGAGCAGAACGATCGTTAGGACATTTGTGACAACAAATACATTTCTTCTTTGTCCAACCGCCTTTTGATCCTGGGGGCTTGACCTTCTTGAGCGCAGCATAAGCTTGTTTTCCACCGGTGCGCGGATCAGCATAAGATCCAGCTTTTCCACCTGAGGCGATTCTTCTTCGTGCAGGAATACATCCGTTTTTAAGTTTTTTTGATTTTCTTTCTAAAATTATTTTTTTTCTTTTCAAGATAATATTTTTTATTTCTGGAAGAATTATTCCTGATTGACTTCCGGGTCTACTCAATATTTCATCTTTGATATACTTGATCGCTTTTTCAAATTGATCATTATCTAGTCTCAATAATAGATCTTGAAGTTCATTTCTAATGGCAACTCTTCTTTCAATATCTTCTCTTGAAATTTTTGTAGGAATACGTATAATATTCTCTTCTTCTGGAGGATCGCCAAACAGATTTTTAGCATCGCTTAAAGATTTAATGTTTGTTTTTGAATATATCGCATTAACCACAGCTTGACTTTGATCAGCATTACCATAATTTGCACCTGCGCCGCCCGGAGTGTTGAATGCATTAAAAAATTTACAGTATAGTTTTCCATTTTCTTCTTTTCTATACCACTTGACAAGAATTGAAACAGGCCCCCACTTTTTAATTTCTATATAAACTCTGTCTGCATAATTTAGATCCCGGATCGCGTCAGGTAGTTTTCCCTTTCCAGGAAGTACTTTTCTCACACCAACAATTCCTAAATGCAAATATCTTGCCAAACCAATCGGTTTGTAATTATCATCATTTTCAACAAAATTTTCTTTACTTAGATCTCCATAGTTTAAAGTAGCTTGATAATCTTCTTCTTTTGATATTATGATAGGGGCAGCTACCTGCTTTGCTAGAGACCAAACCGTTGCCATTTCAACTTTTGAATTATCAAAGGGGACTCTGTCTGTTGTTGTAGCTTTAACGCTCCAGTAAATTTGATGCGTAACTTTATCTTCAACAACATCAGCAAAGGGAAAATTTCCTGAGTCTATGTTTAAATTAGATCCGCCCGACCACACTTCTAATGCTTTTTCTCCTAAGTCACCTGTCTCAGAAGTATTTCTCGCTTCTAAAGACAAAAACTCATCGACAACAGCTTGAAGTGTAGGGCCCTTGTCAGTTTTTGTACTAACAATAAGAGGAACTCCTGTCATCCAAGAAGGATCCCCGGGCTGAAGCTCATAAGGTTTAGTGCCTGTCTCGATCTCTATTCTTCTGCTTCTATCCATAGCTTCTTTATTCAAAAATCTTTTTGATACCTGCACAGGCTTTTTTATTAATTTCTTTGTCATTTCGTCTCTCTTATACACAAAAACTCGGCATAATAAATATGCGCGAGTCTTTAAAGTTTATGAAAGATTTAGATTTCGATTCAGTATTTTGGTGCTATGAGATAGCCGTATGCGAGTCTGTGGGCCTGCTGCTGCTGAACAAAATCACTTCCTCTATTGGTTGCTGGAACAAACTCTAGACCGTTAGCTGTTGCAGCTCGTATTATTGCGCTATAATAAGCTTGCGCAATCATAGCTTTCTGTTCGTCCAACCATGAGACGATAGAAGTGTTTCTTTGATCCTCGTGATTTCTAAAATAATCAACAGCATAATCATGATCTTCGCTCGTTGGAGGAAAAAGGTCAGGAAGTGAATTGTTAGAACCCACAATCTCTCTGCTTAATTCATTGAGCCCTAGAGCACCGGGAGGAACATGATTCGAGTAGCCTCCATGAATTCTACGAAAAGTATCAATTATTTCTTTTTTTATTTCTGCAATGTTTTCAGGTTTCAACGCAGAACCTACGTATTCGCCTCTTTTTGCAGACTCAGCTACGAGACGATTATAAATTTCTTTATAGGGATGGTTGCGTCTATTGTATGTTTGAGCACCTGCGATAGCAAGATCAGCACCCTTGTCAATGAGATCAAACATTGGATCATTCGCCATCGGGCCGCGGTCCGGATCAGTAGTCAAAGATTCGTGAATAATTCTTCTCAAATCATTTCTTGTAATTTTTTTCATTTTAAAACCTCTGCTTTGTAATTAATTATACGCGTATTCTAGAATTTTTCTATATTTTAGGCGAGAAATTTTAATTTGTTATTTTCATTTTTAACTTCGAAAAATTTTACTCTATGATTCACAGAGTACGCTGCGTCCTCTGCTCATCAACCGACACTCCTTACATCTCAGTATATTTCAGAATACCCACCAGACGCCCGTATTTGATCTCTGTTGCATATTCTACAAAGAAATGATTATACACTCAGACACGTTCCTTGAGTAATTGAATGATCATCTGGCGAATCTTTTTGCGCTCCATGACCAAGTCATCATCGAATAGATTGGGCATGTCCATTTCGTTTCCATCGTCTTCGTGATCAAAGTGATTTAAAGCTCTTTCCATTTCATCACTAGAGTAAAAATCTACTTCACCCTTGTCGAGAGCGTCTTCGGAGTCATCCAGTCCGTATCTATCATTTTTAGGATGAAAAAATCGCAGTCCCATCTCGTCATTGTGTGCATGTTCAAGATCTGCGTCAGAAACACCCATAGCGTTTCCACGACCTCCATAAAGCTCAGTACCCCATCTTGAGCTTAGTTTTGTGGCTTCATACAAAGAGCCGGCGGCGCCTAGATCTTGTTTCAATTTTGCAGGAACGCCGAGAAGTACAGCTTCGAAGTCGCCCTTTTTCCATCCGGGATAATATTGAGCAATACCCGGGGGGATTGGATCGCCGAGAGCGATATTTTTAAAATCACTTTTCGCTTTGGTCCATGTCATTTGACCATAGCGGTCTTCCGTGTATTCATTAATTTTGGGTTTAATTCGTGCCATTGCATCGAGAACTTCTTGAAAATCATCTCTAGACCAGTCGGGATAAATTTCCTTTTGTCCATAATCGAAGATACCCATTTTCATATTCTCGAAATCTTTTTCACCATACCTATTCCAAGTAAAAAGATCTTTTGCAAATTTTACAATTACAGCTTGAACGGCAGGTTTGCGCATTCCTGTTAATGCACCATCAAATCCATATGACTCTTTAAGGGTGTTGCCATTCAATCGCTCACGCGTTGTGTCTTGAAAGAACTGCTTAATGTCTTTTCTGCTAAAATTTGCCATTTATAAACTCCTAAAGATTCTTTATTACATATGTTAGGTGGGTTGATTGTTCTCTGTTTAATTACCACATCAGGAGGACTGCTGTTTGTAGTCCGCAAGACTTATTATTTCGTAAGGACTCCGCGTGGCGAGATCATAAGGATCATTTACCCAATTGGCGCCCAAAAACTCGGCCAGCGCGATAATAAAAGCGCTCTTGCTGCTCGTTTCTTCTTGAACCTTTTCCAAGAAATTGTTGACAGGCTCAGATGCAGGTATATCATACGACCGGTCGTACGTATTGTCCGCATTGCGGAGAATAAATTCAGGTTTGAAGCCGTCTCCTTTGATAAACAAGAGTTTCTGCTCATTGGGAATACCTTGCCAAAGAGGGTCATTCATCCACTCAGAAACTTTTTGCATCATTATATCATCCGTAATAGAACCCTCATAACCCAAGTCTTCAGCGAGCATTTGAATTTGCTCCAAGCCTCCGGACAAGTCGTGTTCAAATTCACCAAATTCTCCATCAGGATCAAGGCGATATTCTTCGCTATAATAATTTCTAAACGCAGCGAAGACCAGCTCCACGATTTTATCTCCGAGCTCACCATTTTGGCGGATCCAATTATTATGATATGCCTGTCTCGCAGAAAAGTTTCTAAATTGAGGAACAACACTCGATAATGCAACCTCGACTGCTTCTCTAATAATTTGTCTAATTTCTTTTCTAGATAATTTCATAGGGTGTCTTTCTCCAATCTTCATTCCAATTAGCAATCGAGTCGCCGTAGCCCACTTCTTTGCCCCCTTCCCAGAATTCCCAGGCTAAAGGCTTTCCTCCGGGGGCATACAATATCGATGCAGGCTTGTTGTCGTCTCGATGCATCTTTCCCTCTATATAATATTGTTCTTCATTAACTTGACCGGTTGGCCTGGACGTAATACGTGCTGGCAAATCGCCTTCTCGATGAAGCTCGTTGTTTTTTCTATACTCAATCACGCCGCCGAATTTACTACGCATAATCCTTGTGGGGTTGTCGCCTTCTCGGTGTTGAATTCCATTTTTATACCAGACTTGATCTTTGGGTTCTCCGGATGCATCAAAAGCAATAACAGCGGGTTTGTCACCTTCTCTGTGCCTTTTACCTTGCTTGTAATAAGTTTCAACATTGCCTCTAGGTGAAATGTGCAGCGCAGCCGGTTTGTCTCCATCGCGATGCATAATTCCTCTCTTGTACCATACTTCGCCGTCCACGGTGCCTGATTCGTCATAAGAAATCTGCGCCGGCAAATCTCCATCGCGGTGCTTTTGTCCGCTTCTATAAAAAGTTCTTCTAAGTACGCTACCATCAGCGCGAAGCTCTACGTGGGGCAAAATACTTTGAATATAACCTGTAATAGATTCAGAATCTTTTTCCATAAGCATTTTCAAAAGCTCAGAAATTTGAAATATCCTTTCTTCAAATGATTCCATAACTGCTTTATCAAGATCGATATACTCTGGCGCTTGCTGTCCAAAAATATTTTTCAAGTCCAGATCGGGATGAATTGAAGTCAAATAAGTGCTGATCATGTCGACATCGTCAGGACTGAGCTGAGCAAATTCTTGCTCAGCGAGAGCACGCAAGCTTGTGCCGCCTTCGAGAGGCGCAATTGATTCTCTAATAATACGTCGTAATTGTCTGCGTGTGATTTTCATATGATTAATTATACTGAGGAAAGAGAGAGTTGGCCCAAAAAGTTTGCCGAAATTTCTCCGGAAATTTTTGTGTGAAAAAAGAAACGGGCCGCATTTTGCGGCCCGAATTTTACTTTTTAATTAATTTATTATCTAAATTTATTTGAATTGTCAAGCTTCCTGCATGATTTCTTGAATCACACCTGTTAGAATTAGAGGCTCTATAAGCTGTGCATCGAATGGATCCAGTTGATTGGACATGAAGGGTTTGCCTCCCACATCCGGATTCGTCGCAATTGTGACATGGGGAAAGCTGGGCCCAATCATGGGAAGTATCGAGCTGCCCGGATCGACGACAGCAGCGATGACCCGGTCGTCAGCCGCTATTCCTGTAACTGCAATAGACGCAGATGATCCTAGAAAGCGTGGTGGAAGCCTTACACCTTTTTGGTCTCTTGGTGTAATCAGGGTCATATGGTGGGCGTACGGCTGCCATCCATCGGGTACATACTGCAAAAGCGCATTGTGAGAAGCTTCGTCAAGAACAAGGGCAGTGTAGCTAATGCCTGATGTGATAACTTCTATGATTAATTGTCTCAGATCTTTGCGTGTGATTTTCATATGACTACATAGGAAAAGTTTTGAAAAAATTCTCCGGAAATTTTTTTGTGAAAAAAGAAACGCGCCGCATTTTGCGGCGCGAATTTTTACTTTTTAATCATTGCCTATTTTAAGCGGAAAAACTTACGCCATCTGTCTTTTCTAGCAGCCTTAAGTGACGCCATGTAGAACGCTCTAAGCCCGGTCACAACGCTATCAGGTGTGCCTATTTCTCGAGCTCTTTCAAACATAAATTCTCCAATCTCTTTTTTCTGCCTGTTATTGAGAACTTCTGTCCAAAGGTGCACAAGCACGTCTCGAGCCAGTTCTGAGTCTAAAAAACTCGTGGGCGAATTAGGCTGTGCTTCTCCGGAACCTCTAGTAGCTTGTTCTAAAATAAGTGTTCTTAATTCTTTGCGTGTCATCTTTGCCATTTGCATATCTCCTAAGATTCTTTATTATGTATTCTCTGGCGAGTGAAAGTTTGCTCAATTTATTTTGGCTATGCAAAAGATTCCATAGGCACATCTAGATCATGACTTATGACAGAATTCTCAAGAGCCCCATATAATCTTTCTAAGGTCCAGCCAAGTGCGCTATTATTAGATCGAGCATCTACGGAAGCCCAGCTTGTTCCTTTTCGAATCATGCCTGGATGTGAATCTGGCCGCATATTAAATATATCATCTACTTGCAAATAATAATCATCATCAGCCACGACCGGCCACCTATTCTCTCTAATCGCGGGGAAAACAACTTCCGAAAACCATTCGTAAGTTTTTGTAAGCTCCTTTGTTGCTTTTTTTCTGCTGAGATCGTCAAGCTCTCCGGATTCATGACTATAATGCTTCGCCATGGTCATTTGCTCCAAAATGATCTTTCTTAATTGTTTTCTTGTGATTTTCATATTTTATCTCCTAAGATTCTTTATTATGTATTCTCTAGCGAATGAAAGTTTGCTTCAAAAGTTTTGGAAAAACTCTCCCGCTGTTACACACTTTTATCTCTCAAAGTCATCATCTGGCCTTTGATAGTAATGTTTCCGCACTTTAAATAATTCAACATACACGTCGACAGGAAATTCTTTATAGAATAACTTGTCGGGGTGGGTGTCGGCCATATTAATAGATTCATTATGAGATATTAAAATATTAATTACTTTAGCCATGACAGTAGGCTCGTCAGATGGATCCCAGAAGTAAAAATGCTCATCTAAGATTCTACCTATTCCTAACGACTTTACAAAATACTTGAATGCATCTTCGTTTTCTTTTTGCTCTGGATTCTCGATAAACTTATCATAATGCTTGGAAATTTTATTGTACAAGTCATCGACGCCTGGTTTGCCTCCTCGCACAGGATCACCATCGATAAAAAAACCTAGGCCCATACTCAAAAGACGTATAGAAAGAACAGAATTTCCTTGACCAAGCTGTGTGACAGTATCATCAATCTGTTCTAAAATTAATTTTCTTAGATCTTTGCGAGTTATTTTCATTATCATCTCCTGATTTATGATACATAGGAAAAGTTTGCCGAAATTTCTCCGGAAATTTTTGTGTGAAAATGAGATTTAGCCATTTGCAGTGACCCATATTTTTAGTTATGGGGAAAAGTGTTTGTGGTGACCCGTATGTTTAGGTAAAGTTATGGGAAAATTCAGGAGAAGTGAAAGAGCACTAAGGGGAGCCCTGTCCCCCAGGGGGTCCCCGGTGGGCTGGCGGGGGGCCTAGCGCGCGCCCCGGGGGCGGGCCCCCAGCCCCGTTGCACATTTTGGGTAGCCCCCTAAGTAGCCCCCTAGAGCTCATTTTAAGGGGCCCTAGACGCATTTGCACGGGGCCCTTCGAGGGGCCCTTGTGCAAGGGGCGCCCTCCCGGGTGTCGTGCTCGCAGGGTCGAGCGGCGGTGCAACCGCCGCCTTCACCACCCCTCACCCTAGTCGATGAACGACCAGCGGATGATGCGGAAGTCGCGGAAGCCCGCATCCTCAAGTGCAATCGCAACCTCCTTGATCAGCCGGTGGGGGTCAGTGTTCTTCGGGTTATCGAACACCCGGAAGATATCGGTCTCTGCATCGCGACCGCGCTCAGCAAAGGTGATACGAGCAGTACGGAACATAGGCTCTCCAAGTTAGAGTGACAGAGTATTCTACGCTTTTTCAGAGTGAGTTGCACTCACTTGCAGGGTCGCCGCGAGAGTGTAAACCCTCGCGTTCCCCTCAGTCGACCCAGCACCACGAGATGATCTCAAAGTCGCGCTCACCTGCATCGTGGAGGGCGATGCGGGGCTCGTCTTCCTGCCCGTCGGTGAAGAGCTCCTGGATGAACCACACCCGGAAGATGTCGGTACGGGTCTCGCCGCCGTGACGCTCGGTGCGGAAGGTGATGCGTGCATTGCGGAACATGTTCTCTCCAGGCAAGGGTGATAGGGTATTCTACACTTTCTCAGGGTCGAATGCACTTCTCTCACTTTCCCACCCCCGTGCAATTGACTCGACTGAGTGATATTATAATATCATCGAGGGGATAAAGGATCCCACCGATACGGGAAGTCAAGGGGAAATTTCAGGGTCGACAACGTGCAAACGACTCCTCCTCTTGATAAGATAATAAAGTCGAGGACATGGACCTCGACAACCAACCAACCAACCAACCGCAGGGTCAACACCATGAACGACATCATCGCCACCGCTCTCGCCGCCGCTAAGAAGAACACCGCTCGCCTCACCCGGGTGCAGGTCTACCACCTCACCGCCGCCGGACTCCTGGGCATGAACGAGGAGGGCGAGTTCATCGTCACCGAGAAGGCCGAGCGCAGGGTCGCCCGAGGCAAGAACGCCCAGCTGGTGGCCGAGTGGAAGCCCCAGGTCCTCGAGGCGGTCAAGCAGCTGGGCACCGACGTGGAGCGGCACATCCGGGTGGACGACGTCTGGAAGTTCCTCGGCTGCCCCGACAAGAAGACCCACCGCACCCCCATCCTCAAGAACCTCCAGGCGATGCGGGACGAGGGACTCCTGGAGCAGCACAAGCGGGGCAACTCCAACTTCGGCATCTACTACACCGTCACCGCTGAGTTCCTCGCCTGAGGGCTCCGGCCGGTGCCGGCAGGGTCGGGTCACTGCGGTGGCTCGGCCCGCACGAGTGTGCGACGCCGGGCGTGAGATACAGTGCGCAAGATGCGCCGCGCTGCGGCGACCCTGCACGAGCGCGAGACACTTCGGGGCGTAACGTATCCTAACGGGTGGACCGCGAGATTGCACGCACATCAGTGGGCGCGAGATGCTTTTTGACGAGTCTCTTATTATACTCCCACTGCAGGGTCGATGCACAGACAGCTGCTCTCGGGCGCAAGATACTTTTTGTGCAAGCTGCTTGAAACTGAGATAAGATAAAGATGTCGACGGGGACTGGCCCCGAAGACAAAACATCATTGACCTCTCCGGGTCAACAAGGCCCGCAGGGTCGAGTTCTCGGAGATGCC
>Ga0181568_10005283_pt1 | contig 11394 bp, 3 predicted proteins | sample 101ome_20_FD_133758 | JGI IMG/M metagenome (GOLD analysis project Ga0181568, IMG submission 133758) | Coastal salt marsh microbial communities from the Groves Creek Marsh, Skidaway Island, Georgia - 101404AT metaG (megahit assembly) | ecosystem: Environmental > Aquatic > Marine > Intertidal zone...
ATGGTTGTTCACCTGCCTTAGATACAATTTATCTGCACCAAGACTCTTCTCTTACAGATTTACCTGGAAACATAAACTTTGAAAAAGATACAGTTTGCTACAATACAAAAGTTCAGTTCTTTATAGATAGTGTGGCGGGAATAACAAATTACAGATGGGTATCAGATTCAGCCGAGCTTTCTTTAATAGATAAATCAAATGGTGACACAACAATTTATGTTGATTTTGCGGGTATTCAGAATTATGAAGATACGATAAGAGTTTGGACTCAAAATGCTTGTTTAGATAGTATGCTAGTAAAAGCAGCCGTTCCTGTAACAGACTCAATTGAGTTCACACTAGATACACTTGCTGCAGATTGCGCAGATTCAAACGGGAAGGTATGGATAACGGTAGATACTTCAACAGCAGTATTACCTTTAAGTTATGCTTGGAATGGGAGTGCTGAAACATCAGATACGCTCTCTGATTTGTTTGAGGGTAATTACACAGCTTTTGTTTCTGATAGATACGGCTGTTCACCTGAGACTTCTTCAATAAATGTAACCGAGAGTGATGCAATAGTGAATTTACCAGGAAATATATTAGTCAATGATACAATTTGTTATGATGATACCTCAGTATTTAATATAAATGCCGTTGCAGGAATTACGAGTTACACATGGTCCAGTGACGCAGGGACTATATTAGCAGTACCGGCAAATGGTGACACAAATATTAATATAGCCTACGCAGGTTTAGAAAATTTAATTGATACAGTGAGGGTTGTGGTATCAAATGTATGCGGTGGTTCTTTTGAGCAAACAAAAGCCGTTACTATTACAAAGTCATTAAATTTACAAGCTGATTCAATGGATGCAAGTTGTCAATTAAATGATGGAAAAGCTTGGGTTACTGTTTTAAATGCTGCTGATCAATTACCTTTTTCATACGCATGGAGTGCTAATGGTGAAATTACTGATACTTTAAAAATTACTGATACTTTAAACGGTGTAGGAGATGGAACATATTCGGTTAGTGTAACAGATAAATTTAATTGTAAAGCATCTACTGTAAATGTAACCATTAATGAGGATCCTTCTATTGTAGGTATACCAGGTTCAATTATTGGAGACTCATCAGTTTGTCATGATGATACGGCATTGTTTGTTATTGATAGCTTGGAGGGAATAATGTCTTATATGTGGTCTTCTGATTTAGGAACAATAACAGATTCAATTTCAAATGGTGACACGCTAATTTATTGTGGTTATGAGAACATCGAAGATGTCCAAGACACGATTAGAGTTCAATTGACCAATGGATGTGCTAGCAGTGTTGAAGTAGTTACTGCTGTTGATGTCTCTAGTTTAATAGCATTTACTATTGAAGATGACTCAGCAACATGTGCTTCTAATGATGGGGCATTAACTATTAATATGATAAGTAATGAAGGTCCATATACTTATTTGTGGAGTAATGGAGGAACTGCTTCAAGTATCCAAAAACAGTTTGCTGGAGAGTATTCTGTAGCTGTATCTGATAATTCTGGTTGCCCAGCAACTGTGCGGTTAGATACAATATTTGAAGATTCAACCTTTTATTCTCCAAACGTTGCTATTCAAGGGGCGGATTCTGTATGTATTGGTGTAGGTTATGCGTACAATTTTAATTTCAATAATATATCTAATTATGTTTGGTATACAGATACCGGAATAATTGATTCGGGAGCAACACTAGATTCTGTCTTTATTGAATTCTCTATTGATGATACCACAGATATATTACGATTAGAAGTTTTTAATGCTTGTGAGCACAGTACAGATACTTTTTTAATGGTTTCTATAGCAGATCAGATTGATTTATCAGTAGTTGCTCTAGATTCAGCAGATTGTTCTACCTCAAATGCGAGCGCTTCAGTAACTGTTATTGGTGGTGAAGCGCCATATCAATATGAGTGGTCTAATGCAGCACAAGCATCAAGTACCGATTCTCTTTCAGCTGGTTGGCAATATGTAAGTGTTACTGATGTGTTTGGTTGTGCTCCAAAGCAAGATTCCGTATTCATAGAGCAAGATTCCACACTTGATATTGCTTCAGCAAGTTTAACATTAATATCTCCTGTTTGTATAGGAAATAGTTACGTGCATCAAGTAAGTTCGATTATCGGAGCTTCAGACTATACTTGGTCAACTACTGCTTCTTCGAGTATTAGTAATAATGGAGGCTTATCGTTATTAAGTCAGATAGAATTTAATGATAGATTGGGTTCAAACTTAGATTCTATTTGTGTTAATGTTTCAAATGCATGTTTAGATAATCAAAAAATATGTGAGAAAGTAGATATTGGTAAAGCTCCTGAGCCTATTACTACAGATGATTGGGAAAGTGATATTTGTGTAACGGATGAAAATGGGGTAGAACTTACCTGGTCAGTAACACCTGAAACCAATATGGAAAGCTATACTTACAGATGGATTTTTGCCAATGTTGATCCAATAACATCACCTCCTTTCAATACAAATGAAGTTACATTCCTAGTAACAGATGATGAACTTGATACTTATGTTTCCTTATTGCTTTCAGATACTTTAGGTTGCGGGGACACAACAATTAGACAAACTATAAATGTTATCGATGCGCCAGATATGCCATTATTTTCAATAGATACTGATACAGCAGGCTGCCCCGGAGATCAGCTTCTATATACTGCTACAGATCCTAACCAAACTTACACTTGGGAACTTGTTTCTGGAGATGCTACAATTAATGACAATGGAAATACCTGTGTTATTACGGTTAATGAGTTATCAAGTGTTGTGAGCGTAACTTCTTTTAATGGTTGCCTTGAAAGTACCACTCCAAATAATATTATTATAAATGCTCACGGAACTTTAGGAGCAATTAATGAAATTATCGGAGATTCATTTGCTTGCGTTGGAGATGTTTATGATTATTCTATCGATATGGTAAATAACGCTACTGATTATTTATGGAATATTCCTTCAGGAATGACTGCAACAAGTGGTCTTGATAGTAATATTATTTCTGTAACTATGTCTAATGTTGCAGATTCGATTACAGTAAATGCTTTTAATAGTTGTATGGTTGCTCGATATTCAATGTTTGTTCAAAGTGGGCAAAGACCTACGGCTACTTTCCTCCCTATTTTAGATAAAGCTCCGTGTATAGATAATCCTGTGAGTTTTCAATACATTGGCGATACGAGTATAGTTGATACTTTAATTTATACATGGACAGATACTCAAATAAAAGTCTCAGTAGCACCTTGGGATATTGATGTGAAATTTGATACTTCCGGTGATTACAATGTAGAGTTAATTGCTAAAAATGTGATTGGATGTGCTGATACGGTAATTGAAAGTATAGCAGGAATAACCGATACGCTTGAATTTGATTTGGATTATGAGATTGCTTGTAAAGATTCAACAAGTTGGTTTGAGGTCACTGGAAACTATCAAATAGATAGTATTATATGGAATATGGGAGATGATTCGGTTTTTACAAGCCAATCAGATACAATGATTTCATATACCTACTCTAATCCATTAGAAGCTACTTTTTCTGCAACAGTTTATTCTGGGGCGTGTTATAGTGGCCAGGTATCTTTGATTAGTGTTCCTGGATTTTCTGCGATGATTTTGCGAAATGATACTGTAATATTTAATGATGATACTATACATATCAAAACAAATGCGGAAGAAGGCTATGATTTTCAGTGGTTTCCCGAGGAAATTTTCGAGGATAATACTAATCCGGAGCAAATTATTACTGGTATCGAGACTATGACATATACTGTTGAAATTACAGATCCTTTCACTAATTGTAAAGCTGTGGATACTATAAATATTGGTGTAAAGAGAGGTAGATTAGTGGAGCAGGCCAATTCTTTTTCCCCGAACGGTGATGCTGATAATGAAGAGTTTATAATTCAAGGAAAAGGGATATGTGATGTGCACATGAAAGTATTTGACAGATGGGGTAAATTTTTATTTGAATCTTATAATCAAGCAGAAGGTTGGAATGGTAAAACGCCTGATGGAGATTATTTACCTAATGATATTTATGTTTATCATTTATTTGTTACATTTTGTGATGGTAGAACTGGAGACTTCCAAGGCACCGTTACTATTATAAGATAATTTGTGATTTTTTAAATTAATTGTATATTTAATAAGAATGAGGATACCTCTTTATAGAATATTACTAATACTTGTGTAATTAACTGCTACATTAGTAAAAGGCCAAGAGGTGCACTACTCTCAATTCTATGCGCTGCCGGTAACTTTAAATCCAGCTATGACTGGTTTTGCGAATGCTCCATATAGAATAGCAGGAATATACAGATCGCAGTGGGCTTCTTTTGCGCCCATTATCACCCAATCTCTCTCGGCAGAACTTATGCCTCAATTAGGCGACGCTGATAATCCTTCTAATACCAATAAGTTAGGTTTAGCAGCTTTGATAACAAGAGATCAAGCTGGAGTTGATGCTGGTTTAAGAACGATTAAAATGTATGGTTCCGCAGCCTATAATATGGATTTAGGACCTATTTACTTAGGAGTTGGTATTCAGGGGGGGTATATCCAAAAAGCTTTATTTGGTAATTTTACTTTTTCTGATCAATGGAATGATATAGATGGAGGAATAGATAAAGCTGCACCTAGTAATGACCATGCAAGATTAAATAATAATTTAGGTTATCCTGATGTGAATGCAGGCCTATTAACCATATATAAATTTGGAAATGGTACCAGTAATTCTGCTCATGCAGGTTTTGCAGCTTATAACCTCATGCCTTCTAATGAGTTGTTTATCGAAAATGCAAATTATACAAATCCAACGCATAGAAGATATGTAGGGCATTTTGGTGCAAGAGTAAAACTGAGTACTTCTTCTCCTGTTTCTATTGTTCCTAATATAATTTATATGGCTGTTCCAACAGCTCAATCAAGACAGTTTAATTTCGGTGGAGATGTTGAATATGACTTCTCTCAAATTAATTCAAGTTATGCTGGAATAATAACGGGAGGTGCCTATTGGAGAAGAAAAGATGCAGTAATTGTTCACATGGCTATGGGTGTAGAAGACTTTTTGTTAGGTTTTAGTTATGATATCACGGTTTCACAGCTTAGTTCTGCGAGTAATTACAATGGAGGTTTTGAACTATCTATACGGTTCCAACCTATTAAAAATAATTCAGTAAGACGTCTAATTCACCAGCCTTGTCCTGTAATATAGCTCGGCTTATATCTTTTATTTGTTTTATTAATTTTTTGTGGACATGTTAATAACTATTTAGCATGATTTTTCGCTTTATATACTAACTTTAATAGCTATAGACTATTGATATATGTTTAGGGTGGTATTGATTTTTTTGGTTTTCACATTTTCTTTGCAAAATACTTTTGTTTTTGCAGTAATGCCTTCACCTCCATCAGAAAAAAAGTCAAAAGGCCCTAAGTATAGTAAGCAAGCTAAAAAAAGTTTAAAGTTAGCTGATGACCTTTGGAGGAAAGGTAAGTATCATGAATCTATTGATTATTATAAAGCGGTGCTTTCCATTCAAGAGTTCTCCTCTGACGTTTATTGTTTATATCAAATTGCCGAAATATATAGGATAGAACGTTATTATGAAGAGGCAAAAAATTATTATGAACGAGTGGTAATTGCTGGAGGTACCTCTCAGTATCCAATGATTAGATATTGGCAAGGTAAAATGTTGAAGGCAACAGAAGAATATGACGATGCTATTTTTGCCTTCGAAAAGTTTCGAAATAATTATCAAGGTCCAAATAGTTTTTATGTAGATAGGGCATCTAATGAGATTGAATCTTGTAAAAAAGCAAAAGCAATGAAAAAAAATCCTGTGATTGCTAAGATAACTAATGCAGGTGAACAAGTTAATTCTGCTAAATCTGATTTTGCGGCTGTACAAAGAGACGAATACACTATATATTTCACCGGAGCACATTATGTAACAGGGCTTGATGGAATAAAGGTTAAGGGAAATGCAAAAGGTGCCTATGATTCCATACCGGTTCCAAGAATATTTTCTGCAGAAAAAAATCTAGATGAGTGGGAAGAAAGGGAGCTTATTAATATAAAATATTCTAACGAATCAGGTGTGTTTTGGATGGGGACTCCATCTTTAACTAAAGAAGGGGATATGATGTTTTTAACTATTGTTGAAGAAGAGAAAGGTAGAATGATTTCTTCTATATTCAAATCCAAGAATGAAGGAGGTAAATGGTCAAAACCTAGAAAATTAGATGAGCCTGTAAATGTTGAAGGATATAATTCTAAGCATCCAAATGTTTTTGAAGATAGCGAAGGTAATATGTATCTTTTATATTCCTCAAATTCAAATACAGACCAACCGAGTAATTATGATTTATTTTTGGCTTCTCTTGATAACGGATCTGTTGTAAGTTCTGAGTCTTTAGGTGATATTATAAATACAGAGCTGAGTGAAGAGTCTCCCTATTTTAATCCAATAAATAGAATACTTTATTTTAGTTCTAATGGTCATCCAGGTATGGGAGAATTAGATGTGTTTATGGCGCACGGAAATATCTATGAAGGGGTATGGGATTCAGTAGAAAATTTAGGTTATCCAATTAATACAGGTGCAGATGATAAATTTTTCTTTCAAACTGATTCAACCGCAGATGGAGGTAAAAGAATGGGGTATGTTTCTTCCAATCGTGCAGGTGGACTAGCCTACAAATCAGGAACATGTTGTGATGACATATATTATTTTGAATGGAAAACACCTGTAAGAGTTTTAAGTTTTAATATAGAGGGTATTCTTGAGGATAATGAGTATAACCCAATTGAAGGTGGAGTTATAAAAATATATAATGCTAATGATAGTTTAATAGCTACAATGAATTCTGATGAAGAGGGTGTTTTTTCAATGAATCAACTTCAGCCTGGTGAACATCAAAAATTGAAAATTCTAGTTTCTAAGAAAGGATATAAAACAAAAAGTGTTTATTGGGATACTAAAACGGAGAGTTTTGATGATTTAGATTTTACCATGACTAAGCAACAAATGGATAGTAGACTTTTAGATGAAAAAGGTGATCCTGTTGCTTATGCATCAGTAAAAATTTATGATAAAGATGGAAATTTATTAGGCGAGGTTACTACCGATAAAGATGGAAATTATGACCTTTCTTCTATCGATTTAAAAGGCAATAGATTTGTTCAAATGAAAATTGAAAAGAAAGGATACTTAACTAAAACTGTAGATTGGGATACAACAGTTCCGCTAAATGAGGCTAATATTGGAGCTATTTTAGAGCGAATTGATTTACCAATTGTTTATTATGAATTTGATAGATATAATCTAATTCAACTTGAAAAAGAAAAATTGAAGCGCGTAGTTAGATATTTGCAGTCTATGGAGGAAACTACTTTAGAGATAGTTTCTCACACAGATAATATAGGAGCTAGTGCTTATAATTTAAGATTGTCTGAAAAGCGAACTAATTATGTTATTAATCATCTTGTAAGAAATGGTATAGACGTTAAACGTTTAAAAGGGAAGTGGCAAGGAGAGGAAAAACCTTTAGTTTCTAATAAGACCAAAATGGGTCGAAATCATAATAGAAGATCTCAATTTGGTATGGTAAAAGAAGATGAGCTTTGGGCTGAATCAGGAACAGGTCATATTGATTTTAATATGTTTGACGCTAATGGTAAATTAGTGGGTGAAACTAAGCAAGACGATGGAAGTACGCCTAGTAATTTAGATCCTAGCAAAGAAAAGAAAGCAACAGCATCTATCCAACAAAATGCTCAAGTAAGTAAAGCATCAGGTTTATATTTTAAAGTTCAAATCGGTGCATTTTCTGATCCAGGCATTGGTAGGTTTAGTCATTTAAGTGTTGCGGCTAAGGTTAAGGTTGAGCAGATGAATAAGATCATATATCGATTTGTTGTAGGCCAATTTGATACTATGAAATCAGCGGAAGAATTAAGGCAAAAAATGATTAGTGAGGGTATATCAGATGCATGGATAGTTCCTTATCAGGATGGCGTTAGGATTACAATGGTTAAAGCAAAAAAATTGCTAGAAAATAAATAATGCTAAAGCATCTCTGGATATACACATCTGTTTTATTTTTTGTTGCTTGTTCTAACTCCAAAGAATTGGTTAGTGTCTCTGACCCCGTAAATACAAGTTATCGTGCGGCTAGTAATAAAGAATTTAAGCTTTTACATACAGATTTAGAATTGGAACCAGATTGGGATAATAAGACCTTAAAAGGTCGAGTAATATTATCCCTACATCCCTATTATTATGAGCAAGATTCAATTGTTTTAGATGCACAATTTATGGATATTTTTTCGGTACAAATCTTGTCTGAAGATATTGATTTTGAATACGATAGTATAAAATTAAAGGTATTTTTAAATGAGACTGTTTCTAGAAATGATACTATTGAGTTATGTATTGATTATCAAGCTAATCCTGAAAAAATAAAGAATAAAGGGGGTAAAGCTATTACTGATGCTAAGGGCTTGTTTTTTATATCAGCAGATACCGCTCAGCAATGGCCAAAACACCTATGGACTCAGGGAGAAACTAAATCTAGTTCTTGCTGGTTTCCAACTATTGATGAAGCCAATCAGAAAACTACTCAAAGAGTTGCGATCAAAGTAGACACTGGTCTAATTACAGTTTCTAATGGCAGACTTAAATCTCAAAAGTTTTTAGGACAAAAACGAATTGATATTTGGGAACAATTAAATCCGCACGCCCCATATCTTTTTATGCTTTTTGCAGGTGATTTTATTTCTACACAGGATTATTGGATTAAGCCTAATGGTGATACATTAATGTTGGCATATATAATGAATAGAAAATATGCTCCATATGCAAAAGATATATTTGGAAATACACCCGAGATGTTAGATTTTTTCTCAAAATCTTTGGGTTATGTATATCCTTGGGCTAAATACCATCAAATTGTAGTGAAGGATTTTGTTAGTGGTGCAATGGAGAATACTAGTGCAAGTATTTTCTATGATGGACTTAATTCCACTGATATTGATTTAATTGACAAAGATCATGATGATATTATTGCTCATGAATTAATTCATCATTGGTTTGGAGATTTGGTCACTTGTGAATCATGGGCAAATTTGCCCTTAAATGAGGCTTTTGCAACCTATGGTGAATATCTTTGGTTAGAATATAAATACTCAAAAGCTGATGCAGATTGGCTTTTACAAAATTATTTATGGGATTATTATGCAGAAGCTGATATCGAGCAAAAGGAATTGATACGTTTTGAATATGATCATCAGGATGACATGTTTGATGCACATAGCTATCAAAAAGGAAGTAGAGTTTTACACTTGCTGAGACATTATGTTGGTGATGAAGCCTTTTTTGAGTCTCTCAAGCGATATCTCCATAAATTTGCTTTTAACACGGCAGAAATTCACGATTTGAGAATTATATTTGAGGAGGTTACTGGCCAAGATTTAAATTGGTTTTTTAATCAATGGTTTTTAGGTAAAGGACATCCAATAGCAGTGGCCAATTATAATAAAATTAGCCCTAATAATTGGGAGCTTATTTTAACGCAAAATTCCAAATCAGCTCAAATATTTAAGTTGCCTTTTAGTGTAGATGTGTTATTAGATGATAGTATTGTAAAACGAACATTTTTGCTAGAAAAAGTAAAAGACACTTTTATTATAACATCTAATAAAAACATTCTTGGATTGAATATAGATCCTGGAAAAGCACAACTTTGGCAACTCAAGGATAACAAACCAGATCTTGACTGGTTAGAGTTGTTGTCTCAACCTATAAATTCTATTGATAGGTATCATATATATGTGCAATTAAATGCTCTACAAAACAAGGGTACAAAGTTTCAGCAAGCAATTTTTAATGGTCTTTTTGATTCGGCGCATTACATTAGAGAATATGTAATAGAGCAGGCTGATTTTAGGTATTTATATCAAGACCCTAAGTTTGTCCAAACTATAAGTGAAATTGTGAAGACCGATACTAAATCAGCTGTAAGGGCTGCAGGTATTAATTTATTAAAAAAGATAAATACTTCTGTTAAATATCCAGACTTAGAGGTATTTATTATGGAAAGGATGGAGGATTCTTCTTATTTGGTTAAAAGTAAAGCGCTTCATTATCTCGCTCAAAATAATACTTCTAAAGCATTAGAACTTGCTCAAAATTATATTTTTACAGATCATTTAGAATTATCATACGCATTAGCTAATTTATTTGCAAAATCTGATGCATTAGACAGTAAATACGTTGATTTTTACATTTATAAAATCAACACAAGTTATAAGTATTATAGCATGAGTTTCTTTTACTACTTTTCTATGTTTATCAAAAAGAAAGGCTTTCAAGATCTCGCACAAATTAATAGGGTTTTTGATTTCGTGATAGCTTATCAAAATAAACATTACAAGAAGCCATATACAAGATATATGACTGGTCAGATGTTGTCATCATTGAAAAATCAGTATGAACGCAAGTTAAAGGATCTTAGCATTTCAGCTCAACAAAGAGCTCAAATAGAAGTTAATCTAGACAAGATTCAAGCAGTAATGAAGACAGTTAGAAAAAAAACTTAGTGACTAATTTGAAATCTGTGAACCATGCTTTTTTGGTTATTGACCTTAAACTCAATAAAATAAGCCCCGGGTTCAAAATCTAAAACATCAATGTATATTTCTTCACTTGTACCATTGAAATTAGATGCACTATGATATAGGGTTTGACCGAGGAAGTTAAATATATTTATGTCAACACTCAGCAGTTGGCTATTATTAATGTTTATTTTTAGTTGATCCTTTGCAGGATTAGGATAAATTACAATCTGAGGTTGATTTTTCCATTCAAAAATTGAATTACTTGAGTCTATAATAACAGTACTGTCTTCCACATCCTCATTATTAGTTGAATCTTCTTCTTGTGTAATATTTTTTGGAAAACTAATCCAAGATATGGCGTCAATTACATTATCATTACCACTAAAAACCGACACAACTGGGTGCCTATAATTAGGTTCATTTGCATAAAAATGATATCTGTGTTCTATTGTATTTGTAACTGTTCCAAAATCATCGGCAATATGCGCTTCTTCATGCACTCTAATAACAGCAATTGAATCATTATCAAGAACAATAAATCCAAAAGCATCTACTTTTATAGATTTAGTAGTAACTCTAGAAAATTCAATATTACCTAAAACGCTATTTATAGATCCTTTGTATGTACTTGTATCTAGAAAAACATTACCATATTGCATCGGAAAAGGAAATATAAGTTCAGGATCTTCGGCAAAAAGAACTACCGTCTCTCCCATTGCATTTAATGCTATGGCATTCCCATATAGA
>Ga0181568_10005289_pt1 | contig 11389 bp, 13 predicted proteins | sample 101ome_20_FD_133758 | JGI IMG/M metagenome (GOLD analysis project Ga0181568, IMG submission 133758) | Coastal salt marsh microbial communities from the Groves Creek Marsh, Skidaway Island, Georgia - 101404AT metaG (megahit assembly) | ecosystem: Environmental > Aquatic > Marine > Intertidal...
CTTCCTCTTTTTCTTCTCCATTTTAATCTATCATAATTAAGTCCCGCATCATTTTTAAATTTGGCAGGAACCTTTGAGATAGCATTATCTACACCATAAGATTTACTCATCAATAGTTGTCTTGCTGTATAAAGTAATTCGTAATCTTTTGGCAAATATCTGATTAATCTTTGTAAATCCCAATATTTATTATTCCATGCTAGGTAATCTGCTCTTTTAATATAGTCATCAGCATTAAGATATTTTTTAAATTTTTTTCTATAAAATCTTAATTCAGATTTACTTAATTCTGCTGTAATCCAGCCATCTTTAATAAGAGAAGTTCCTTTTTCAATATTACCTTGTAAAATAAAACTTTCTCCTAAAATCATTTTTCCAAAGCCACTTAAAGGCTCGTCTATACTATACCAATCAATAATTTTTTTTGGTGAAATAGATTCTGTTGAAAGTTTATGTTCTGCCAAATATTTAATTCTTCCTATTCTGGGATAATCTTCATTTGCATCTATAAAAGTTTTATATTCATAATATGAAGCCTTATTTCCTTTAGTTAATAGATGTCTCCACTGAATGAAATTATATATGGATTTGTCTTTTGCTTTTTTGGCAGTTTTAAGTGCAGTTGGCCATTTTGCTTGTTTCATTTCTAATATGGCTTTTTTAGCTATAGCAAAATCTTTTTTGTTATAATATTTTGATTTTTTTACAGTATCTATTGTCTTAGATCCTGCTATTAAAGGCTTCTTTTTTGGTAAAATAATACCTTGAGCAATTTCTTTTTTTAAAACTACTTTTTTTTCAACCTGTTTTTCTTTTTTTTTTATTTCTTTTTTTTCAACTGGTTTTGGTAAAGGTTTAAGAACATCAACTAATAGCTTTTTTTTCTCTTCTTCTTTAGTTTGAATGGGTTTTTTTAAAGGTATTATCTCAGCAGTTGATAAGTGTGCTAAATTAAAGAAGACAATCAGACTTATAAAAAATATTAATTTTTTTAGCATAATCTTTATGTATATGAATCTACAAAGTATGTTATAAGTATTTATGTTTAAAGGTTCAAATGTTGCTTTAGTCACTCCATTTAAAAATAATAAACTTGATGTGGAAACCTATATCAAGTTAATACATTTTCATATCGAAAATGGCACTAATGGCCTAGTTCCCGCTGGAACAACAGGAGAATCACCAACCTTAAGTCACGATGAACATGAAAAAGTAATAGAATTATGTGTTAAGGAGAGTAATGGAAAATTACCTGTTTTTGCTGGAACCGGGTCTAATTCTACTGAAGAAGCAATTTCTCTAACCGCTCATGCTGAGAGAATTGGTGCAAATGGAGCTTTGATAGTAACTCCTTATTATAACAAACCAACTCAAGAGGGTTTATACCAACATTATAAAGCAATTAATGATAAATGTGGAATTCCAATAATAATTTATAATATACCAGGAAGATCTGTAATAGACATGTCAGTAGACACAATGGCAAGACTTTATGAATTAAAAAATATAATTGGAGTGAAAGATGCTACAGGAGATTTAAATAGGGTTAATGAGACCTTAAAAAAAATGGGTAAAGACTTTTTACAATTAACAGGCAATGATGATAATGCTTTAGAATTTAATAAAAGAGGAGGCGAAGGTGCTATTAGTGTTACAGCTAACATAGCCCCTAAACTTTGCTCTGATTTTCAAAAATTTTCAAAGTCAGGAAGTGACAATGAAAAAGAGGAAGCTGAAAGATTAAATAAAATTCTACAACCAGTTCATCATGCTATGTTTGTTGAAAGTAACCCAAGTCCAGTTAAATATGCAGCAAAATTATTAAATCTTTGTGATGATGATGTAAGATTACCTTTAGTAAAAGTTACCGAAGTTACAAAAGAAATTGTTAAAAAAGCACTTCATTCTGCTAAATTAGTTTGATGAATAAAAAAACCAATAATGGTTTAAAAATCATTTGTTTAAATCGAAAAGCTAGTTTCAATTATTTTTTTGAAAATCTTTTAGAAGCAGGAATAGTTTTAAAAGGTTCAGAAATTAAATCAATTAGAGATGGAAAGGTTAATATTGCAGATTCTTATGCAGTTGAAAAGAATGGTGAAATTATTTTGATAAATTCTCATATAGGATCATATAAACAAGCAAGCTATACAAGTCATAAACCTTTAGATGAAAGAAAGCTTTTATTAAAAAAAAAGGAAATAAATAAACTTATTGGAAAAATGCAAAGAGAAGGTTTTACAATTATACCGACAAAAATGTATTTCAAAAAAGGAAAAGCTAAAATCGAACTTGCAATTGCAAAAGGTAAAAAACAATTTGATAAAAGAGCCGATAAAAAGAAAAGGGATTGGAACCGTGATAAAGCAAGATACATCAGAAAAACAAGTTAAAATAGCCTATTTAGGAATTGGCTCAAATTTAGGAAAAAGAATTAAGAATATAGAAAATGCAAAAGCTAAATTATTAAAAAACAATATAAAAATTATTAAAACATCAAGTTATTACGAGACTCTATCCTGGCCAAATCCACTTTTACCTAAATTTTATAATATTGTTTTAAAAATTAAGACCTCTCTTAATGAATTACAATTATTAGATCTGTGTACAAATATTGAGAAATCTCTTGGAAGAAAAAAAACATTAAAAAATGCACCTAGGGTTTGTGATATTGATATTTTAGACTACGATAAAACGCTTAAAAGTAATCAAATTTATCTACCCCATCCAAGAATGCATAAACGTAATTTTGTTTTAATGCCTTTATTTGAAATTAATAAAGAATGGAAACATCCTGTTACAAAGCAACATATTAAAAAACTCATTTTTTCTTTATCAAATAAAGACATAAGTTCTATTAAACTTATTTAAATTAATGGTATAATGAATAATGCTAAACTCTGAAGATTTAATAAATAAGGTAAAAGTTTATAATAAATTTCTTAATCCAGAAAAATTAAATAAAGCATATGATTTTGCTGTAAAAGCACACAGTAATCAAAAAAGAGCGTCTGGAGATCCGTATTCAGTTCATCCAATTGAAGTTGCTAATATTTTAACTGATTTAAAATTAGATAGTGCCACTATAGCTACTGGTCTATTACACGATACGATTGAGGATACTTTTGCAACTTATGAAACAATTAAAGGAGAATTTGGATCTGAAGTAGCTGATTTAGTTGATGGAGTAACAAAAATATCTGCATTAGAAAATACAGCTTCTCCAAATTCAAAAGCTGAAAATTTTAGAAAATTAATATTAGCAACATCTAAAGATATTAGAGTTTTGTTGGTTAAAATTGCAGATAGATTGCATAATATGAGAACCATTAAAGCAATTAAAAATTTAGAAAAAAGACGAAGGATCGCTCAAGAGACTATGGAAATTTATGCGCCATTAGCTGACAGAATGGGTATGCATAGAATTAGAGATGAACTTGAGGATTTATCTTTTGAAGTATTAAATAATGAAGCAAGAAAATTAATTCAAAAAAGATTAGATGAAATAAAACTTGATAAAAAAGATATTTTTAAAATTTTATCAAGTGAAATTGATTTGTTTTTAAAAAAAAATAGTATTATTTCAAAAATTTATGGTAGAGAAAAAACTCCTTTTTCAATATGGAGAAAAGTACAAAAAAAAAGAGTCTCATTAGAACAAATCACTGATATAATTGGTTTTAGAATAATTTTAGATAATATTGACGATTGTTATAAAACATTAGGAGCTTTACACAAAAGATGGAATTGTATACCAGGAAAGTTTAAAGATTATATCTCCTCACCTAAAATCAATGGTTACAAATCCATACACACTGCTGTAATTGGATCATTCAAAAAACCCATTGAAATTCAAATTAGAACAAGAGAAATGCATGATTTTGCTGAAAGAGGTATAGCATCTCATTGGCAATACAAATCATCAGAAAAATTTAATTCTTTAACTTGGAAAGAATACGATTGGTTAAAAGATTTAGTTGAAATTATTGAAAAAAATGAAAATCCAGAACATTCATACGAATATACAAAACTACAAATGTTCCAGGAAAATGTTTTTTGTTTTACTCCAAAGGGTTCAGTTATTAAATTGCCTAAAGATGCTACACCAATTGATTTTGCATATGCAGTACATACAAAAATTGGTGATACAGCTATTGGGTGTGAAATTAATGGAAATAAAAGTGAATTACAATCCACTCTTAGAAATGGTGATACTATAAAGATAATTACATCAAAGAATAATTCACCATCTTTACATTGGATACCTACAACTAAAACAGGAAAAGCAAGATCAGCAATTCGAAAATATTGGCATGATAGGGGAGAGAGAAAAGAAGAAAAAATCAAGAAATATAATACAACTCTATGGATTTCATTGCCAGATAAACCAGGTCAATTAGGTAATGTTAGTTCATTAATTGGACAACACAAGTTAAATATTTCAAATCTGGAAATGGTTGGCAAAAACCCTAACTATATTAACTTTAAATTTCAATTAATAATAAGAGACTTAAAAAATTTTACTAATTTTATTGCAGAGCTTAAACAAAAAGGTATAAAATTTAAAATAATTAGACACGAAGATAAAAGAAATGCTTTCACCCAAAAAATCCTTAAATATTTTAAGAAAAACTAATGCATTATTAGAAGGTCATTTTGTATTATCTTCAGGTCTACATTCTTCAAAATACATTCAATGTGCAAAACTTTTAAGTTTTCCTGATAAAGCAGAAAAAATTTGTAAATCTTTGGCTAATAAGATTAAAAAGAATTTTACTAAGATAGATTTGATATTAGCACCCGCTATAGGAGGTATTGTTATAGGTTATGAAATAGGTAGAATTTTAAAAAAAGAAACTATTTTCTGTGAAAGAGTAAAAGGCAAATTTGTATTACGAAGAGGTTTTAAGATTAAAAAAGGCTCTAAAGTCCTAATCGTTGAGGATGTAATTACGACAGGGAAATCTAGTATGGAATGTGTTAAATTAATTAAAAAAGCCAAAGCTTCAATAATTGGTTTTGCCTCTATAATAGATAGATCAACTAAAAAAAGTTTGAAAATTAAAAAAAGGATTATTTCGCATTTAAAAATAGATGTTCCTACATATAAATCTAATTCTTTACCAAGTGAATTAAAATTAATTCCAATAACAACTCCTGGAAGTAGATTTATAAAGTGAAAAGATTAGGTGTAAATATAGATCATGTTGCAACAATAAGAAACGCAAGAGGAGAATACCATCCAAGCCCATTTGATGCAGCAATTTTTGTAAGTAAACTTGGTGCTGACTCCGTAACAATACATTTAAGAGAAGATAGAAGACATATAAATGATCTTGATGCAAAAAAAATATGTTCGATAAAAAGGTTATTTATAAACTTAGAAATATCTACAAACTCCGCTATTGTGAAAACAGCTTTAAAAATAAAACCAAATTATGTATGCATTGTTCCGGAAAATAGAAAAGAAATTACCACAGAAGGAGGTTTAAATTTAATTAAAAACAAAACAAAAATTAAAAAGATTATTTCAAAATTAAAAAAAAAAAAGATTAGAACTAGTTTATTTATCAATCCTTCTTTAAAAGACGTAAGAATATCAAAACAACTAAAAACTGACTGTATCGAAATACATACGGGCAAGCTTTCTAACTTAGTAAAATTAAAAAAAAAATATCATAATGAACTAGATAAGATAAAAAAAAGTGCAAAATTAGCTAAGAGTTTAAATATTAAGGTCCATGCTGGCCATGGTTTAGATTACACAACAACAAAAATTTTGAATAGAATTAAAGAAATTGAAGAATTTAATATTGGCCATTTTTTAATTGGTGAGTCTGTTTTTTTTGGAATGAAAAAAGTAATTAAGAATTTTAAAAAAATAATTAGATAAAAAATGAAAATATTAGGAATTGGAATTGATATAATAGAAAATAAAAGAATTAAATCTTTAATTAAAAATAAGGTATTTTTAAAAAGAACCTTTAGCAGAAATGAAATTGAATTCTCTAAAAAGTTGATTAATAAAACCAATTTTTTTGCTAAAAGATTTGCAGCAAAGGAGTCATTAGTAAAAGCTTTAGGCACTGGCTTTAGGGATGACATTAATTTTAAAGATATAGAGATTTTAAATAATAATTTAGGAAAACCTTATTATATTAAATCTAAAAAGATTAATTCAATTATTAAAAAGAAATTTAAGATTAATAGATATAATTTATTTTTATCAATTTCTGATGAAAAGAATTATTCTACAGCTTTTACAATTTTACAAAATTGAAAATGTTAAATAAAGAATTTTTAATTGATAATATCAAAACACTTATATATGCATTAATAATTGCGATAATAATAAGATCATTACTAATTCAACCATTCTATATACCATCTTCATCAATGGAACCAAACTTATTAGTTGGAGACAGACTTTTTGTAACTAAATATTCTTATGGTTATAGTAAGCATTCATTTCCATTTAGCCCACCAATTTTAGATAAAAGACTTTTTTTTAGCGACCCTAAAAGAGGTGACGTTGTAGTTTTTAAAACACCTGCTGATAACAGAACTGATTATATTAAAAGATTGATAGGTTTGCCAGGAGATCAAATACAATTTATCGATACAAATTTATACTTAAATAACAGTGAAATAATGAAATCAAAAATTTCTTCTGATGATAAAATTTTTTGTGGTAGTAAATCTATCAATGTTTTTACTTTTGAAGAAATTTTGCCTAATAGAAAAAAATTTGAAACAGTTTATCTGAAAAAAGATACCTTAACAAATTCAGATACATTTATTGTTCCTGAGGATCATTATTTTTTTCTTGGAGACAATAGAGACTGTTCTAAAGATAGTAGATTTTTATCTAGTGTAGGCTATGTTCATAAAGACAATCTTGTTGGAAAAGCACAATTTATCTTTTTTTCATCCGACAAATCTATTGGAAATATTTTTGAATTTTGGAAATGGAATAAGTCAATTAGATCAGATAGATTTTTTAAAAAGATAAATTAATGAAAATTAATTATTTGAATTTGGAAAAAAAAATAAAGTTTAATTTTAAAAACAAAGATTTGTTAATTAGATCCCTAACTCATAAGAGTTATAATAAAGAAAATAATAATGAAAAAATCGAATTTTTAGGGGATCGTGTTCTTGGTTTAGTTATTGCAAAAAAATTATTAGAAATTTATCCAAATGAAAAAGAAGGAATTTTAGATAAAAAATTTGCATCATTGGTAAATAAGAAAACTTGTTTAGAGATAGCAAAAAAAATTGAGTTAGATAGATATATTTTAACTTTTGATTTTAAGAAAAAAAAACATCAAATTGAAGATAAAGTTATTGCTGATAGTTGTGAAGCTCTAATAGGATCTATTTATTTAGACAAAGGTCTTCAAGCTGTAGAAAAAATAATATTAGATTTATGGAACAGTCATATAAAGGATAGTGTAATTACTCAGATAGACTCAAAAACAAAATTACAAGAATTTTCATTAAAAAAGTTTAAAAAACTTCCTACTTATAAACTTATTTCAAATACCGGTCCTAGACACAAACCACTTTTTAAAGTTGGAGTAAAATTATTGAATAGTAAATTATTTATGTCAGAAGTAAAATCTAAAAAAGATGCTGAACAAAATGCCGCTATGCTTTGCTTAAATCAATTAAAGATAAAATGAATTGGGACGATAAAGGATATTTAATTTCGAAAAGTAAATATAATGAAAATTCTTTAATAGCTGAATTTTTTACTCAAGATCATGGAAAAACATCTGGTATAATTTTTGGTGGAACCTCAAAAAAAATAAAAAATTATTTACAAATTGGTAACAAGATTCACTTATCATATAATTCAAAGTCTGAGAACAAAATTGGATATTTTAAAATCGAGATTGAGCAAGCCTTATCGCCATTCTATTTTGATAACTCAAAAAAACTCTCATGTATTAAGAGTGCAATGAATTTAATAAAATTATTATCCGCAGAGTCTCAAAGAAATCGAAAAATCTATAACTTAATCGATAATTTTTATATAATATTAAACGATAAAAATTGGCTAAAAAAATATATTTTTTGGGAATTAAGTTTGTTAAAGAATTTTGGTTATGATCTAGATTTTGATAATTTTGTTCAAAAAAAAATTATAAATAACGAATTAAAATATGTATCTAAGTCTTCATCTCAAAAAATTATTCCAAATTTTTTAGTGGAAAAAAATGATGATATTGAAAAACTTCCAATTTTATTAGATGGTTTGAAATTAGTAGGTGATTATTTAGAAAAGACAATTTTAAAACCAAACAATATCACAGTTCCCTTAAGTAGAACTCATTTTTTAAATTTACTGAAATAGTTAATCTAGAAATTTATCCAATCTATCTGCAAAATAACTCACTATTGCATTAGCCCCAGCTCTTTTGAATGAAATTAAACTCTCAATTATAACATCATTATTTACAAGTCTTTTATTAATTCCATTAACAAGCATACTATATTCACCTGAAACTTGATATGCCATAACAGGAATCTTAAAATTATCTTTTACCAATCTTATAATGTCCAGATAAGGCAGTCCCGGTTTAACCATTACCATATCTGCTCCTTCTTTTATGTCTAAAGCGACTTCCCTTAAAGCTTCATCACTATTCCTATAGTCCATTTGGTAATTTTTTTTATTTCCCTCTAGCAAATTTTTTGAACCAACGGCATCACGAAATGGTCCATAAAAGTTCGATGAATATTTAACCGCGTAAGATAAAATTTGTGTCATTTGATATCCATTTTTATCAAGGCATTTTCTTATTTCACCAATTCTACCATCCATCATGTCTGATGGTGCAAGAACATCACAACCCATTTGTGCTTGTAATAAAGATTGGTTTTTTAAAATTTCGACAGTCTCATCATTCATTACATAACCATTATTAATTAATCCATCATGTCCGTGAGAAGTATATGGATCTAAAGCTACATCACACATAATACCAATTTGATTTTTGTATTTTTTTTTAATTAATTGAATAGCTTTACATACCAAATTATCTTCATTTAAAGCTTCCGTACCTAAATAATTTTTCCTTTTTTTTTCTGTATAAGGAAATAATGCAACCATAGGTAATTGATTTTTAATTGCTCTATCAATAATGTAAGTAAGCTTATCTAAACTATATCTATATACATCGGGCATAGATTTTATAGCTTGTTTTTTGTTTTTTCCATCTATTAAAAAAATTGGCAATATAAAATCATTTGGTGTAAGATTATTTTCTTCGATTAGCCTCCTAGACCAATTATTTTTTCGACTGCGTCTTAGTCTTAAATTTGGAAATTTTCCTGTTATCATAGTTAAATTTATTTATAATATGCGACAAATGTTATATACAAATATATCTTAAAAAGGATATTAAACAAACTTATGAATTTAAATTTTAATGATTTTCAAAAACAAGATATTAAATTTGATATTGATAAACTTCAAAATGCATACAAAGAGATACTCAAAATAAGAGATTTCAGCGGTCCTGAGGGTGTATCAAATTTTGGAGCAATTTCTTTAACACAAATACCAGGAGATCCAGAGTCTATTAAAGGTCACAAGGCAAGAGGCGTTTTTTGGACTAAACCTGATGCATCAGGTAAGGAAGTAATTAGAGATGAAAAAATAGATGAGTCTGCTTATTCTGAATTTATTGAGGATTATAAAGATACCTACTTTAAACAAGTTTTTGATGTGTTATCCTCTAAATATAAATTGGGGAGAGTGAGAATTTTACTAAAAGAGCCAAGATCCACATTGAGTTGGCACAGAGATCCTGAACCAAGATTACATATACCTATAATAACTAATCCAGGATCTATAATGGTTATAGACAACGTTGCAAAACATTTGCCTGCAGATGGATCAGTTTGGATTACAAATAACACAAAATATCATAATGCCTTTAATGGAGGAGAAGAAAATAGAATTCATTTAGTAGCTTGTGTTTTAGATCATAAATTTAATTAACTTGAAAAAAATTTTTATTTCATCAGATCACGCTGGATACAATCTTAAGGAAAAAATTAAAAAAAAATTTTCAAAAAAATACAAATTTCAAGATTTAGGAACTTATAACTCAGAAAAATCAGTTAATTACCCTGATTACGCTCACAAACTTAGTAAAAAAGTTAGTTTAAGTAGGAAAAATATGGGAATTTTAGTTTGTGGCTCTGGTATGGGCATGTCAATGGCAGCAAATAGACATAAAAAGATAAGAGCAGCAGTGTGTTATTCGGTTAAAAATACTAAATTATCTAGATTGCATAACAATGCAAATATTATTACATTAGGTTCAAGATTAACAAAAAAAAATACCGCTTTTAAGTGTATCGAAGCATTTTTGAATACTAAATTTGAAGGTGGAAGACATGAAAAAAGGATAAAGAAAATTTAATTTAATATGTCCAGCGAAAAAAAATATTTGAATTCAAGCTATCAAGATTTTTTTGAAAAAAGTTTGTCCGAAAGCGACCCAGCTCTGTTTAAAGCAATAAACGATGAATTAATCAGACAACAAAATCATATAGAACTTATTGCTTCAGAAAATATTGTGTCTCAGGCAGTATTAGAAGCACAAGGTTCAGTGCTAACGAATAAATATGCGGAAGGATATTCTGGAAAAAGATATTATAATGGTTGCGAACATGTTGATGTAGCTGAAGAACTAGCTTTAGAGAGAATAAAAAAACTATTTAATTGTAAATATGCAAATGTTCAACCTCATTCAGGAGCTCAAGCTAATGGTGCTGTCTTTTTAGCTTTACTAAAACCAAATGACACTTTTATGGGTATGAGTTTAAACTCAGGGGGCCACATAACTCATGGATTAAAAATTTCAATGTCTGGAAAGTGGTTTAATGCGATAAGTTATGATGTAGATAAAGAAACGGGATTAATAGATTATGAAAATGTTGAAAAACTTGCTTTAGAAAATAAACCAAAATTGATTATTGCAGGAGGGAGTGCTTATTCTCGAGTGATTGATTTTAAAAAATTTAGAGAAATAGCTGATAAAGTCAAAGCTTATTTGATGGTAGATATGGCTCATTTTTCAGGTTTGGTTGCTGGAAAAGGATATCCTAATCCATGCGATTATGCACATGTTGTAACTTCTACAACACATAAAGTTTTCAGAAGTGCTAGAGGAGGTATAATTTTATCAAACGACTTAGAATTGGGCAAAAAATTTGATTCTGCAGTTTTCCCTGGCTATCAAGGTGGACCTTTAATGCATATAATTGCAGCTAAGGCAGCAGGTTTTTTTGAAGCTTTAAAACCTGAATTCCAAACTTATATCAAAAATGTTCTAGCTAATGCAAAAATATTAGCAGAAACTTTAAAAAA
>Ga0181568_10005295_pt1 | contig 11380 bp, 10 predicted proteins | sample 101ome_20_FD_133758 | JGI IMG/M metagenome (GOLD analysis project Ga0181568, IMG submission 133758) | Coastal salt marsh microbial communities from the Groves Creek Marsh, Skidaway Island, Georgia - 101404AT metaG (megahit assembly) | ecosystem: Environmental > Aquatic > Marine > Intertidal...
GGAATGCCTTCACCCTAGTCAGAAAACTGAAATATGCCAGAGCAAGAACCTGGGATCATTGTCCTTTTCATTCGAGGCTAAAGCCCCGAATGAATATTGACTTGAATCCTGCCAAATGGCATCCGCCCTACGCCACATAGACTTTCTCACGGTCTGGCTTTATCTTTGCCTTCCTGACCATCAAGGGGGATGTCATGAAAACCATAATAATCCGCACGTTCCTGGCTGTTGCAGCCGCTGTCCTGTTCACCAATACCACTGTCGCCCAACGTAATTTCGGTAATCCGACCATGCTGCCCGAGGCGCCGGTTACGGTGACTATTCCTGCCGTGGAACCCAACAACCGGCCCGGCCCGGCCTACAACTCCGCCCTGGGGCAATGGCCCGGTTACGACATGGATCACTTTGACTATGTCGCCGATGAATACATCCTGACCGGCAAGGCTGATGGCCAGGATTACAAAACCCGCATGGTGATTCGCCGCCCCCGCGATATGTCCCGCTTCAGCGGCCTGGTGCTGCTGGAACCGATGCACCCGGCCGGCTTTGCCCATGGCTTTGAACACAACAGTGTCTACCTGATGGATGCCGGCCATATTGCGGTTGAAGTCATCACCCTGGGCCAGGAGCACCTGGCGTTCAACGCGGACCGTTACGGCGATCACCACTTCAACCCGAACCAGACCAGTGAAGTGCTGGCCCAGACCGGCGCGCTGATCCAGAGTCCGCAAAGCCCGATTGCCGGTAGCGGTCTGCGCAAGGTTATCCTGTTCGGTACCTCAGCCACCTCCTACATGCTAACCAGCTTCCTGCCGACCCATCACCTGTTCCTGCAGGCAGATGGCACCAAGGTCTTTGACGGTTTCCTGCCGACCTCCAACGGCACCCGCATCCTGCCGGTGGACGTGCCCATGATTCAGATGCCGACCCAGCATGAGTACATGAATGTGGCGACTGCCGTGCAGGACGGCGATGAGCCCGGCAACCAGTTCCGCGTCTACGAATTTGCCGGCGTCGGTCACCTGATGGCGCGTCATAATCCGCGCATCACGCCGCAGTTGTGCGAACAAAAACCCACCGAATACCCGCTGGAGCTTTACTTTTCGGTAGCTCTCCATCACCTGCTGGAATGGGTGGACAAGGGTATCGAGCCGCCGCGGGGCGATCGCGTCCTGCTGGATCGCAACGTGGACAATGACGGTTCCCTGATGGTGCTGGATGCACATGGCAATGCGGTGGGCGGTATTCGCAACCCGTATGTGGATGTGCCGTTTGCCACCTATATAGCCGGCAACACGCTCGCCGCAGGCCAGGACCCTGGCCTGGCAGCCGTATGCCGTTTGTCGGTGTATGAAGAGCGCTTCTCAAAGGACAAGCTGCGCGAACTGTATGGCAGCAAGGCCAACTTCCTGCGCCAGTTTGAGGACAACCTCAACCAGCACGAAGCCGCCGGCTGGTCCTTGCCGGTGTACCATGAACTGATCATGGCGGATGCACGCGCTGTGGAGTTTTAATCATTGTCCTTCGCGGCTGAAGCCGCTCCTGCATTAAAATACAAACTTGTGTAGGAGCGGCTTCAGCCGCGAACAAACCGCCTTTCAAACCACACCTGCTCAAGTACAAAAACATGAAACACTCGCTACTGATTCCTGCACTGTCGCTACTTTACCTCACTGCCCTCGCCCAGACACCCGGCGGTGACTGGCCCACCTACAACTACAGTTACGAAGGCCAGCGCTTTTCGCCTCTCGAGCAGATCACCCCGGCCAACGCCAGCCAGCTGGGCCAGGTATGCAAGGTGCAGGTCGATGGCCCGACATCCTTCCATTCCGGCCTGGTCGTCGATGACGGTGTCATCTATGTCGCCACCAGCCGCCAGACTCTGGCACTGGATGCCCTGACCTGCGATGTGCACTGGCAATACGATTACACGCCGGAAGATCCGCTGTGCGGTGGCGCCAATCGTGGTGTCGCGTTGCATAACGGTCGCGTTTTCCGCGGCACCTGTGATGGCCGCCTGCTGGCGCTCGATGCGCGCACGGGCGAGTTATTGTGGAAAAACGTGATTGCAGCGCCGCGCCTGGGCGAAGCCACGTCCGCCGTGCCGCTGGCCTGGGGTAATCGCGTGTTCATGGGAATTGCCGGCAGTGACCTCGGCGCCCGCGGTCGAGTCATGGCTTTTGATGCCACGACCGGCGCGGAAATCTGGCGTTTCCATACCATTCCCATGGGCGATGAGATCGGTGCCGACACCTGGGAGCGTCCGGAAAGCGCCAAAACCGGCGGTGGTGGTGTGTGGGGCGCCATGTCACTGGATGTGACTACCGGTGAATTGTTTGTACCGGTCGGCAATCCGTGGCCGGATATCGATGTTGGATATCGCCCTGGTGACAACCTGTTCACCGATTCCATCGTGGTGCTGGATGCTCGCACAGGCGAGCTGAAATGGTGGCACCAGGTAGCGCCGGCCGACTGGCTCGACTACGACCTGGCGGCGGCGCCGACATTGTATCGTGTGGGCAGCGACGATCTCATGGCCATTGGCGGCAAGGACGGTTACATCACCGTGGTCAGCCGCGATACGCACAATGTCGTTTTTCGCACACCGGTCACGACCATCGAAAATCCGTATACCGCGCCATCACGCGAAGGCACACGGGTCTGTCCGGGTTTTGCCGGCGGCGTGGAATGGAATGGCCCGGCCTTGGATCGTCTCAACAACAATCTCATCGTGGGCGCCGTGGATATCTGCTTCATCCTCACTCTTGGTGATACCGAGTACATGCCCGGCGAAGTGAATTTCGGCGGCACGGTCGCGCCGGATGGTGATGCCACCGGCTGGATTACGGCCATGGACCATTCACGCGGCGAAATCCGCTGGCAGCATCACCTGGATTACCCGGTGGTTGCCGGTGTGACGCCAACGCGGGGTGGTGTCACCTTTGCAGGTGACCTGGGCGGGAATTTTTACGTCTTTGACAGTGCTAACGGCAACATTGTGCACCAGCAGAACGTGGGCGGTGCCATGGCCGGTGGTGTGTCCACCTACGAAATCGCCGGCAAACAGTATGTCGCCATGGCGTCCGGCAATATTTCCCGCAACGCCTTCGGCGATGTTGGCCTGCCCTCGGTGGTGATCATGACGCTGAACCCGGAAGCGCCCTTACGCCAGCTGGATATCACCAGCCAGAGCAGCGATGGCCGGCAACTTTACAGCCAGGTCTGCACTTCCTGTCACGGTGTCGACGGCAATTTCATCAGCGACCATCGCCTGGGCGATATTGCCTCGCGCATGAGCCTGGATGAAGTGATTGAGAAAGTGAAAAACCCGGTCGCACCAATGCCGGCGCTGTACCCTGCCGTGATAGATGATGCCACGGTCGATGCCGTTGCCCGCTTCGTCCATGAAAATTTCTGAGGCCTCTATAAAGGCGCAGTGACTGCCGCAGGCTGCATGCAGCCCTGCATAAAAAAGGCCGGTAATACCGGCCTTTTTTGTTTTTGTCTTGCGGGCGGTTATTACACCGGCGCCTGGCTAGCACCACCGGCCATCGGCTCAGAACCATCGGCCGCCTGATCGTTACCCTGGCCGTTCTTCTTGCGCAGCAGTTTTTCCAGCGCATCAAGCGACATCAAGTGATGATAGATGACTTCCAGCGCGCCGTTCTTGCGCAGTGCTAGGTAGTCTTCATCGGACAGCTTGTCCAGTTTCTCGCGATCAACGACATAGAAACCACTGACATCATGTGCTGTGGAGCCGTCAGGATTGCGAATGGTCAGTGTCTGCGATGACAGCAGGCCAATCTCATCCAGCTTCTTCACGAACTGCTTGGTCATCTCTTCCTGCTGGAACACGCGTACGAGGAATTCCTTCACGCCAGCCATCCACTCGGTTTCAGTACCATCTTCGTTGAACATCAGGTTGCCTTCTTCCTTGTTAACAACGTGGGCGTTTTCATAGATACCGATGAAGAGGCGATCAGTGTTTTCCGGATCGGGTTGCACAGCAAACGGATAGCAACGCACCGATGCCGGGAAATAACCACCGACCCAGCGATCACCTTCAACAAACAGGTTTTCACCTGGCTGCAGACCCCACATGCCGGCAGCATAGAACACACCGGTTTCCGGATCCTTCACAAAGATGATCGGGTAGTCGGTACCGGCCTTGGAAAATTCCGGTGTATAGATTTTGGCGAAGTGGTTCCTGGAAATATGTTCGGCACTGCCCACGCTCTGAATACGCAGGCCACCATGGGCCTGGCTTGTCAGTGAGACAGGATTAGCAAGCGCTGCTGATGTGTTGTTTTCAGTAGTGGTCTCAGCCATTAAAAAATCCCCTGATTTATCGGCCTTTCAGGCCTCGGAATGCACATAAAGCGCGCAGTATAGCAAATGCACTGATAGAATTTGCAGCTTTTTACGGGGTATTAACCGATTGAAATATATCAAGTTATGGGAAGCAGCGCCGACTTGAGGCCGGCCTGGACGGGAGATTCGTGCGTCTGCGGCCCAGAGAGTAAAAAGCCTTTAGCCCGGAAAGTAAAAAGCCCTTCGCCCAGAAAATAAAAAGCCGGGACCTTGATGGGCCCCGGCTTATGAATTCCTGCTACTACTTGAAAGTGTCCAGGCTTACTTCTTTTTCGCCTTCTTTGGAGCAGCTTTCTTTTTAGGTGCCTTTTTGGCAGCAGCTTTCTTGGGCGCTTTTTTAGCAACCTTCTTCTTCGCTACTTTTTTCTTGGCTACCTTTTTCTTCGCCACAGCTTTCTTGGCGACTTTCTTCTTAGCTACTTTCTTCTTGGCAGCTTTCTTTTTGGCTGGAGCTTTCTTCTTAGCGACTGACTTCTTCGCGGCAGCTTTCGCCTTTTTCTTTTTAGCAGCTGGCTTCTTCTTGGCAGCTACTTTTTTCTTTGCAGCTGCTTTCTTCTTGGCAGCTGGTTTCTTTTTAGCTACAACTTTTTTCTTTGCAGCTTTCTTGGGTGCTTTTTTGGCAGCAACTTTTTTATCAGCTACAACCTTCTTCTTAGCTGGTGCCTTCTTCTTGGCAGCCGGCTTTTTCTTAGCAGCGGTTTTTTTCTTCATTGATAATCTCCAAGGTAAGCATCACTACAATGTGATACGAGGGAAATCATATTCTTAATTCAGATAATTTCAAGCGTAAGAGGCTATTTTTTTTAATGCGTTCGCATACTGCGGAACGCGCGAATTACTACACGTTTCCACCATATGATAAAACCTGACACAAACATCAGTGCAGGTAGAAAACTTGCGATGATCCACAACCAACGCACGAATGAATTTGCACTGCCAGGTCTTGCAAAGTGCACGTCACGAAAAAAGCCCAACACACCACTGCGTAATGGTCCGAACGAGGCTTCAAAACCAAAGAATTCAAGCAGTGCATTCACCTGTTGCGGAAAGCCCAACTGAAAGCCTGACACTCCCCATGCCAACATCAGTACAAGTGCCCAAAACCCGAAAAAACTGTGGGTTTGCCACCATATCGAGCGTGTGCTTTTCGGGTTGATGATTAAGCCTTCCAACCATCTTCTTTTACCCTGCCACCAGATCAACAATCCTGTCAGACTCATCAACACAAACAGTGCACCACCGATACCATTCACCTTGCGTCCGACTTCCCTGCCAAGCATTAACTCAGCATGCACATCGGCAACCCACTCCACAGCCTTGATCTGCCAGGGGCGTGCAGGACCAAGATCTTCACCCGTGTATTGATTGAAATAGTGCGGAATGTATTCGCCATCTTTTTGTAACACGATATAGGTCGCTTTCTCCGGCTCCATCGAATACATGGTGAAACCGAGCTGATAATCCGCATAGACCTGCTCCATGCGCTCACGTTGCTCATCTTCAGACAACTCCGTGCCTTGTGAAGGACTGACGTTTTTTGGTTCAAACCAATTGTAGAAAGGTGACTTGAGCAGAATGGCACTGCCACTCACACCAATGACCAGGACATAAAGTCCCAGGCTGATCCCCAACCAGAGATGGACCTGAAAAAGTGCCCGTCGCAGAGATGCCGTTTGCGGTGCCTGCGTCCAACGCTGCCAGGTATTCATGATAAGTCTCTCACGTGAATTGAATCCCCTGTCTTTCTGCCGGAAAGACATCCTGTTGTTCTTATCGTGTTATTTCCCCGTTTTGCTGCAGCGTGAAAGACATCGCATCAGGCGCGGCATGCAAGACCAGGCAAGCTTTTCATAACTACCAGGATATTGGAAGTGTGTGGGGCAACAGGCACCTGGGCGTACTGACGATAAATGTCAGCGTGCCTATGGAGATGCTGAGTTCAGCTTACCTATAAGCCTGTGAACTCCTGGCAGAACCGGCTTTAGCCACGAAAATTCCATGATCACCCACAATTACAGTGCTCTGAAGCGTCCGTATTATTGTAGTCATCCCCAAAACTGCTAGAATGCCGCGCTTTTGCAGGTTTATGCAGTATCGCAAATGACGAATACCACTCTCAGGAACGAATCATCATGACCAGAATTTCTGCACTTCGCGCCGCTATCGCGCTGGCTGTCATCGGGGCCAGCCCCCTGACCCTGGCCACCAACGGCTATTTTTCCCATGGCGTAGGCACCAAGAACAAAGGTATGGCCGGTGCCGGCACAGCCATGCCGGAAGAAGCCATTGCCACTGCTGTAAACCCGGCCTCTGCCGTGATCATGGGCGACAAGTTTGAAACCGGTTTGTCCCTGTTTTCACCGCGCCGCGCCTACACCGCATCGACCAGCCTGGCCAACGGTCAGGGCGGTGCTTTCACCATCGATGCCGGCTCCGTCGACAGCAACAGCGAACTGTTTCCCATTCCGTATGTCGCGCGCACCTGGGCCCAAACTGACGACAGCGCCCTGGGCTTTTCCCTCTATGGCCGCGGCGGCATGAATACAGATTACCGCTCCGGTTCAGCCACGTTTGATCCCGATGGTCCCGGTCCGGCCCCGGTAATGTCACTGCCCGGCACCTATGGCTTTGGCGATACCGGCGTTAACCTGATGCAGCTGTTCACTGACCTGTCCTATTCCCGCAAGAACGGCGATGTGTCCTGGGGTGTAGCCGCGGTCCTGGCAGCACAGGCATTTCGCGCCAAAGGCGTGGGCAGTTTTGCACCGTACACGGAAACCTTTGCCTCCTCTGGCGGTACCGTGATGCCAACATCACTGACCAATAACTCCCATGACTATGCCTTTGGTGCCGGCTTCAAACTCGGCTTCATCTGGCAGGCCACTGACGCCATCAACGTCAGCCTGAGCTACCAGAGCCGCATCGAAATGTCGGAATTTGACGACTACAGCGACCTGTTCGCTCAGCAAGGCGGTTTTGATGTGCCGGAAAGTATTCGTGGCGGCGTATCCATGCGCCTGGCGAATGGCAACTCAGTGCATTACGACATCGAGCATACGTCCTTCAGCAGCGTGTCGTCTGTCGGTAATCCGCTGTCCAACCTGTTCAGCTGCCCGACGGCCGGCGCCGGCGGCACCAACCTGTCAGGTTGCCTAGGCGGCGGTAATGGCGCCGGCTTCGGCTGGGATGACATGACCACGCACAAGCTGGGCTACCAGTGGAAACTGGCCAACCTGAGCGACTGGACTTTCCGTGTCGGTTACAGCCACGGTCAGCAGCCGATTGAATCGTCGCAGGTACTGTTCAACATGCTGGCACCGGGTGTGATCAAGCAGCATTTCACCACTGGCTTCACGCACGTTCTGGACAGTGGTCGTGAATACAGCATGAGCCTGATGTATGCCCCGGAAGAAAAAGTCACTGGCACCAATCCGTTTGATCCGACCCAGCAGATCGAGATCAGGATGCACCAGTTTGAAGTGGAGTTTGGCTACAGCTGGTAAAACGTCCTTGTTCCGTGAAGGCCCTGCACTTGCAGGGCCTTTTTGTTTGGGGGATGGGTGACTGGCCTTCACCGTCACGCCTTGAGTGCTCTTCGCGGCGGAAGCCGCTCCTGCATCTTGCAGCTGTATCACTTGACACTTTTTGTCACCATTGCCGATCCTGCATACAGCAACATATGCAACCGCTCATCGGGAATGCTATTCTCCCCGGCAATAACAATAAAAAACAAACCAAGGGGGTTCATCATGCGACCACATGCCCGTCGCACCGCTTTTATCGCCGCTCTGACGCTGTCCATCGCTAGCGCTTTCGCTTTTCCTGTCCTGGCCCAGCAGCGTGCGCTGCCCGACGATATCCATGCCGATTCCATGGCGCGTCTGCCGTATGTAAAACGCCGCGATCTCGATGCTGAAGGCCAGGCCATCTTCGACATGCTGCCAGGCCAGCTGCCTAACGGCAGCGTGTCTGGCCCACTTGCCTGGCCAGCCTATAATCCCGGTGTCGCCAAAGCCCTGCTTGATCTGCATAACGCTGCCGTGGCCACCCGGGAACTGGATGATTATGAGCGCGAACTGGCAATCATGGTTGCGTGTCGTGAAACCAACTACATGCTGGAGTGGGATGCGCACAAGCGTTCTGCACTGAAAGCTGGTGTACCGGAATCGGTACTGGCCGTGGTCCGTGACAACCGTTCCCTGCAGGGCCTAAGCGAACGCGATGCCACCATTATTCACCTGGGCCGCCAGCTCTATCGTGACAAGCGTGTGGACTCAGCGACTTTTGCCGCCGCTGTCGATCAGTTCGGCAACAAAGGCGTGATGGATATGGTGGCCGTGATGAATACCTATGCCGTCAGCGGCTTTTTCGCCATCACCGTGGACGAGCGCGTGGTGACGTCGGAGTTGTATAACCATTGATGGCGCCATGTCGGCAAACACTTCTCTATGCCGACTTACGAACCCGACCTGTAGTAGGTCGGCATAACCGCCATGCGGCGTTTGCCGACAAACTAAGACACTGTACTAACCGGATAACCGAATCATGAACAACAAACTGTCACTCCTGATCATCCTCTCTTGGCTTGCACTGCCCACACACGCCCAACCCGGTGCCTTCAATCCACCGCTGCTGGACTGCGGCACGGATGGCGATGTCGACATGATCTGCAATACACGGGCGCCCGAGGATTTTGAGGTGACACCGGACGGGCGCTACCTAATTGTCGCCAAGTTCGGCAACGGCACCGATCACCCGATCGACCTGTACAACCTGCGCACCGGCGCCTTCAGCCAACTGGCCATCAGTGATGACCCGCAGTCCGGCTGGGGTGATCCGGCCTGTACCGATTCCATAGGCACCCAGGTCAGTCCGCACGGCTTGTCGCTGACCCAGCGCACCGGTGGGGAATGGCAGTTCTACGTGGTGAACCACAACGTGCGGGAATCCATGGAGATGTACGAGCTGCTCCCTGAAGACAATTCCTGGCGCCTGGCATGGCGTGGCTGCGTGTTTGCGGAGGAGCCTTACAACGACGTATCAGCGCGTCCTGACGGCAGTTTCGTGGCGACACGTCCGCAGGCTTTGATGCGCGAAGGTGACAATAACGTGTTCAGCGGAGATCCCACCGGCAATGTCGCACACTGGAGCACCGCCAACGGCGAACAGGTGCTGCCCGGTACCGAAATCGGTTATCCGAACGGTGTGCTCGTGTCCGATGACGGCCGCTACGCCTACATCAGCGGCTGGACCACCAGTGATTTCCACAAATACGACCTGCAGGCACAGGAAGAAGTTTTGCAAGTAGACCTGGGCTTCATGCCCGACAACCTCACCTGGACCCCTGACGGCCGCCTGATGGCCGCCGGCGTCAAAGGCGTCAACGGCAATTGCCCCGCTGACAGCGATGATCCGTGTTTGCAGGGCTTTCAGGTGGTCGTGATCAACCCGGCCAATGGTGCGATCACCGGCGTGTTCGATAACCGTGGGCGCGCTTTGATCAATGGGGTATCCGTGGCGATAGAAGTAGACGGCAATGTCTACGTGGGATCGTTCCAGGGTGATCGCATGGTGCGATTTTCACGCTAACCCTGATTAACACCCGTTATAGAGAATGTCGTAGGTCGGCATAGCCGCAAAGCGGCGTTTGCCGACAATAATCGCGCAACGCGTCTCCCTAAAACGGCCTGCATGCTAAGCGTAGGCCGGAAAAGGCGCAACGCGCCTTTTCCGGCGATTAACCGTATAAATACTCAATGCAGCTTGCTAGCTATCAGCCGATTCAAGCTAACACCAGACTCGGCTGCCTGAATCGCCAGCTGTCTGTGCATTTCTGGCGGCACACGGACCATGAATTTGCCGCTGAATTGTCTGGTCGAAAAGGGCTCTGGTACATCTTCTCCCTGTTTATTCATATCAGATACACAGCGCCGCACCAGCTTACAAATACCAGCCAGAGCATCCACTTGCGAGATATCAAGCCAACTCAGCGCCGGAAACTCAGCACACAAGCCAACATACTCCTGGTCCTCTTCGGACCAGGTAACACGATAGGTAAATTTGTCAGTTGTCTTTGCCATTTGCCTGCCTGATTAATGCAATTGCCTTGAGTACCTGTCGTACCTGGTAGGTTTTCGCTTTGCCACTATGATTCTGAATATTAATACGCGGATCGCCAGCCCAGGGTGTTCGATAGACGCGATGACTGCTGGCAGCATGACGAGGCTTGCCAAACCATGCATCACATACCTTGCACAGATCTCGATAACGAACACCTTTCGGATTGTTCGCCATCTAAGCTTCCAATGCCTTCAGATCAGCCATTTATGATACCAATATTGATACTATTCAGAAATACCTTGTTCATCTCAAGATAGTCCCATTTCAGAAATTTTCTCCTTGTACCTTGCTCCTTGTCCCTTGTTCCTGCTGACTGGTAACCTACCCCGATAATTTTTCGCAGGACCTGACCACATTGAAAAATTTGAAAGCTTTTTCACTTTTGGATCTCGCCCCCATCGTCGCCGGCGGCACTGCCCGCGATGCGCTCTACAACTCACGCGACCTGGCGCAGCATGCCGAGCGCCTGGGTTACAAGCGTTACTGGATGGCCGAACACCACAACTCAACCGGCATCGCCAGTGCCGCGACCTCGGTCGCGCTGGGATTTGTCGCGGAAGGGACCAACACCATTCGGGTCGGCGCGGCAGGCGTGATGTTGCCCAACCATTCGCCGCTGATCATTGCCGAGCATTACGGTACGCTGGAATCGCTCTATCCTGGTCGCATCGATCTCGGCCTGGGGCGTGCCCCTGGGACCGATGGCAAGACAGCCTATGCCATCCGCCGCGAAAACCTGCGCGCGGACGACACCTTTCCGCATGACGTGCAGATCCTGCAAGCGTATTTCGATGAGGGGTATAACGGCGTGAAGGCTGTGCCAGGCCTGGGTCTGAAAGTGCCTTTGTGGATTCTCGGTTCCAGCCTGTTTGGCGCCCAACTGGCCGCC
>Ga0181568_10005301_pt1 | contig 11375 bp, 10 predicted proteins | sample 101ome_20_FD_133758 | JGI IMG/M metagenome (GOLD analysis project Ga0181568, IMG submission 133758) | Coastal salt marsh microbial communities from the Groves Creek Marsh, Skidaway Island, Georgia - 101404AT metaG (megahit assembly) | ecosystem: Environmental > Aquatic > Marine > Intertidal...
ATAGGCGCGCATAGTACCGCACTCGCCGACCCCTTTTCCAGAAACTTTTTTCCCTTGAATCAAGGTCATGCATTCGTTTTCAGTCAAATCAAGACGTGGAAAATGGCCCAAAATAGCATCCACGGGTTTTAACAAAGTCTCGGGGTCACTCTGGGCGGCCTCACAGGCCGACTGCAAGGCTAACCAAGAGTGCGCGTGATCCAATGTAAAACCACCCGAAAGTTCGCGACGCAAAGCACTTAAATGTGCAACGGTCTGCAATTGATCCGCGATTGATTCTGCGAGACTGCGGATATAGGTCCCTTTCGAACAATGGACACGAATCTCAAGCCAACCCTCATTGGCATCGAATTGAAGAAGCTCATTGACAAAAATGTGAATGGCCCGAGGAGGACGTTCAATTTCAACACCTTGACGCGCCAGTTTATACAGCGGCTGACCCTGATGTTTCAACGCAGACACCATCGGGGGAATCTGCATTAAATCTCCTGTCAGTGACTGAAGGACGCCTCGCAGCAGTGCTTCATCGATGACAGGAATGTCTTGTTCGGCGATGACTTCGCCATCGGCATCCAACGTATTCGTTGCCGTTCCGAGCTGCACACGGGCAACATATCCTTTGTTGGCCTCAAGACCGTATTGACTGAACTTGGCAGCTTCACCAAAAACAATTGGTAACACGCCTGTCGCCATCGGATCCAGTGCGCCGGTGTGGCCAACTTTTTTGGCTTTAGTCCATCTCTTCAGGCGACTAACAACCCCGTTGGATGTGAGACCTTGCGGCTTATCCACAATAAGGATCCCGTCAAGTGCGCGACCCGTGTTGCGTTTACCCATCAGTCCTGTTGATCACTCTTCAGTGCGTGATGAATCAACTCATTGATGCGCGCACCACGCTTTAATGAATCATCATAATGAAAACGCAGATGAGGCACTTTACGGACTTTCAGTCCGCGACCTAATTCCATCCGAAGAAAAGATGCTGCTTCGTTAAGAATCGTCAAACTTTCGACAATTTTTTGATCCGAATCATCTGCCACCAACACCGTCACGTTCACGTCGGCGTATGACAAATCTTTCGACAAATCAACGAAGTTGACTGTCACCATCCCAACACGGGGATCCTTTAGCTCACGTTGGATCAGCAGAGCAAGATCTCGCTTGATCTGCTCACCCAAACGCTGTGTGCGACTAAATTCCGCCGGCATCAGATCTTCCGTGCAACCTCGCGAACATCGAAGACTTCGATTTTGTCGCCTGGCTTCACATCCGTGTAGTTCTTCACGCCAATACCACATTCGGTACCATTACGTACCTCGTTGACATCGTCTTTAAAGCGACGCAAGGACTCGAGTTCACCTTCGTAAACCACCACGTTGTCCCGCAAGACACGAATCTTCTTGTTTCGGTAAATAATTCCTTCAACCACCATACAGCCTGCAATTTGACCAAATTTTGGAGAGTTAAAGACGTCGCGAACCTCAGCGATACCGACAATTTCTTCTCGAAGCTCTGGGGCCAAGAGACCAGACATTGCCGCTTTCACATCGTCGACGATGTCATAAATGACACTGTAATAGCGCAACTCGATGCCATCACGCTCGATGACTTGACGCGCTCCAGCGTCAGCACGGACATTAAAGCCCAAAATGATTGCACCTGCTGACGACGCCAAAGTCGCATCAGACTCGGTAATCCCACCGACACCCTGAGCAATCAGGTTCACACGGACTTCCGCCGTTGCGAGCTTTTGCAAAGCAACCGACAGTGCCTCCAACGTCCCTCGAACATCAGTTTTCAACACAAGGTTCAGATTGGCGACTTCACCAGCTTCCATGTTCGCGAACATTTGATCGAGCTTCTGCGCTTGCTGGCGCTTGTGCTCTGCATCTCGCGTCCGTTCAGCACGGAATTCAGCAACCTCTCGTGCTTTCCGCTCGCTTTCGAGAACCATCAACTCATCACCAGCATCTGGTGTTCCAGAAAGACCTAGGATCTCAACAGGAATCGATGGACCGGCCTGCTTGATCTGCTGGCCATTCTCGTTCACTAACGCGCGCACTTTACCAACTTGTTCGCCGGCAAGAATGGCGTCACCCACTTTCAGAAGACCGTTTTGAACAAGAACCGTGGCTACAGGACCGCGTCCACGATCCAAGCGTGACTCAACAACGGTACCGCGCGCAGGCCCTTCATGAACTGCAGTGAGCTCAAGTAATTCCGATTGCAACAACACAGCTTCCAACAGCTGATCGATTCCTTCACCGGTATGCGCACTGACCGGGATGAACTGCACATCTCCACCCCAATCTTCAGGAATGACTTCGCGGCCAGCCAATTCAGTTTTGACCCGATCTGGGTCAGCGTCTTCTTTGTCGATTTTGTTCACGGCAACCACGATCGGAACACCGGCAGCGCGCGCATGTTGCACCGCTTCTTCCGTTTGCGGCATCACACCGTCATCCGCGGCCACAACCAGAATGACCACATCAGTCACCTGAGCACCTCGAGCACGCATGCTGGTAAAAGCAGCGTGGCCTGGCGTATCAATGAACGTGATCATGCCGTTGTCTGTATCGACGTGGTATGCACCAATGTGCTGCGTAATCCCGCCAGCTTCACCGGCTGCAACACGCGACTTACGGATACGATCCAATAATGATGTTTTACCATGGTCAACGTGACCCATCACTGTCACCACAGGGGCGCGCGGCGTTCGCTCACCCTTTAGCTCCTGGTAGTCATCCAGGACCGATTGCTCCAGTGCATCTTCGGCAACCACTTCAATCTTGTGTCCCATTTCTTCGACAACAAGCACAGCGGTATCTTCGTCTAGGACTTGGTTGATGGTGGCCATGACACCCATCTTCATTAAGATCTTGATCAATTCACCGGACTTCACTGCCATCTGACTGGCCAACTCCGCGACTGTCACAGGACCTGAGATTTTCACCTCACGAATCATGGGTGCTGCTGGTTTCTCAAATTTATGCGATGACAACTCTTCGGCCGCCTTACCTGGCTTCCGCTTCCCGCGCATTTTCGGACCACGTCCATCTTCAGTGGGTACTAACTTTCCACGCTTATCATCACGCTTCGACAGCGGCTTGCCCTGACGACGTTTTTCGTCATCATCCACGCGATCGCGACGCACATGCGGCTCTTTCTTATGACGACGACCATCATCTTCTTTTGGTGGAGGTGGTGGCTCAACAACAGCGGGGGCAATCGAGACCTCTTCTGCTGGTGCAACACTCTCAACCACCTCGGGTTGAACGGTGTCTACTACAGTCGCAGCGATCCGTGCTGCCTCTTCGGCTTCGAGACGCGCGCGCTCTTGCGTTTCTTGCTCTTCGCGCAGTTTCGCTTCTTCGGTCTCCCGCTGCTTTTCAGCCTCAGCAGTCAAATCGCGATGCACATAAGTCCGCTTTTTACGAACTTCAACATTGACCGCTCCGGCACCTGCCTTAATGGTTGAGGTCGACTTACGACGCAATGTCACTTTCGCGGGCTCTGCCGATACCTTGGTCTGTCCAGACCGAATATGCGCCAATAATCGTTGCTTCTCGTCGTCGGTGACAACGTCGTCTGGCGAAGACTTATCAATGCCTGCGCCAACCATTTGAGAGAGCAGTTGTTCAGCTGGAATCCCCACTAACGCGGCCAGCTGTTTCACAGTTGTTTCAGACAAAACTTACTCCTGTTCCCTACTTTCTTCAGCTGTCTCATCAGCGTCATCTGCGAACCAAGGTTCGCGCGCTTTCATGATCAGGGCTGCCGCAGCTGCTTCATCCACCCCTTCAATCTCTGTTAATTCATCCACTGACAGTTCAGCCAAATCATCCATCGTGCAAACGCCGCGATCAGCAAGCTGATAGGCCAGCCCAGGAGTCATTCCTTCCATCGTCAACAGATCATCAGTCGGCTCACGCGACTCGTCACCGGTCAAAGCGGCTGTCAACAACACATCACGCGCCCGAGCACGCAAGGTCTCGACGAGATCTTCATCAAAACCATCGATCGACAACATCTCTTCCACAGGGACATAGGCCACCTCATCAATCGAGGTAAAGCCTTCATCGACCAGAATTTGTGCAAGCTCGGTATCTGCGTCCAGGCGAACCATAAACATGTTCACCAACTTCTCAGATTCCGCTTCTTGACGCTCAACGGCCTGCTCTTCACTCATCACATTAAGCTTCCATCCTGTGAGCTCTGAGGCGAGACGTACGTTCTGACCTCCACGACCAATGGCCTGAGCCAGATTGTCGCCAGTCACCGCAACATCCATTGAACGATTGTCTTCATCCATCACGATCGATGACACGTCAGCAGGCGCCATGGCGTTGATCACCAATTGCGCGGGATTATCATCCCACAATACGATATCAACACGCTCACCGTTTAATTCATTCGAGACCGCTTGGACCCGTGCACCACGCATTCCCACGCAAGCACCCACAGGATCAATCCGTCCATCGTTGGTCTTCACAGCGATTTTCGCGCGCATACCCGGATCACGAGCTGCACCACGAATCTCAATGGTCTCTTCGGCAATCTCAGGAACTTCGATCTTAAATAACTCAATCAAAAATTCAGGCGAATTTCGGGAAAGAATTAACTGCGGCCCTCGACCTTCTGTCCGAATTTCCTGAAGAATCGCGCGCACCCGATCATTCACCCGAAAAATTTCGCGGCCGATCAAATTCTCTCGAGGTAACAAAGCTTCAGCCGCGCCACCGAGATCAACAATCACCGAGTCACGAGTGACCTTTTTCACTGACCCGTTGATCAAGCTCATCAGGCGGCTTTCATAATCAGCCACCACTTTTTCGCGCTCAGCTTCACGCACTTTCTGAACGATCACTTGTTTTGCGGTTTGCGCCTCAATCCGTCCAAACTCGGACGATTCGACTTCAATTTCGTATTCGTCACCAACATTCAAGCTTGGATCAATTTCAGCAGCTTCTTCTGTGGTCAACTCAGACCCTAAAATCGCCAGATGATCATCTGGGACGACAACCCACCGACGGAACGTATCGTATTCCCCAGTCGAACGGTCAATCGCGACACGGATATCCGCTTCTTCTTCTTCAAAACGCTTACGCGTCGCTGTAGCCAATGCCTGCTCGATTGCTTCAAATACAATACTCTTCGGGATACCCTTTTCATTGGAAAAGAGCTCAACTACCTGAAGGATTTCCTTACTTCCCATCTTTGCTTCCGCCTACCTGTGTGACGTCTGTCACAACCAATTGACCTCGTTCAATGTGCTCTGCAGGGAACTCGTACTCTGTCTCACCCTGTTGCAATAGCACCGCTTGATTCTCAACTCCTGCGATGACGCCTGAGTAATTCTTTCTTCCTTCAAAAGGGACTTTGAGTTTGACTCTGGCCTGGTAGCCAACAAATTGCTCAAAATGCTCAAGTTTGTGCAAAGCACGCTCAATACCTGGCGAAGACACTTCGAGCGTATACCGCTCAGGCAATGGATCTTCGACATCCAGAATCCGTGACACCTGACGACTCACCGCCTCACAATCCTCAACCGTCACTTGACGATCAGGATGGTCGATCACCAAACGTAACGTTGATCGATTCGCGCGCCCAACAATTTCGATCGCCCACAGGACTAGCCCAAGTGACACCACACTTGGCTCTAGAAGCTCTGTTAATTGTTGCTGCTTCGGTGTCATTCCTAACCGCCAAAAACGAAAAAACCCCAAAAATGGGGTTCACGGTCTGCGTATTCTCTTTTCACTGCACCTGGCGAAACGCAACTTCAACCAAGGCCCCCTCGTCAAAAGTGGCAATAGTATGACGGAGAGGCTTCGCTAAATCAATCCTAGACTTGGACTGTTCGATCGACGGTACAACGCTCACCGGCTGGACAGAGCAAATTGCGAAGCCCCTTATCTGACTTCTCAACCAAGCCGCTGGACGCATCAGGAGTCGGATATGGCCGAAACGACCAGACTTTTGCTTCCTTCAGGAAGCGAACGATACCGACAGGAACCCCCAAGCGAAACACTTCAAAACTCCGACGACCAAGACGCTTGATAGTGAGCACGTTGTATCCTCCAGTAATCAACACCGACTGGTATGACAATAGGGAGAGGTCAGGCATTTTTCAAACCGGTTTAGTCTAAGCGTGCTTCGCAACCGCAACACATTCGGTGACTTATCCAAATCGATCCATCGCAACCGATACCCACAACACCAGTTTCAGTATCAAGGCAACAAAGACCGCCGCAGATCCTAAATCTTTCGCTCGACCGGACAGCTGATGCGGCTCATCACCAACCCGATCAACCACCGCCTCAATCCCAGAATTCAGCAACTCCACAATGACCACAAGTAACAAAGACGCGATGAGCAACCCCACTTCAACCGGATTCCGGCCAAGTAAAAAGGCCAACGGGATCAGCGTTGCGGTTAAAACGACTTCTTGACGAAATGCAGATTCATATTTCCAAGCTGCACGAAACCCTTTGGCGGAATATCCCGCTGCTTTAATGATTCGGGTGACACCTTGATAGCCGGGCTTTGCCATATCACCTCCCTTTCATTGGCAAGGAGATTAGCATGACGCATGTGACAGAATGTCATATTGATCGACTGAGACAGGATCAATCAAGAATGGTGCCGAAGGCCGGACTTGAACCGGCACGAGCTGCGCTCACTACCCCCTCAAGATAGCGTGTCTACCAATTCCACCACTTCGGCAAGGGACGCGCAGATTAATGATCTGCGCTTGAAAAATCAAGAAATCAGTCGACGGTTTTCGGCGCAACTGGTGCTTGAGGAGCCGCTTCAGACCCTTGAGCCGGCAATTCAGGCAAACCAAAGGTCCCAACAGCCACTGCTTTTTGTTTTGCCACAACAGCTAAGGCTAAGCTCGTCGCAAAGAACAACGCCGCCAATCCAGCCGTCAATTTCACCAAAAAGCCACCAGCTCCCGCCGAACCAAATACGGTTTGCGATGCACCACCACCAAAAGAAGCGCCAGCGTCAGCTCCTTTACCCTGTTGGATCAGCACAAGCCCAATGACCGAAGCTCCAAGCAATACATGCACGACTAATAAAATTGTTTCCATGATTTCCGTTCCCAGGCAGCAACAATCGCTGCAAATTTATCTGCATTCAATGATGCACCACCGACGAGCGCACCTGAAACACCCTCAGCTGAAAACACATCTTCAGCCGATTCAGGGGACACACTTCCCCCGTACAAAACCAACGCATCAGCATGTCCCAACACATCACGTACCGTCGCATGCATTTCTTCGATATCATGACGCGTGGCCGACAGACCCGTTCCAATCGCCCACACAGGCTCGTAAGCGATGACCATTCCGCTGATATCTAGTCCGACCGACAATAGGGGCCTAATCTGATCGGCCACCACGTCGAGCGCACGACCTGATTCTCGTTCGCTTTGCGTTTCACCCACACAAAATACCGGAAACATTCCAGTCTCCAGTACGGCCGCAACGGCCGGCAACAAACTTTCTGTGGTCTCACCGAATCGAGCCCGACGTTCAGAGTGACCTAAAATGGCCATCGAACAGCCAGCATCAGCTGCCATCGCCGCATTAATACAACCGGTCTGCGCTCCAAACTGATCACCGATACAGTCTTGCGCACCCAATAAAATCGACGAACCCTCAAGAACCTGTGAGATCGGATCGATCCACAGCGCGGGAGGACAAATACCCACTCGTGTCGAGTCCTGATGCGTCATGCTCGCAACCGCTTCAGCCAATGCAATGGCGTCTGCGCGCGCGGTATTCATCTTCCAGTTTCCAATAATCATTGGTGCGACTTTCCTCCGGGGGCGCGTAAGTTAGCCGATTGAAGCAACTTTTTCCACCGATGACGCAATCTCCTCAGCACAAGTTTGCACTTCATCAGTATCCACACCCTCGACCATCACTCGCACCACAGGCTCTGTACCACTCGGACGCAAGACGACACGACCAGAATCGCCGAGCTGATCCTCCACCGATTGAACGGCCTGAATGACCGCTGGATGCTCCAAATGCTCAGGTGAATGCAAGGGGACATTGATCAGAATTTGTGGATATTTACTCATCCCTTGACGCGCCTGACTCAACGTTTGTCCAGACTGACGCAACGCGTTGACGACTTGTAATGCTGCAACCAGACCATCGCCTGTCGAGGTCAGATCCGAACAAATGATATGCCCCGAGGTTTCACCCCCAAGGGTCCACTGGCGTTCATCCATGGCCTCAATCACATATCGATCACCCACTTTGGTTCGCACGAATGGAATATTCATCGAGGCTAGGGCTTTCTCAAGACCCAGATTGGTCATCAGTGTTCCGACGACTCCACCATCCATTCGGCCTCGTTGATACCTTGCCGCGGCGATAATGTAGAGAATTTCATCCCCATCAACTAAAGCCCCCGTCTCATCAACCAACACCACTCGATCAGCATCACCATCTAATGCCACGCCCAAGTGGGCCTGACTAGATACCACAGCCTCAATCAATGCGCCTGGCGCTGTGGAACCAAAGCCATTGTTAATATTCAAGCCATCCGGGGTCACGCCAATTGCGTCAACCTCAGCACCCAATTCTCGAAATACTTTCGGAGCCACTTGATAGGCTGCTCCATGCGCACAATCCACAACGACCTTCAAACCAGACAGATCAGTCCCGAGTCTTAACGTGTGCTTGCAAAACTCGATGTACCGACCGGCTGCATCATTGGCTCGCGATGCACGACCCAATAACGGACCGTTCACTGTCGTCAGGGGTTCATCAAGCAACCGCTCAATGTCAGACTCAACTTGGTCAGGCAACTTCGTCCCCTGTCCATCAAAAAACTTAATGCCGTTGTCTTCATAGCCGTTGTGGCTTGCACTGATCACGATACCGCCGGCCGCTGAAAACGTTCGCGTGAGATAAGCAATCGCGGGCGTTGGCATCGGACCCAGCATCACCGGATCAACGCCTGCAGCGATCAATCCAGCTTCCAGCGCCGTCTCAAACATATACCCAGACAGCCGAGTGTCTTTGCCGATCACCACTTTGGGTCGCCCCGGATAATGTTGCCTCACTGTCTGTCCGAACGCCCAGCCGAGCTTCAGAACAAATTCTGCAGTGATACAACCCTCACCAACACGCCCCCTGACACCATCTGTTCCGAAATATTTTCGACTCATTTATTGCATTCCCTGCGTTAATGTTTGCATCACGATCATCGCATCGCGAGTCTCAGACACATCGTGCACTCGAAGAATCGCCGCTCCGTATGATGCAGCAATGGCTGCTGCCACTGCACTGGCGGTCGCTCGCTGCTCAACAGGACGACCAGTGATTTCACCGATCATACTTTTGCGAGAGACACCCACTAAAACAGGGTATCCGGTTTGAACGAATCGATCCAAGTGCTGAAATAAAGCAATATTGTGCTCTAGCGTTTTTCCGAACCCAAATCCTGGATCAATGAGCAACTGATCAGCTGAGAATCCTGCATCCAAACACACATCAATCCGATGCATGAGCCACTGAAACACCTCCGAGACGGCATCATCATAGTCAGGCTGATGCTGCATCGTTTGAGGAGTCCCTTGCATGTGCATCAAACACACCGGGAGCCCCGTCTCATGCGCCGCTGCTAAAGCACCTTCTCGTTGCAAGGCGCGAACGTCATTTATGAGTCTAGCGCCAGCGCGCGCGGCTGCGACCATGACCTGAGGCGTGGATGTATCAACAGAAATCACGGCATCGAATCGTGATGCCAATCCTTCAATGACAGGAATGACTCGAGCGAGCTCCTCGGCCTCCGACACAGGCTTGGCGCCGGGACGGGTACTTTCACCGCCAACATCTAAGATCATGGCGCCTTCGGATAAACACCGTTCAGCATGCTGAAAGACGAGGTCGAGATCCACCCGATCGCGATAGAGCGAACCACCATCGGAAAATGAATCAGGAGTGATGTTCATAACGGCCATAATCTGAGGTCCAACGAACCCCAGATCTGGCCAAGACCATTGACGCCTCACTCTTAGTTAGTTGGCGCCGTGCCATCCTTCGGCGTTGGATCAGAAGCATCATCTGCAGGTGCTTCTTGCAGATCATCATGGACCTCTGGTGTGCCACCATGAGGCTTATCGTTGTCACTCCAACCATCGGGTGGACCAGGCTTCTTACCTTTCATAATCTGATCAATCTGCTTAGCATCGATGGTTTCATATTCCATCAACGCATCAGCCATCAGATGCAACTTATCCATGTTGTCTTCCAGCGTTTGCTTGGCTGTGGCATAACAGGTGTCGAGGATTTCTTTTACTTCCTGATCAATCAACCGAGCAGTCTCATCAGATTGACCATTTGCAGGACGACTCATCGACCGACCCAAAAATGGCTCGTTATCCTCGTCATCGTACATCTGCGGACCAAGCTTCTCAGACAGTCCCCATTTGGTCACCATACTGCGAGCAATCGAGGTGGCTCGCTGGATATCATTAGAGGCGCCTGTGGTCACACCCTCCGCACCTAGGGTTAATTCTTCTGCGATTCGCCCCCCGTAAAGAGAGCAAATTTGGCTAATCAATCCACGCTTGGAATGGCTGTACTTATCTTCGGTCGGCAAGAACATCGTGACACCCAACGCGCGACCGCGAGGGATAATCGACACCTTATAGACAGGATCATGTTCGGGCATGAGACGACCCACGATCGCATGACCGGCTTCGTGGAAGGCGGTATTGCGTTTTTCAGACTCCTTCATGACCATCGATCGGCGTTCAGCGCCCATCATGATCTTGTCTTTGGCCTGCTCAAAATGGCTCATGGTCACAACACGCGTATTTGCTCTCGCTGCGAAAAGTGACGCCTCATTCACCAAGTTCGCCAAATCCGCACCCGAGAATCCAGGTGTCCCGCGTGCGATCAACGAGGGATCAACCTCAGGTGCGACCGGCACTTTCTTCATATGCACTTTCATGATTTGTTCACGGCCGCGAATATCAGGCAACCCAACGACCACCTGGCGGTCAAAACGGCCAGGACGCAACAGCGCTGAATCCAGGACATCTGGACGGTTCGTTGCCGCGATCACAATGACACCATCGTTCACATCGAAGCCATCCATTTCGACCAGCAATTGGTTCAAGGTTTGCTCACGCTCATCATGGCCACCACCGAGTCCAGCGCCCCGCTGGCGTCCGACAGCATCAATTTCATCGATAAAGATGATACAAGGCGCTTGTTTCTTGGCTTGCTCAAACATGTCACGAACTCGTGACGCACCAACACCAACAAACATCTCGACAAAATCTGACCCGGAGATGGTAAAAAATGGCACCTTGGCTTCACCAGCGATGGCCTTAGCCAGCA
>Ga0181568_10005303_pt1 | contig 11372 bp, 20 predicted proteins | sample 101ome_20_FD_133758 | JGI IMG/M metagenome (GOLD analysis project Ga0181568, IMG submission 133758) | Coastal salt marsh microbial communities from the Groves Creek Marsh, Skidaway Island, Georgia - 101404AT metaG (megahit assembly) | ecosystem: Environmental > Aquatic > Marine > Intertidal...
GTGAAAGTGTTTATGATTCTTGTTTCGATGCTGTCGATAATCTACACATCTATTTCTTAAGTGCAGCAGTCCCGGGTGACATACGAAAAGAAATTACATGTGGCCCTGATAATGAAAGATGCGAAACAAAACCTACCCTACAAGAGAGAAGGTTGTTTCGCAACTGGCGTAGACTTTCGGGTATTTAGAATAATTCAATGCCAAAAGTGACCAGTGGAGTGAGTAGATCTGGTGGAAGATCTGGCACTTTCAAATCTGTAAAAGAAGTCGAGTCGTTCGCGCCTGTGACGGTTTCTGGACCATCACCGTAGTTGTTCTCTAACCACCATTCGACATACTCGTTCATATTCTGCCATTCTTCAGAACCACTGATTTTTCCAGATTTCTCACCGATAGCTTTCATGAAATCACGAATAATATCATCTTGTAATCCATATTCAATAATGTCTGCATATTCAGGATCGATCTGAAGAAGATCGAAAAGAGTATTGTTCTGTACGGGCGTGTCTTCTTTTGAAAGATCCCAAAGAGTTTTCCCAAGCTCGATGCCATCTTTGGCCAAACCACCGACGGCCATAAAAGTTCCTAACCCAGGCACCAAGCTCATAATGTTTTTCATAGACTTTCCAGCAAATTCTCCTGCAGCCGCTGCTTTCTTCTGCAGTGATTCATACTCTAGGTGCATGACGATCAACGCTTTTAAGTCTTCCCATGTTTCTACTTGTTTTTGTTCGAATTCAAGTTGATCTTTTTGTAGATTCTGATAAAACTCCATTCGATCCATCTCGATCAAGAGATTCTTTTTTAGTGAATACTTGCCTTCGTACAGCATTGGATTCCTCCTAATCTATTCGCATAACTTCCTCGGGTAGATGTTCTGACACGCTACCGTCGTCCCACTGAATAACTATGTTGTTAGACCAGTGTGATTGTGGTATTGTCGACCATTGATTCCTGCGATTGTTCTTCCGTTTTTGAAATCCTACGACTACACCTTCTTTTCCCATATTGTTGAAAAGACTTACTCTATTTCCCATCTTGATCATAATAGTCCTCCTTGACTGCGTTCATGAAATTGTATCCACAAAGGAATGCGAAAAAATACGCTATAAATGCCCACACATAGTCTTCTTGTTGCCACGAGAGTGATGCGAAGACAGAATTAATCATCACACATGCGAGTGACACCCACTTATTCGATAGAATTTTTAACATACCATACATCCTTGAGTTTGTCGGCCAACCCGATCACCTCTAAACCATTATACAGACAAATTTCGATTAGTGCATCTGAATCATAGATTTTACATCCATCGATTAGCAATCGTAATTCATTAACCATATCGCCATCACAGAAAGGCTTGTATACGTCGCAGATGTTATCGGAACCAATAGCCACAGTTAACCCACGTTCGAGCAGCTCATCGACCGGTGTGAGCGCATTGTGAGACGGCACAAGATCCTCTCTTCTCGGGTGATCGATCCAAGCTGAAGGGCATGTGATGAACGACAGATTCGCATCTTTGCAGATCTTATACACTTCATCCCTATATGGTTTTGGATGCGCAGCCAACGATATAGAATGTACAGCTGTCACCATCCCTTCGAGTCCATGTTCTATCGTTTTTCTTGCGAGCAACTCTGTTTCTTTCTCACTTGGATGATTCAACTGATCGACATGTACGTGAACTCTCTTGCCTGTGTCTTTTGCCCATAGCATGAGTTGGTCGATGTGTTCGCTCTCTTTTCCTTTGTCTTTCGCAGGTAGTCCACCCAAGATCTGAAAATCATCCATCGCATGTTCGATAAGCATGCGTGGTTCTTTATCAAGAACACCTTTCAGTGTCTGACATGCGATAACAAGCGGGAACTCATCGCCGTAATGTTCTTGTGCTATCTTCGCAGCGGAGATAGCATTGTATTCACATACTGGATCGATGTCTACAAATGTGCACGCTGCTCTCGTAGATAAAAAAATCTGCGAATCAATCGCAGCATTTATGTTATCAAAATAATCACCTACAGACGCATTCCTTTTGAAGTTGTCAACGTATTCCCATTTTTCATATAGGTGATCATGTGTCTTGTCCATCATTTTCGGCTTGATCGTGTAAGCTCTATCGAAATGTGCGTGTGCATTCACGAATCCACCGTGACATTGAATCTTCCTCACCAGATCATGCAAAGGATTGTAATTACTCATCTAAATCTCCATAAGTGGCATTGTCAAATCGCCACCACACGAAATACAAATACGATGACAATGCCAATATTAAACCAGACACCCACCAGAAGATACTCGGTGGACTCGGAATACTAAAAATGGAGGTCAACAGATAACCTGCGATGCCTCCGATCAGATATTTTTTCATGTTTACTCCGTGTTTTAATAATATATGTTATTCATCATCGTTGTTCACGCTTAAAACTAAGAGATTCTCTATGGATACCCATTGATTCTTTTCTTTGACAGTAATCAACGCGTCAGGACACTCACCGGTACCATGTCTTAATTCCCACACGTGCGATACAGCTTGCTCTAATTTCCCGCTGTATGTGTGTCGATGGTAATAGACTAGATCTCCGATTCTAGGCTTGCGAACATCTTCGTATATATCTGGAAGGTCGATGGGGATATACTTACATCGTGACTTCGGTACAAAGAATGATTTCTTTTCCCAGTGTGACTTTTGTTGTGGTTGTACGAGTAGATCGTCAAGGCCTTCTTCGAGTATCTTGCAAATTGAAAACGACACATCCTTAAAGTCTTTCGACTTATCGAATGTGCCGCTTATTACTACTACCCAATCACCTTTGTTCCACATAAAATTAACTATGCGACTCAGGCGTCAAGTCCTATACATGTCGACCGAGTGTACCCATATATTTACGAAGTTCGTCGACAAAGGACTCCATCATTTTATATTCTTCTTCTGAATCTGCAAACTTAGCAAGTGTTATCGCCTGTGCGTTAATGAAAAGAAGTATCTGCTTTTGAGTTTCTGGCTTGAAGGTAGAGAATACCTCAGTGTACCATTCTGTATTCGTATGTATGGTGATCATCACTCTTTGATCAACAATGTTGTGAAGATAGATAGGATCATATTTGCCTCCTTCTTCGTAGGTGACATCGAATGGAAGAGGCGCAGGCTTTGCAGGATTTCGTTGGTATTCTTTCTTTCCAGCACTGGTACTGTTGACCGGCACCGATTGTTTCTGCTTGTTTGTAGTTGTGGCTGAAGGTGTTTTCGTTTTAGGGATCTGCAAAGTCTGTCTTTTAGACGTGATTGTGTCAAGGATATTTTGGGTCATCTGCTTGATCGCATCTTTTTGTTCTGGAGTATTTGCAGCTGCAGCTTTTCTCGACCTCTTGTCAGCAAGAGAAGCATCTTTCCACAGTCGAATATGGTGTTTGATCTGATCAGTGAAACCATCATAAATTTCGGTGATTTTATTTTTCTGCGTATTTGTTGCGATCAATCCGAGATCTTCTAAACCAGAATCGAATTGGATTTCGACACGAATCTCGTTGTGTTCTGCTATCCGCTTTATTAAATCTCTCGATGATCTTCCGTGTGTTGCTTTTGCAATTAGGCGATCGTTTCGTACCCAATAGATTCCAGATAGATCATATTTTTGCTCACCTTTGAGGCCTTGTTTAATCATCTCATCATGATTCAAGTTTACGAGAGTCATTTTGATGGAAGGACTTTTCTTATCGTTTTTGTTTGAATATAGAGTCACTTCTTTGTAGGGTCTACGATGGAAATTGTGTTGAGAACGATATAGATTGTCATAAGGGGCCACTGATTCTGCCATTGGCCCTTGTTTTGTTTCGATAACAATGTCATTGTCGAAAGCAGCAATTTCGATTGAAAGTCCACATTTAATTTTCTCGGAATATGTTTCACCGAATGCTCTTTTGAGTTTCGAATAGAAGCTCTTTGTATCTTTTCTAGTTCTTAAACTTTCGATAACAATCGCGGTTCCACTAGTGAAACCTTTAAGATACTTTTTATCTTCGTCTGTGACGTCATCTAATCGAATGAAGTCAGGGCTGGACACATCTAAATCAATGACAGATTTGAGCCAAACTTCTTGACCTCCGACTGTTTGTTTCGTAATCGTAGTTTTCTTTCTTCCGAACGTCATGCTTGCTGCAGTACCACCTACACCGTATTTACCCATGTCACCTGAGTCATGATCCATGTCATTAGAGAAGACATTCGACTGGATCAATGTTTCTTTATTCATCCCCGATCCATTGTCGACCAAGACGAATTTATCAAAAGATTTTTTCTTACCGAACTGGTGCAAAAAGCATCTGATTTCTGTTGCGCCGGCATCTAAGCAGTTGTCAGCTAAGTCACATGCAGCTGAAAGATAGTCATGTCCTAAGTTTGAAGCGACCACATCGTAGAGTTTAAATGTGTTCATGTAGTTTTTCGGATTAATTATAATCATATTTTTTTTTCCTTTTCCGACGCCTTTGTCGAAAGTTATTATGTTAATTGTTGTTTTGTAATCGAGCGCCATTGCTCAGTTACATTAGTATCATACTCACCAAAAGTTGAGTTTACAAATCTTTCTCGATTTAAATGTGAAAAGGGCCAGAATGACAAGAAATGTCACTACTGACCCAAGAATACACGATCATTGCGAAAGTTGTCTCGCTGATCTTCTATCTACTCTTCGCCTTCCTCACTGGATTCTTCTTCTGATTCTTCTCCAGAGTCCTCTGGTTCAGATGCAGTATCCTCTGCTTCGACTTCTTCTTGGACTTCTTCAGCTGGAGCTGCAGTGTCTTCGGTTTCTTTATCGCCACATGCGAAGAAAAGTGTCATTAACAAACTAATCATTTGTCACCTCTGTTGTTTCAGTTGTTGAGTTCGTAGCTTCTGTTTTGTTCTCCGTAGTTGTCACTTCTACCTTCACCGTGTCGTTCTTGACGGGAGTTTCTTTCACCTCGGTAGTCTTCGGAGTCTCAGTAGTTTCTACTTGCTCGGTTGTTGTATTGTCTGTCGATTGAGTTGTTTCCGCTTTATTGTTGTCACAAGCGAGAAACATTAACAGTAATGTGATCATAACGTCTCCTTTTGTTTCTGTTTTGATCGGGTTAATAATTTAACCAGCCATACTATACGGCTAATTCGATAAGTTGTTCAATTGGTTTCGCACCGACAATTCGTTTTGTTTCCTGTTTGTTTTCAAACCGAATAATTGTAGGAACTGATCGTATGCCGAGGGCCTGTGCAAGCTGTGTAGCATGATCGATGTCAACCTTGTAGATAGGAACATTAAATTTGTCCTCGTTCTGTTCGATGGTTTTCGTAAGCACTTTGCAAGGACCACACCAAGCAGCACTGAATTGCACCACGATTGTATCGTTCACAAGTGTCTTAAACTCTTCTTCTGTTATTGTTTTCATCTTAATCCCTCCGGAAGATATGATGCGAATACTGACTTGTTATCTACCCAATGGTACATCTCACCGTCATTGATTCGTGGTTTGTTATAGCACACAGACTCGTACGGAAAACCGTGGTAGTCGAGCCATTGTTCCGTGGCCTCGGCATGTTCAGACGTCCTTGAAGTGAAGAACGTCACACGATCGCCTCTGTCGTAAAACTCTTGCACTTTAGCCAAAGCCCCGGGTAAAGGTTGTGCAGTGCGAAACCGATGTGCCTCTTCATTTGGAATGTCTTCGCAAACTGTTCCGTCTATGTCGATGAGCCAAATTGTTGATTTTTTCATTATGTCTCCAAAATTATTGGATGCGGGAGGCGGACTCGAACCACCGACCTTCGGGTTATGAGCCCGACAAGCTACCAACTGCTCTATCCCGCATTGATAAGAAAGTACACCCATCAGGATTCGAACCTGAGACCCTCCGCTTAGAAGGCGGATGCTCTATCCAGCTGAGCTATGGGTGCATAGTGTTATTGTATTGTGTAGTTTCCTGTTGTTCAAAAAGAAATGGCGGCGGTTTGTTTTATCGCAAGGACCATCCGAGAAAGGCTGCGAAAGGCTCTTCACCGGCGTTTAAGCCACAACGACGTGCCGCCGCCACGAACCTCCATCTATTTTATACACCGAATCTCCCGATCAGTGTGCCTCCGTAGACGAACTACGGAGACTTTAATCCTGCTTTTTCTCGGATTAACAGAATCACATGGATTATAGGTTTGGAACATGTTTGCAATATTCATAACCCAATCCAATTGCGTCTGCGACGGTCATTTCGATTCGATTCTCGTTCGTTCCAAATTGCTGTTGCAACATTGGGAAAGGAATCTCTTTGAACTTGAATGTCGCAGGACCCGGAAAGAAAGTCCAAACAACTGTCTTGTCAGGATCAGATCGATCCGGTCCGATAATCAACGTAGTGTAATCCACTGACATTCGCTGATTGTCTGAAAGAACAGCTGCACATTCAGCAGGGTTCTGTCCTTCGTATTCTCCAGAGCCGATCTTAGCTTTGCCGCCATGTGCGGGTTGGAGAACAACTTTCATATCTTGTGGCAAAGTGTCAAGCTTAGTGATACCGAGGAGACCTCCAAATTGCTTGGTCGTGTATCCTACGCCAGGAGCTTGGATTGCTGGATCATTCACTTTGGTCCAGTCTGCTGTTTTGAGATCTTCGAATGTTGTGTACGAATCAAAGGTCGATCCAGCCGAGCCCGGACCGGGATTTCTTTGTTTGAGGGATGCCTCCATGTACGATGCGTCTGTGTTATCGAATGCTTGTTCTATAGTTGGATTTGACATAATTTATTTCCTATTGTTGAAGTTTGTGTGTAAGTTTATTAAAATGATCCCGCCCACCTGACGATAAGATCCCTGATAGGGCATCTCCACCGTACCCACAGAGATGCTATAGCGACCAATCTTCGGCCGATGATGATTGTGATGAAGGGGGAGGAACTATGGTTCGTTGAACTCGATGTGATTCTGGTTCGCATGCTAAGCCTTTTTCTCGAATATAGCCAATGATGTTCAATAACATCAAACCAGCATCTCGATTAACACCTAGTTCTAAGAACGAATCTTGTTCGAACACAGCGAACTTGAGAACATCATTCGAGTAAGTAAGCGATAGAACTGGCACATCATGTTTGTCATGAATAATGACGCCATCTTCGTCACCGTTCGCCCAATACAGTCTTTCGACTAATCCATTCATGTGATCGACTAGACCTGTCATAAATTCGTGTGGGTCGTCCTCTACGTGGATGCCTGAGACCAGACAAGCTACTAGGTACGATTTTACTGTTGGATCGATTACTGTTTCCATAGTTCCTCCGTATTGATACTATACTCAGTTTATTGAGAGTTTACAAGTAAATTAAGTTGTGAAATTGTATTTTGTACTGTCGACATTGTAGCAGGAGGCTTATGTCGGATTGCAATGCCACCACCGCTGGTCCATGCGTTGCAGTACTTTATTCTGTCGTCGATTAAGATGCACGTCTCACCCGGAAAGTCATTTAAGACAGAGGGCTTGTCTTCTGTGACATACACTTGATTCGCTGGAATCGATGTGTTGTCAGCAATCCATTGTCGTTTACCTGATTCGCATCCACCCGTTTTGTCTTGTACAGGTGCTGTGCAGACATAAACGTTTTCGACTCCTACGAGCTCTTGTGCATGTTCGATCATCTGCTGGAATCCAGGGAGAGATGGGAGAGAAGCCCAATACGAATGACCTCCTGAGCCGACAACAGCGAACACAGCATCATTGATGCGCTTCATCCACTTGGTTCTTTCACCTTTGGCATCTTTGATGGCAGTGATTTGTTCTAAGAACTCGGCTGTGATTGGTTCTTGTCGATCAGGACCTTCATAATTCACAAGCCTACGAAATTGTTTACGAGATGTATCCCCATCTGCCAAGACTTGTTGTAAGACATCTACAACTCCTCCGGCAAAGTCTACGAGTACACCGTCCATGTCAAAGAAAACTTTCATACAATCTCCACTTGGGTGTCGCTGACTTGCGGGTATGCAATCGATGCACCTCCGTTGCCTTCGAGATTTGTTAGAGAGATATGGAACACTCGTTCTTTTTCTTCGGGTGTCAGTATCGAAAGAGCTTCGGGTGTATCGTATAATGGGGTTGGATCGATACCGGCAGCTTTGAGAATAGCATCTCGCATTTGGAGACATGCTTCTCTATTTTCGATCACAACGTATGAAGATCTACGATCTTTAATAAGATCGAATCCCATCTTGACGTCACCAAGCTGAAGATCAGGTGTCGGTATCGACATGTGCGCACCTGATTTGAATAGTGCTTTGAGAGCTTTATCTCCTCGAATACCTTCGTTGTTCGTAAGTTGTTTCGGGAACGCTTGATGAAGCAACGTGATGTGTAGTTTAGGGTTGGGTTGTTGTTCACTGTATTGTTCGAGCACTGCGGCTTGTAAGTCCAACAATTTTGATTCATCAGCAGGCGACAGCTGGATGATCCCTGTGAATTTCGATGGTAATAGGGTTTGCATTATTTTTCTCCTTTAATGTCTTTATAAAATTCGATTAGACAACACAAGATAAATGTGCCTGAGCATATCATCCAGCCGTCCATAAGTGTTTGTAATACGATTTGCGTTTCAGGCGTCATTGACTACCTCCCATTTGTATCTAAAAGTCTTCACTCGTGTCGAGAACACCTTGCCTTGCATCTCGCCAGTCAACCATACAGCCTTCACCATATCGACGATCTCGACAGACAGATGGCAGTCTGGATCTATATCTCTTTTCGAGTAGAGATCGATAACTTGACAGAAGTCTCGACCGCTCGAAACAGTGTGCTTTTTTGTTCTACATAGCATTCCCGGTCTCATCGTGACACCACCTGTTCGCCATCGACGAAGATTGTTTGCCCGGGTTGACATCGATTGTATGCCCATGCTCGAGCATCATCGATTGTGTCGAATCGCATTGTCTTGGTACGAATGTGACCGTCTTCTTTGATAGAGACTTCCCATTCGTACATGCCACGCTTGCCGAGAGAGTTGAGCCATTTTTGTTGTTCTGTTAATTTGCCATCTTTACGTCTAACGACTGTGCGACGTGAAGGTGGGTTGTATGTAGAGGTTCGAACTATTCGTCTTGCCATGTTTTACTCCTTGAGTGTGTGTAAGTGAATCATTATGTATATAATGTAATTCATATTTGAGAGCATTTGTACAAGTATGCAAGATTATCCCCGAAGAAAATGAGAATCTTTTTGAGATGTAGGTACATCTGATTTTTCGAATCCTACGAACCAAAAAGGAACAAAAAGAGATCCCAGCCAAAGGAACAGTATGACGATAGAATACGCAATCATCTTTCACCTCCCATGTCCCAGTCTTCTCGAATGTGGAGACCAACGGGGAAACGAGGGACATTGTCATTGGACAACTCTTGATACTTGACGGTAAGGAGTTTGCCTACGTAGGATGCACCGTTCTTGTACATCTCTTTGCGTTCTTCGTGTGTACCGACAGGGCGAACATTGAATCGTTCGCCTTCTGGCGTTTCACAGATGAAAATACAACACTCGAGTTCGATGGACGTGCCATGCGTAAAGTCCACGATTGGGTATTCTGCGTCTAAGAATCTTTTGACTTTGAGCAAGTCTTTGGACCGGTAGCCAAACAAGTATTCTGATTGGATGTTGCGAGCCATGATGCCTTCGTAGCCTTCGTCATGGCACCGGTCTTCGTATGCCATCAGAGCTTCTTCCGTCCGGATGAGAGGTGTGTCGACTGATACGAGGCAATCGGCAGCTGTACTGATACGACCTCTGGCGAAAGAGTTGTAGCGTTTGACAAAAGGCATAGATCTATCTTGCATGTCTGGCATGTCGTAGATATGATACTGGATGCCGGGAGTATTCTCGTTGGTCTTCTTAATGGCCGAGATGATCTTTTGAAAATCCCACCCATGTGTATACAGTTCGCCATCTGCGCATTGACCGTCATTGAGCACCTCCAACAAAGCTTCGTTGATGTGAGGCACAAGGTCGAGCACTTTACCTTTGCGAGAATATAGAGTTACGACATCACCACGCCTGCGTGCGAGACAACGGATACCGTCGAGCTTAGGTTGTGCATAACACGGGTACACAAGTTTCTTCTTGTGTTTATCGTATGATTGCGCTAGCATCGGTTTAAGAAGATCATTGAACTTTGCTTGTGATCCTTCGATAGTGTAGTCATAACCAGAATCCAGCTTTTTGTTACGCTTGGACTCGGCGTTGAAAATAGCTTGGCCAACGGCGGTGGTTGCGTTTACTTTACCGAGGTTCTTACCTGATAGGATTGTTTCCTGTGTGACATGTTTCTTGCCATCGATAAGGCCACGTTCGATGAAGATTGTGCCAGTGTCATCTGGATTGTGCACGACGTATACATGCCAGATATAAGTTGCGCCGGTCTTTGTGATACCATATAGTGTTTCGTCGAATACGATTTGCATTAGATCTCCTATGTGTTTCGTATACTAGTAATGTAATAACATGTTATTATGCTTTGTACGTTTATGCACAAAGTTTTTTTGCCCACCCATTCCCAACGGTTTACCCGTCACATCCTTTACACACTAGGACTCGCTGTCTTCAGAAAAGTCTTCCCAGCCAATCATACCCTTCTTGTCGATCTTTCTGTTTGGATCGAACTTTGGAGGAGGAAAATTAGGAAGACCAAACTCTTTGAAGTTTTCTTCGATTGTGGTTCGCACAGATCGCCATTGTTCTTTTTGCTGAAAGGGATCATAGAAATACTTGACCCAGTATTGACACGATTGTACCGAGTGAGGACCTGTTGATTTGATCTTCTGCACCCAATCTCGAATAGATTCTATGTCATCGCCTTCTAGATCATAAGGAGGCAATCCTGCAGGAGCCGTGATATAACTGACAACATTGCGTAATTGTTTCGCTAGAGCCTCGTCCTCAGCTCTTCTTTTTGCTTTCTCTTCATCAGAGAGAATAACTTTTCGTTGCTTGCGTGTTGGTTTGGCACCTGTTCGTGTGACTTTTCTTCGTACGCCCATAATGAAACTCCATGTGTGATATGTTCAAGTATATCATACATGGAGAATCATCGATTTACAAGTGATTTTTCAATTAAAATTCGCTAGCGTTGGTCCAATCGATAGAATCGAATGAGATTCCCAATCTGGATCCTTCTCCACCGCCACCCATTGTAGTTTGTTTGCATGCTGTTTGCGGAAGTACATCCACTGTGAAACTCCCAAGAGTTCCTGTGATCGTGATTGGGGTATCCTTGAGTGACCAAGCCTTGAAAGCAGTTTCGCCCGGCTCTGTTTCGATTGTATCGAAGAACACTGAAAGTCCTCGACGAAGATCTTGATCTAGTTGTTTA
>Ga0181568_10005306_pt1 | contig 11370 bp, 6 predicted proteins | sample 101ome_20_FD_133758 | JGI IMG/M metagenome (GOLD analysis project Ga0181568, IMG submission 133758) | Coastal salt marsh microbial communities from the Groves Creek Marsh, Skidaway Island, Georgia - 101404AT metaG (megahit assembly) | ecosystem: Environmental > Aquatic > Marine > Intertidal zone...
AAAATTTGCTGTAGGAAAAGTTGAATCGCTGATTCTAATTTTTATCGCACCATTTGACAGGTAGTTAATAAAAAATGTTTTTGGATCAGTAGATGTCAAATCCGAAGTGATACCAACATAAGCACGAATGCCTGTTTGAGATCCGACGATTTCCTTTTCAGTAAAGTTCGCAACTGCTACTGTTTGAGTAGCGGGCGTAAGCAGATCAGCATAAGTTGGTTGAACTTTCACATAAGGTAAGTTCAAGTCTAGTGTCTGCTCACAACCCTCAATAATCGAACCTTGCTTGAAAAAGAAGTTTGCAAATCTTTCGATTTGTTTCTGCTGAATGCTTTGAGATTGTGTTAACTCTCGTGCTTGGACAGCATAACTAGGTCTAAAAAGAATCCTAGCAAACTTCTTATCCTCATCGTAATCATCATAATAAGGACTGATGTTTAGGTTAATACCGCCTGGATTTGACATCTTTTTTTCTCTTCTTTATAAAATTGAATTAGAATTCAATAATCAGTTTCACATCCTCAATCTGATCCGTAGCTCGTGAAATTGGGCTACGATTTTCGATGTAAAGAACATCGCCAGTGTATGCTTGAAGCCCTGGTGCATCAATTGCAGTGATCTGGCCCGTTCCACCACCAGATGAGGACAGGCTAGCCAAATTGGCAAAATCTGCAACGTCAGGTAAAGGAATAGAAGTGTACAAATAATTGTTTACCGAATCCCATTCGATTACTTCAGCAGTCGAATCGCCAACTGTAACAGTCTCGTCTTGAGCAAATGTGCCAGTACCACCAAGCGAACCTAGCGTATAACGATATGTTTGACGATATACATCACCTGTAGCTACAAGAGAAGTGTCATCATCGATAGGATCACGAATCAGACCAACTTTGCGGAAATCGTTTTCAGTTGAAACTGCACCACCTTCGTTACCATCAAGACGAATGTTCAACATGACAAACTTACCACCAAGCTCTTCTGGTGCGTTTGAACCATGACCACCACGTGGGCTAATAACAGCTTGTGCTGTAGCATTTGTTCCGTCGCCGGTAATGGTTACGTTTGCAAATGTATAACCTGAGCCTTCATCGCCTGGAGAGATCGTAATCGATTCTACAGCACCGGCGTTAAGTGTGGCAGATGCAACAACGCCAGTACCATCACCGTCAACTGAAACGGTTGCTGTTGTGTATCCAGAACCGCCATTGGTTACTTTGATTACGTGAATACCGCCGTCGATTGCTGCAGCGCTAACGGTTGTGTCTGTACGTACAGGCATAAAGTCATTAGTCAAAAACTTCAAAGCTTCTGCTGTAGTGATCGTATACATATACTTCCACAAATAGCCATCACCAGTAGTGAAAGGCGCTGTCGTGGTCAAGTCAGGCTTAACAGTAGATCCAGCACCAGCAGCGTTCCACAAGCACTTATAAACTCGATAATCTTCTGTCATGACATAAAAATCATCATCAAGAAGATCAGTATCTTTATCATCATAATAATCGTATACAACACCAGAAGTCCAGTTATAACGATCTACAACTTGGATGACATCATCAGTTTTTACACGCTTTGCGGCGATAGAATCTCTCCAAGGCACAAATTCGATGCTGTCCGTGTCATTTGTTGGGGTAGGTGGATTGTTATCATCCGCAAAAGGTGAAACACCACCAATATAAAAGTACATGTTAGTCGGCGCAGCCTCACTAAAAGCTTCCAAAAACTGCTCGGCGTTATGCACTCTAAATTTACTTGTTGCTATAGCAGGCATAATTATCTCCTTAAGTAATTACTCGATAAGTGTATTATTTATAATATAAATTCTCTATATGCGGCAACATTGGTATAAGAACCTGTTGGAACCACATTAATTTCTAAGGTAGTATCGTCGGTGATGCTAGTAATGATAAACTCTTCATTATCTATAATCAAAGATTGTGTGGCCACAAATTCTTCCGTAAACGACGTACCACTCCCCGTAACAGTTGTCCCAGAAACCGACACAGTTCCAGTAATTGCAACTTGTGTCATTACAGTTCTTCCACCTGGATATATATCATCAAACGCAATATTTTGCCAATTTGATATTGGATCATTCCTAAACGGCCATAACTGCAGTTCACCATACGTTATCGTACTTGCAGGTATAACTGTTTCTGGGGGAGTGTGTGCAGTAGTTCCTACACGCACCACTGTTTCGTTTGTTACAGGTACAACTTTTCCGACATTAAGTAGATTGATACAATCTATTGTAGTCTCATTGAATGTCGGATTGCCATTAGTAGTAACAAATGTTTCTACTATAGGCTGAATTTCAATGGACGGAGAAACAGCAATGTAAGCAAGATCTGTTTCTATGTCTACAAATCTCTGCAATCTAATATCTTGTGGTGTAATTGCTGCTAAGATATATGGATTGATTTGTAATTTTGTTTCAGTGTCCCTATAGCTAACATTTGCAATAGACTTTTCGGGAGCAATTTCTATTTGATATTCTTGCGTTGCTAAAGTACTAACGCTCGCAAATGTTGTAACACCAATTTCTATGTCAATATCTGATGTGTACACACTTAAAGGTGACACAAAAGGTATCTGGAATTCTACTTCTACAGCAGTGTCTTTATAGTATTGAGAAGACACTGAGCCAAAACTTCTAATCTCAATATTGTATTCCGTCAAATCAAAAGCATTACTTACAGAAACTAGATTAGAGATAGCAAGTTCTGGAGAAATTTCCGTGTGGATATTTAGCGACGATGTTGAGAGTATTTCAAAATCAATTTCAACTTCGGTGTCCCTATAATTCAATGAGGTACTCGCAACACTGGGCGCAATTTCTATTTGATATTCTTGAATGTTATTTGAGAAGACATCAATTCCACTCTGAATGTCCAAATGTCTTCTCAAATAAGATGGTCCTGCTAAAGATTGGGCAGACAAATCCAATTGCATTTCAACTTCGACAGGCGCAGAATGATAGTTCAGTTCGGCATTTTTGACAAGCTGAATTTCAACATTCATTTCAGTTACGGTAGCATCTGAAACAACGTCGATTACATTTTCTGGAATGATAAACTTAAGAATATCAATAGTGCTGTATGTCGCCCCTGTAAATGAGAGTAACTCTTCCAAGAAAACAATTCTTGTGATTGCCGCTTCAGGTCTGATTTGAGAATAAAATTCTGGAGTAACAGAAATAAAAGATGTGAAAAGAATTTCTCCAAAAAATTCAGTTCCCGCAGGATGCAGTAATTCTTTTAGTACTTTAGAGTATTGATTGAACTGTGTACCTGTCCTAAGAACATAAGAAAAATCTTGGAAAAAATATGAATCTTGAATAATTCTGTCATTGAGCAATCCGTCGGTTGTTAGAAACTGACCAGGAGTTATTGCGATACCGGATATGGCAGGAGTTAGAATTGCATCTCCATTACCCGTTGTTGTTGATGCAACCGCATCTGCATATCTCAATCCAGAATTTTCTATATCTATTTGTCTTATCGCACCAAGACCTATACCTTCTTGAACATTTGCTACGCTTACTGTACCAGACGTTCCTAAAATATTATTTACAGTGAATGCTGCATCATTGTTACCAGTTGTTGCTGTGATGGTAGGTAGATCATTATTAGTATACCCACTACCATATCCGGTTGATGAAAATTCTATCGCAACAATTGATCCAGTGTCCGGCGATCCGTCTTCAATTAGTGCCTCTTGAGAATACCCAAGAGAATCTTCACCTTCAAGTAAAATAGAATCACCATCTTCAAAAATAATTGCATCATCAGAATCAATCTTGGATACGATAGCGGATGGTGTTGTTCCTAGAGGATCTGTCGGCGCAGTAATTGTCAGCACGTCTCCGATAGAATATCCGGTGCCAGGATTAACGATAGTTACGACTTTAGAATTTATTGCACCAATGTTCGAAATCACATCGTCCACTAATGTAATTGTTGGGATTGAAATATAGCCTGTTCCTCTATTCCTAACAATAATACTTCCAATCTCTCCAACCGTATAAGTGGACAGTCCATCGGTTATTGTGTATGGATCTATAATATCACCAACTTCAGCGACCAATCCTGTTCCACCGGTAATTCCATTATCAATTGTCAGTCGAGTTCCGGATTGATATCCGTAACCTGGATTTGCAATTGTTATTTCTCCGATACCACCACTATCGATAGAAGACACATACGCTAATGCACCAAAGCCAGCGCCTTCAGCTTGAATTGAAATCAGAGGTCCTGCTGCAGGTTGATAATCATAATCGAAAAAGTCTTGCTCATCGCCACCAGCAACACCTTCAATTTCTATAGTAGTTGATGTTGCAGAAACGACGGTATAATCTCTATCGTTATTGAAACATATTATAGAACGATCTGAGGCAAACGCAGTTTTATCTTGAGAAAGTGTGAGTGTAGTTGCATCATCGACACTTACAATAGTTGTGCCTTCCGTAATATGAATTCCGCCATCAGATATAAAAGATCCTGCGTTAAATCCGGCAGTCGATGCGACAACAAGTTGATTATCTTCTAAAAGATTGTCAGCCACAGTCGCTAAAGAAGTTACAGAAGTTCCCGAAATAGAAATGACATCGCCAGCTTCATATAATGATAAATCAGTGCCGTCATAGGATCTTAGAATAATCCCGTTTCCGATACTAGGAAATTCTAAATCGGTTCCAGATACAAATCCAGAAGTAATTGTAATTGGATCGCCGACTGAATATCCAGAACCTCCATCTACAATATCTACTCTAGCAATAATACCAAAAAGATCGGCTTGAGATTCTTCTTCACCAATAATTCGAATTTTTTCTTGAGGTAAAAATTCTCCAGATACTAAAGATAATCTGAGTTCGTAGTAATCAACGCCCTGTAATGCTGTGCCGATAACATTGATTACGTTAGCCACAGCTTGGCTATTATCACCTCGAATTGTTCTATTCAAGAAAACAAAAGGATCAACTTGTTGTGTTCCTTCAATTGGATCTTCGTATGTAGTTTCGATACGAAGAATAGAAAGCTGCTCGAATCTACCGTCAGATACCCTTAGAAGTTCTTCACCTGGATATCTGAATACGACTTCGCTGTTGAAAAATGCTTTGAAAAAAAACTCATATGCAGCTTCACTACTCTTAGACGTATAGAATTCTCGCATTCTTTCTGCGATAAGTCTTCTTTGGGCTGAAGTTGTTGATGGAACAGAATCATTCAGTTCGTTTTTAAGGTATTCCCAATAATCTCCAGATGCATATTGAAAAGTTTTATTTTTTACTAGGTTATTCGCAGCACGAATAACATTGTCTTTTGCTTTTGTTAGCGTTGCTTCGATACCAGATTGGGACTCTACAATCTCTTCTGTGTTGTAAAAACCTTCCTCAGATCTGACTTCAACAACAAGATATTCATTAGAAACATATTTTACAATACCCACTGCATTAGATTCTTGACCAACAACAGTGTTGCCCGCAGTGAACGTACCCGTAGATTGGATGTACGTAAGCTTGGTGCTTTCCATCCACTTATAGTACGCTTCTATAAATTTTAGAAAGTTTTCGTTATCTAAATCGGGTATTAAACTTTCTAATTTTAGCGAAGGCTTTTTTTGCAGGCTATTGAGCATCGACCTATCTTCTTGTCAAACTGATGTCTTTATCGTTAGTCACAGCAACACGAATATCACCGTTACGAATGTTTACAATCTGTCCCCTAAGTGGTAAAATATCTCTTGAAGCAGGATTAGCAATAAGCTCAAGCGTAACACCGCCCGCAGCAATTGCTGTGGGTTTGAAGTCATCCAGAATAATTTGCCCGCTATTATAATTAATAGATCCTACGTTTTGTGCGACACCGATAATTACACCTTCAGCACTAACTCGATATATTCTCATAATCCCACCGTTCTCTTCCAAGAAGCAATTATCGTAGCCACCATAAGAAAATGCAGTAGAAGTGACTTGGTTTCCTGCACCAAAAGGATGTGTAGAAGGTCTATCAGCAGTCGTATTTTGAATGGGATTAGAAAAGTTAATAATATACTGCACCGACGATCCTAGCTGAACACTAAAACGCTTTTTCATCTTAACAGTAATATCGCTGCTCAAAATAGATCTGTCCGAATAATCTATAAGTCTTACCAATTCTGAGTAGCGGAAATATCGAGAAAATTTATTCAACTTTTCGGCGTTGTATGTCTTAACGGTATTGAAAATAGTTTCTTTTAGGCTTGCTTCTGAAGCAATAATTTTTTCTGGATCATAGGATGCATTGATATCAACGCTAACATAAATGAACTCAGCATCAACGATTTCGGTTGAAACTGTCAAGCTTTTCTTAGGATTAATAACACCATTGATTAGATTCAACTTTTCAGTTTCGGTTAGAACCTCTCCAATGGTAGGTCGAACAGCAATAAAAACTTTTCCGTAAGCGGGTGGATCGTTGTCTTCTCCACCCCATACGAGTACCGAATCGACATTAGGTTGATTCACTAGAATTGTCTGAAAATCTTCGGCGGTCACCGCTCTATTCTGTGCGGTGTTCGCTCTAGGTGCATTGAAGCGTATTGTTTCGATGCTTTCTTTATCTTGCCCACCAAGGGAGAACTGAGATGCTGTGAAAGCTGCGGCAACAATTGAAGCTCCGGACACCTGAAGATTAGATGGATCTGACATCAAAGATAAATTTAGAATACCATTACCCGCAGCGCCTTTAGAAACAACATATGTTAACTTTATGACATTACCGTCTGCAAGCGCTTGGCTGATAAGTCCGTCGCCAAATTTAACTTCATACTTTCCGTCATCAGTTTCCTTGATATAGTATGCATAAGATTCACGATTCAGATTTACAATTTGGTCAGATCGTGTCCAACCTTGTGATGTTGCGTTTGTAGAAGAAAGTTCTGTTTTTACGACAAGCGTTGATATGTCTGCTTCCGAATTGTTTAGCAGAAATTTTTGATTCGGATTGTTCACATCATAAACGTAAGTTTCAGTCGTAATTATCCCTTCGGTCAATGTTATAGAATCTGTGCTGTAGATACCATTTGACGGGAAAATCGTAACAGGCTCTAGATTGACAAAGTAATATGTTACACCGTCAACAACAGAACTGAATCGTGTTCCGTAAGGAACTGTCACATTTCCAAATGCAGTCCCACTGACAGACACTGTGAGAGATCCTTTAATTTTTGCAGATGTCGTAGACCTAGGGGTGTATCCAAGCGCTGCAGCTAAATTAACAACAGAAGATCTTTTCTGAGCAGTTTCAATAAACGCTTCGTTGAATGCCATGTTAGTATAAAACATATTGTAGTATGTATTATACGACAGCAAATCTAGTAGCGTAGACATACCAGAAGCGTCAAAGTTATAATCTTGAAACTGCGACTGCCCTTTCATATAGGCTTTCAAGTTTTGCTTGATGTCAAAGAACTCTAGCCCGTCTAGTTTTAAATTATTTTCTTCTGCCATTTTAGACTCTGCTTATTAACGTTTCTAATGTTTGGAAAACTCCAGTATCTTTTACTCTGAACTCTACGGTAACCTCAATCCCGTAATCTACAACGTTCGCTTCAATTGCTTGCACAATAGCTCTAGGCTCAAATATTTTTATAGCATCGTGTATCTCTTCAATGATATCAACTTCAGTGAGCGCATCAGCTTGTTTGAACAAATATCTTTTTAGATTAACACCATATTCAGGATCATAAGGTCTTGTTCCAATATCCGTAGCCAACAAATTTCGAAGAGCAAGTTTTACCGACCGCTCATTCGTTACTGGAGTTACGTCTCCAGTGTTGGGATTTGCAACAAAGCTTAGCGCTAGATCCGAATATATTTTAGCCATTATTGTTTAGCTTCTTGAATCTCTTTTCTTAGTTCTTTAGTTACTTTAGCGATTTCTGATAGGGCTTTCCTTGCCCTTGTCGCCGATACTTTGACGCCTTTAGTGAAAAACTTTTCTCGTTCTTGTAAATAAGTCTCGAACAAATTTACTAAAATTTCGTGATTGTCCATAATATTTCCTTAAAAAATTACAAAAAACACTTGACATTTGCTTGACATTGTGTATAATTACAGTGTAGCCGTTTCATTTATTCTATTTATAACAACTCTTATGGTCCTAATGAGTTTTCTATATCGGTGACACGAGTATTCAAGTCATCGAGTGAAGCCAAGATGTCTCTCAATGTTTCCAGCAAGGGGTAGTTCAGAGATTCGGTATCCACCGTTCCTGCAACCGCAATATCACTCCCCGACGATATTAGCACTGCAGTATTTCCAATTACACTAGTATTTCCACTAGAAGTTACTGACGTACTTCCTTGAGGTGATGCTACTGTTGTGTTATTTTCAGTAGATGAAACGTTCATCGCCCCCTTAGAAGAAAGTGTTGTTGTTCCACCAGATGCAAACACAAGATTCTGTGTTATTGTGCCGTAATAGTTTCTGGTATCGACTAAGTAGTCTCCTGCATTTGCATCGGTAGAGCTATCGTTATATGATGTTGATAATAAAATATTACCACCACCTGTTGTTTTTATTCCAATAGGCCCTTCGTTGTTGGTTATTGAAATAGATCCTTTGTCGTTTGTAAGTGTAATTTTAGAGGTTTCAGTTCCCCCAACTAACGCCAAGTTTCCGGAAGTGTTGATAAGCTGAATACTTCCTTTATCTGTAGTTGTGATGATGTTACCAAACTTAGACGTTAGTGTGATGTGCCCGCCTTCTGCTGTGTTATTTGCTTCATTGACTTTTCCTTGGGCAACAAAATTTATTTGTCCGTTGCCTGGAATAGTCATCGTCATTGAGCCGTCGTTGATATCGCTTTTTGCAAAAACTGTTTTGATTCCATTTTCCAAAATTAGATAATCGGAAATAACATCTGGCACTTCAGGATATATTGAATCGGAATACATATCCAATCGGACAAATTTATTTGGAATGGATAACTCAACTCTAGGTTGCTGAGTAATTCCACCTTCAGGATCTAAAACAAATCGAACTGCATCTTTGATGGCTTGTGTGTAACTGTTCCTATTTGTATCCGATTCAATATTTTCATTGAAGTATATTGCTGGATATGTAACATCACTTGGAGCGGACCATTCAAATCCTTCTTCACCTAGATTTGATATTGTGTTGCCTGGAAGAATTCCAAAGACTAAAGGTTCTTGTGAATCACGACCGTCTAAGAAAAATCCTACAACCCAGTCTCCAATTTCAGGTCGACCGTAAGCGCCCATGACATTTGGGGAATGAATGCAGACTGCCCACGGAAGATCTTTTGTCGGAATTTCATCCGTGTGCTTGGGAGGATGATATCCAAATATTCGCACTTGAACACGACCTAAAAGATATGGGTCATAGTTGTCTTCAACAACACCCATCCACCAAACAAAATCGTCTCTTCCTAAAAACATTACCCTACTTCTCCGCCCGTTCCATTATTTTTCTTCAATTTAGCTTTAGAGTTATCAAAAACTTCTTGTGCTGCTTCTTCCACCGCAGCGGTACCATCAGACTTGATAGTATCCGCAATACCTGCGGCTAATTTCTCAGCATCGATATCCAAACCAAGATCTTTAACTCCGGCGGCAACCGCTTTCTTCACTGAGGCTGCTAAACCAGCCATCAAGCTGTTAGCCAAAACTCCAGCATCCGGAATAGCGATTGATGTCGCATTAGCAACAAGGCTTTCAATCTCGCCCAGATTTGGAATCTTACTTTCGTTCACATAGTTTCCTATAATCGCTTCGACTTGTCTTGATGTCATTTCTGCTGGAATTTGATCTCTTAGACCTTTCACTGCTGCGGCTACATCATCCGCATTAGCCAAATTACCTACTTTCACACCTACATATTTTGTCAGATCATTATATAAATCACTTTCCCTAGCCAATGCGTTAGCATTAGTTTCATTTATATATCCAGTAAAGTCTTTGATTGTTGTTGTAAATCTCTCGTCTACAGTTCCACTAAGATTGGCAAATCTTTTATCTGTAAAATCAAATCTAGTATTATAATCTTCTCTAAGTCTATCTTCAAGCGTAAATCTAATGTCTCTTGGAACAACCGCACGTCTAATAGTTGTCGGAGAATATGTAACTTGTGTTTGAGCATTTCTTGCAATTTGCTGTATGTTCAAATTTCCCAAATTGATTGGGGACCAGTTTTCAATCCCCGCTCCTAAAATATTTATTCCAGCTAAACTCTGTGCAATCAGCGCTTGAATTTCTTCGGCTGAAGGAAGATTTGCTAAAATATCAGGATCAATTTCCGGAGTTACAACGCCTCTTTCGTCTGGAGTAAATGGAGGTTCTTCTACTACTATATTATCCAACTCTGCGTCAGTGTATGTAGACTGCGAACTATCTGCAGCAGGGTTGGTTGGTCCGTCGCCTTCTCTTGTTGGCTCATACGGAGTAAATGTAGTAAATGGACTGTCACTCCCGACTTTCACTGCAGTGTCAATGTACAATTCTTCCGGTGTCGGTCGATAATCCTTACCCGCCACTAATCCAATTTCACCTTTTAGTGACTCTCGAACAGATGCTCTAGCTAATTCCAAATGTTTTTTATAAGATGTTGGAGTAATAATATGTCTACACGCAGTAACGAAATATTTTCCGGAGTACATATTATTCTCTGGAACTTCTGAGGTAGACAAATCTAACGAATGAGAAAAATCGCTAGGTAAACTTAGATAGACAATATCACCTGAGCCTACGGAGTTGACACTACCTGGAACTCCTACGTTGATTCTGATACCGGACATTAGTAATGCGCCGTTCATATCATTCTTTACCCAATCCGCTTTCATATGAACCGGATCGTTGATTGCTGGAATGACTAGGCGCTCACCAGGAAGTCCTTGAATTCCGCTGTAGTTACCAAATACACTTTTTTCTGCCAATAATCCATTGACGTAGAAATCGCTTTGGCCTTGAGTATAATCGAATAATGAAGATTTGTATGAACGTTTTGCTATATTGACTGTAGAAACTTTACTTTTATATAACCCCTTATTCATATTTGTGATATGATTGAAGTTATTTTGTAGTTCGACAAACTCAGTTTTCATATATGTTTCAGCGCCTGCTGGAACAACGTAATCAAATTGAGGTGAATATGATATTCTATAGATACCTTCTTCCGTAAAGTTAGGTGATGATTTTTTCGAGAGGTCTCTAAGATTTTTGATTCCAGCGAACACTTTCATACCATTACTACGAAATCCGTTCGCCGCACGTTCGAAAAATAAATAGTAATCACCTGTAGCACACGCACGTTTTGCTAAGTAATTGATTGCTTGTATCGGATTATATCCCGGCGATATGAAAGTTTTGTTG
>Ga0181568_10005308_pt1 | contig 11366 bp, 12 predicted proteins | sample 101ome_20_FD_133758 | JGI IMG/M metagenome (GOLD analysis project Ga0181568, IMG submission 133758) | Coastal salt marsh microbial communities from the Groves Creek Marsh, Skidaway Island, Georgia - 101404AT metaG (megahit assembly) | ecosystem: Environmental > Aquatic > Marine > Intertidal...
ACTATAATGTTTTTGAATTTTTTCTTTTGCGAATGAAAGTTTTTTATTCAATTTATTAATTTGTAGGTTTAAATTTTTTAAACCTTTTGCGTAGTTTTTCTTTAGATCATTAAATTCTTCATCATTTAAAATCTTAAATTCATTTAAATTTTTATAGAGTTTTTTAGTCTCTAAAGAGGAGTTTGAATTGAATTGTTCTATTTCATCTTCAATTTTTTGAAAGTTTCTACCAAATTTTTCATCAACTTTTTTTAATTCTAAAATAAAATTATCCTCATTAAATTTAACTTTAGACGAGTATTCTGATTTAGTTTTTATCAATTTTTTTGATACATTTTCTTTGGTTTTACTATGATTTGCAATAGATGAGGAAATCTTTTCCTTTAATTCTCCATCTCTTTTTAAAAAGTCATTAGTGTTTTTTTGAACTATTAAAGAATTATTTTTTTCTAATTCTATTATATCTTTCTTTAAATTTGATATAACAGTTTTGTACTTCATATTAAATTCTTCATTTAATTTGCTTTGAGAACTTTCTTCTAAGTCTTTTATTTGATTTCTCTTATCAACTGATTGACCGATGAATTTATCTTGATTTTTATAATTATTTTTTAAAATTTTACTGTTTTCATCAAAACTTTTTATAAACAAATTATAAAAAGAGTTTATTTCTTTTAATAACTCGTCTGCATTTTCAAATTTATTCAAATTTTCTAACAGCTCAATGCTGCTTTCAACCAATTTTTTATTTCTCATTTAGTAGTATTATTATAACATACTTTTTATTCTCTTTTCATGATATAATAATTAAAGGAGATATAGTATGATCGCAACAATAAAGGGCAAAGTCACTTACGTTGAACCTTCAAACATCATAATTGAGAATCAGGGTATTGGTTACTCTGTTTTTACCCCTAACTCTTATAAGTATAAACTTAATCAAGAATATACACTTTTCACTCATCATTACATAAGAGAAGATCAACAAAATCTTTTTGGTTTTTCTTCTTTAAAATTAAAAAAGCTTTTTACGAAATTAATTAGTGTGAAAGGTGTTGGTCCAAAAACAGCCTTAAGCATACTTGCATCAGAAGATATTGATGGAATTAATAATGCTATTGAAAATTCTGATATTAATTATTTGAAAAAATTTCCTGGAATCGGTCCTAAAAGTTCTCAACAAATCATTTTAGATTTGAAAGGTAAATTGGTCACTGAAAACATAAATAATCCAAAACTTTTAGATTTACAAGAAGCTTTAATATCCCTTGGTTATAAAAAACGAGAAATAAATAAAGTTATTAAAAGTTTAGATTACAATGAATCAATCGATGTTTTAATTAAAATATCATTGAGAAGGTTGTTAGGAAAATGAGCGTTTTAGATAAAAATATTTCTTTAACCTCTCCAGACGAGGAAGAAAAAACTTTACGACCAAAAAAATTATATGACTATATTGGTCAAGAAGATATTAAAGAAATGCTTGAAGTTTTTATTAAAGCTTCAATTAAAAGAGATGAATCTTTAGATCATATGTTATTATATGGTCCTCCTGGTCTTGGAAAAACTACACTCGCAATGATAACTGCAAATGAATTAAATAAAAATATAAAAATTACCAACGGGGCATCACTTGAAAAATCGGGTGATTTAGTTTCATTATTAAGTACTTTAGAAGAGGGTGACGTTTTATTTATTGACGAAATCCACAGACTACCTAGAGTATTAGAGGAAGTTCTTTATTCTGCGATGGAAGACTATGTAATAGACATTGTTATTGGAAAAGAAGAAGAAACTCGTTCATTGAGAATTGATTTGCCACCTTTTACATTAATAGGCGCTACTACAAGGTTTGGTGATATTTCTTCTCCTTTAAGAGATCGATTTGGAGTTGTCTTTAGATTAAAATACTATAATTTGAAAGAACTTGAAAAAATAGGTGAAAGAACTGCAAAATTATACGGAAATGACTATGAATTTGAATCAATTAAGATTTTATCAAAAAGATCAAGAGGTACTCCAAGGATAATTAATAGACTATTTAGAAGAGTTAGAGATTATGCAGATATAAAAAATAATAGCTTAATATCAGTAAATATCACTCAGGAAGCATTAAAGAAGCTTGGAATTAGTGATGAAGGCTTAAATGAGACAGATTTTAGATATCTTAAATCTTTGATTCAAAATTTTCATGGAGGACCAGTTGGAGTTATTTCTTTAGCGACATCAATATCTGAAGAAGTTACTACTGTTGAGGATGTTTACGAGCCTTATTTGATAAAAGAAGGTTTTATTTCAAGAACTTCTAGAGGACGTATTGCAAATGAGAAGGCATATAAAGTACTAGGCATAAATTATTACACAGGATTTATTAAATAATGAAACTGAGTTTATTTGATTATGAACTTCCAAAAAAATTTATAGCTCAAACCCCAATAGAAAAAAGAGATCAGTCAAAATTAATGGTTTTAGATAGAAATGGATCTACTAATGCCGTTAATTATAATTTTAGTGATCTTCCAAAATTTTTAAATTCTGGTGATATCTTAGTCATAAATAATACTAAAGTTATTCCTGCAAGGTTAAAAGGTTATAAAAAAAACACATTAGCTAAAATTGAGATTCTTTTAATTGAAAAAATTAAAAAAAAGAACTATAAGTCGATTGTTAAGAATGCTAAAAAAGTTGATGTCGGAGATATAGTGATTATTTCAAATGATTTATCGTTTGAGTGTACTAAAATTGAAGATGATGGAATAAGATTTTTTAAATTAATCTATGGGGGACATGAAGAAACAGCTCTAGATAGATACGGCGAGACTCCATTACCTCCTTATATAAAATCAAAAAATCGTTCTGAAAGATATCAAACAATATATGCAAAATTATCTGGTTCATCTGCTGCTCCGACAGCAGGATTACATTTCACAAGAAACATATTCAAAAAACTTGAAAAAAAAGGTATAGAAATAATTGAAATAACTCTACATGTAGGATTAGGGACTTTTCAAAGTGTAAAATCTAATGAGATAGAAAATCATAAGATGCATGAAGAAACTTATATAATTAATAAAGAAGCAGTTAATAGATTAAATAGCGCGCTTAAAAATAATAAAAGAATAATATCGGTTGGGACAACATCAATGAGAGCACTTGAATCAAATTTTAAAAAAAACAAGTTTCATTCTGGAGTTTTCCAAACATCTATTTTCATATATCCAGGATATAAGTTTAAGGTTGTTGGTGGATTAATTACGAATTTTCATTTACCAAAATCAACTCTATTGATGCTTGTTTCTGCATTTGCTGAAAGAAAGTATATTCTTAATGCTTATGAGTTTGCAAAAAAAAATAATTATAGATTTTTTTCTTTTGGTGATGCAATGTTGATCTTATAAAATTGAATGCTCTACTTATTTTTGATATAATATGATAACAGGGGGATAAAATGATTCAACGCTTTTATATAACATCGAAATATGGATTACATGCAAGACCAGCAACAAAATTAGTAAATTTAGCTATGAAATTTGAGGGTGAAATCACTTTAACTTGGGAAACCAAATCTATTAATCTTAAATCAATAATGGGGTTAATGTCACTTGGAATATATAACGGACAAGAAATTGAAATAACTACATCAGGAAAAGATGAGCTAGATTCAATGAATCAAATTACTGATTTTATTATTCAAGAAAAAATAGGAAGAAAAATTTAGGTATTTTCTTGAGACAAAAGTTTAATAAACTTGCAACGAAATCTTTTTTTGATGAAAAAAATACATATTTAAAACCCGAAATTTTAAGTATAAATGAAGAAAAATGTATACTCGAAATAGGTTCAGGTAAAGGAAAATTTATTACTGAATATGCTCTAAAATATCCAAATGTAACCTTTGTGGCAGTTGAGATGAATAGACACGTTGCTTACCATATTTTGAAAAAAATAAAGGAAAAAAATATTTCCAATCTTCATCTAATTGTTGATTCAGCAAAAAATTTAATATATTACTTAAATGAGAAAACAGTAAGTTCTATTTATCTTAATTTTTCAGATCCCTGGCCAAAAAAAAAACATCATAAGAGAAGATTAACACATCCAAATTACTTAAAAATTTATAAAACTATTCTAAAAAGAAATGGTAAAATATTCTTTAGAACAGATCAAAAAGAATTTTATTTTGATTCAAGCTTATATTTGCAATCTTACTTTGAAAAAATTAGTTATACTCAAAACTCATTAAGTTTACCTATTATGAGTGAATATGAGTTAAAAAAGAGAAAATTAGGACCAATTTACTCAATTGAAGCAGAGGGAATAAATGAATAATTATCGCGATTTAATGCTTTTAGAAGGAATTCCGGGGCATGAAAATAATATATCAAATAAATTAATAAATCACATTAAAAAATATAAAAGTTTTAAGCTTATCCGAGATAATCTTGGATCTGTTTTTGCTTTTAAAAAAGGCTCCTCTGAAAAAACCCTAATGATTGCTGGCCATATGGATGAAGTTGGTTTTATTATTACAAATATAACTGAAAATGGATTTTTAAAAATTCAACCTTTAGGAGGAGTTGATCCTTCAATATTGATAGGCTTAAGTTTAAACATTCACACTGAAAAAAGAATTTTTACTGGATACATCGGTGCTATACCACCTCATTTAAGAAAGAAACAAAATTTTGGTTATGAAAACATAATGGTTGATGTTGGTGCTAAAAACAAACTTGAGATTAATGAGATGGGCATTCAATTAGGTGATTTTGCAACTTTTATACCTTATTATAATGAATTATCAAAAGACCGAATAATTGCTAAATCGGTTGACAATAGATTTGGTGTTGGTTTAGCAATGAATATGATAAGTAAGTTAGATAAAATAGATTTACCCTACAATATTGCAATTGGTGCAACAGTACAAGAAGAAGTTGGCTTGAGAGGTGCAGAAACAAGCGTAAACACTATAAAACCAGATGTATTTATTGCTCTTGATGCATCTCCTGTGGATGATTTAGATGGTAAATCTGATTATTCATTAGGTAAAGGATTTCTTCTGAGAATGTATGATCCAAGAAATACAATGCCAGAATATTTAAAAAATGCATTAGTAAATTTAGCAAATAAAAATGAAATTAAGTTTCAATATTATATTTCTAAAGGAGGAACTGATGCAGCTAAAGCATTAGATATGTTTGATGGGGTAGTCTCTACAACAATTGGATTACCTGCAAGATATATTCATAGTCCACTAGCAGTATTTGATACAAATGACTTAAGGCATGCAGAGAAATTTTTATTAACTTTGATAATGAATCTAGATGAAAATAAAATACTTTTATTAAAAAATGGAGACTTTAATGTATTCTAAGCTTCCCAACAATATTAAAATGCCTTTAATCGGTCTTGGAACTTATCTATTGGATAACAAGAAGATAGAAAAATTAGCTGTAGAGGCAATTAAAATTGGATACAGACACTTTGACACTGCTCAAATGTATAATAATTCAAATGGATTAGGAAAAGCGATATCTAATTCAAAAATACCAAGAAAAGATTTGTTTATCACTTCAAAACAATGGGGACATTATACTTTTGAGATAGCAAAAATAAAATTTATGGAAACACTCTCGATGCTTAAAACTGATTACATCGATCTTTATTTGATTCATTGGCCAAGTCATGATTCAAAGATTAACTCACAGACTTGGAAGTTTTTTGAATGGCTTTATAATAACAAGTTTTGTAGAGCAATTGGGGTAAGTAATTTTTCAAGATATCAATTACAAGAACTACTAAAAACATGTAAAATAAAACCAATGGTTAATCAGGTTGAATTTCACCCAGGATTAAATCAAATTCCATTGAGAAAATATCTTTCAGATAATAACATAAGATTGATTTCTTATGGACCAATGATGCGTGGAGGGATATATAGAGAACCACTTCATGATAAACTGAAAATAGTTGCAAATAAATATAAAATTACTATCGCCCAACTTGTTATTTCATGGGGAATTAATCAAGAAATTTTCATGATTCCAAAAACACAAGATATGTTTAGATTAAAGGAAAATTTTTCATCATTAAATATAAAAATAAATAAGGATGATTTAGAGACAATTAACAATATGAATCTTGGAAAAAGATTATACTCTGATCCATCAAATAATCCATATGGTAATTTTATAGAATAAAAGGAGTTTAAAATGTTTAAAAATACTAGAGAAATGATTTTGACATCTATGCTTTCAGCAATTATCATAATTATGTCGATAGTCCCTCAATTAGGTTTCATTAATATATTTCCTGCCGTCGGAATTACACTAGTTCATATACCTGTTTTGATTGGAGTAATGACACTTAAAAGACCATCAGCATTAGTTTTAGGGCTTATTTTTGGTCTTGGTTCTCTTTTTGCTGCATTAACTAGAGCATCGACACCAGTTGAATTGGCATTTCAAAATCCACTGATTTCTGTTTTACCAAGATTTTTATTTGCTTGGGTTAGTTATGAACTCTTTCAATTATCTATTTGGTTTCAAAAGAAACTTAATTATAAAGCAAATTTAGTTATTGTATTTGTTGTATTAGGATTGGCTTTTGGCTTATTAGGAAATTATTTGTATGAATACCAAAATATAGATTTATATATTTCATTAGTAATATCAGCTTCGATATTTACATTAACAATCATATTGGTTTATTTTCAAACTACAAAGAGAAGAAATTTATTTTACGTATCTGTTAGTGCCATGTTTTCAACAATGATTCATACTGTTCTTGTTTTAGGATCATTATCATTTTTTTCAGATGTTCTACTTTCTCTAGCATTTGGTGAAATCATTGAGTTAATATATGGAATTCTTATAACTAATGGTTTACTAGAAGCATTGCTTGCCCTAGTAGTTGTGACACCAATAATAAGTGCATTAAAAATTGTTATGAAAAATGAGTGATGTTATATTAATGGATGTGGGGAACACATCAATTCACATTGGTCATGTTATAAATAACAAAATAATCAATAACTTTAAGATTAAAAGTGAAGAAAAAATTATTGATAAAAATTTATTGGTCATGATTAATGAAAAATTTAATTTAAATTTAATTAAAAATAAAGGAAATCTTGTAATTAGTAGTGTTGTTCCTACAATTACGGATTCATTAATTAATTTATCAATTAAATACTTAAATAAAAACCCTTTTGTAGTAAACCCTACAATTAAAAAATCAATTGAGATAAAAACCGATAATCCTGATGAAGTGGGATCAGATATTATTTGTGCATCGGTAATGTCTAAAAATACCGATGATGTTTTGATTATTGATCTTGGAACCGCTATAAAGTATATATATACCAAACACAATATTTTATATGGAGTAATAATAGCACCAGGTATTAAAATGTCAATGAAATCTCTAAATAATAATACCGCACTTCTTCCAAAAATTGAGATTTCAATTCCATCAAATGTATTGGGGAAAAATACAATTGAATGTATTCAATCTGGTCTGACTTATGGTATTGCATCTCAATTAGAAGGGCTGATTTCAAGAATAGAAAATCAATTGAATAAAAGACTAAAAGTTATATTAACAGGTGGAGATTCAAAACTGATTTCAAAAATTCTTAATCATGAGCATATATTAGATCAAGAACTTGTTTTGAAGGGTTTGTTAGAAATTTACAATATGAATGAGGGAAAATAATGGTTGAAGAAAAAATATCATTATGGAAAAATTCAATTAATTTAGAAAAAAACTTAAAAGTTGAACTATCTCAATTAACATCTAAAGAAATTTATGATAGATTTTCAACAGATCTTGAGTTTGGAACAGGAGGTTTAAGAGGTCCAATGGGAGTTGGAACCTCAAGAATCAATGTTCACACCATAATGCATGCAGCAGCAGGATTTGGTTCTTATCTTAAGAAGAAATATTCATCAGGAACTGTTGCAATTAGTTATGATAATCGAAAGAACTCATATTTATTTGCTTATAAATCAGCATTGGTTCTATCAAATTTAAATTTCAAAGTTCTATTGTTTGAAAAACTTAGACCGACTCCAATGTTATCTTTTGCTGTTAGATATTTTAAATGTATTGGTGGAATTATGATAACTGCATCACATAATCCTAAAGAAGATAATGGTTTCAAAGCTTACAATTCATCTGGTGCTCAACTAAATTTAGATGAGTCCAAAGAAGTCATAAGTGAAATATCAAAGATTAAAAATATCTTCTCTATAGAAGAAGGAGATAAAAAAAATATTAACTTTATCAAATCTACTTTTGATGACATATATTTAAAAGAAGTTGATAAAATTTCATTAAATAATGAAAATAAAAATATCAGCATTGTATATTCGGCTCTTCATGGCACAGGCGGAGAGGTCATTCCTAGATATTTATCATCAAAAGGATATAAAGTTCATTTAGTTGAAAGTGAAATGAAACCAGATCCATTATTCACTAATACACACTCAACGAATCCAGAGAATCCATTATCATTTAATAATTCACTCAAAATTGCAGAAAAAACAAACTCTGATTTAGTGATAGTAACTGATCCGGACGCTGATAGATTAGGTATTTCAGTAAAAGATAAAGGAAATTATGTTTTATTAACAGGAAATGAGACAGCCTCAATCATGTTATATTTCTTATTAAATTATAGAAATTATCCAAAAAACGGAATTATCTATACAACTATCGTTACTTCAAGTTTAGTAAAAGAAATTGCTAAATCTAAAGATATAAAAACTCAAGAGACCTTGACAGGATTTAAGTTTATAGGAGAGAAAATCGAAATAAATAAAATGCCTTTTATATTTGGGTGTGAAGAGTCTTATGGTTCGTTAATCTTAGATTCGATAAGAGATAAAGATGCCGTGCAAGCTTCAATATTGATAGCTGAAATTTGTGAAGAATTACATAAAAAAAACATGTCTATCTTAGATTTATTAAATGATATCTATAAAAAATTTGGACATTTCATCAACATAAATAAAAGTTATAGATTTAAAGACTCCAATGGAAAAGAGAAGATGAGTAAGATTCTAAACTCACTGAGAGAAAACAAATTAATTGTTCCAGGGATTGATTTTTTTGAAACAAATGATTATTTAAAACAAACTAAAAAAATTGGAGAAAAATCATATCCTACATATCTACCCTCTTCGAATGTATTGTCATTTATATCTAAAAATTTTAAAGTAACTATAAGACCTTCTGGAACAGAACCAAAATTAAAGATTTATTATGAAATGAAATCAGACTTTTCTAAATTAAAAAGTTCACAAATTTTATTAAATAAATTGATTACTAATATGGAGGAAAGAATATACAATGAATAAAAGAATAGCATTTATTTTAAAAAATATGGAGAATAATTCTTTAGGATTGATCTTTAGTGGTGAAAAAATTGTAAAATCATCCGATCAATTTTTTCAATTTCAAGTTAACAAAAACTTTCATTATTTAACTGGACTAAACATTCCTAATCAATTGCTAGTTTTAGTTAAAACAACAGAAACAAGTGTATTGCTTTTTGCGGAAAAAAGAAGTGCGTTAAAAGAAAAGTGGGATGGTTTTCTTCCTTCATTTGATTCATTGATTAAAAAAACCAATATTTTAACAATTAAAGATTTAAAAACTATTGATGAATACCTCAAAAATTTATTTTTATCTAATCCAAATATTTCGAATCTTTATTTAGAGAAAAAAAGTCAAATTTTTATGAATAGCTTTGAAAATAAATTAATAAATAATATTCAATCACAACATATACTTAAAGCAAATCATGATTATAATAATCTTTTTAAGGATATGAGAACAATTAAAGAAGAAGAAGAAATATATAAAATAAAAAAGGCAATCGACATTTCAAATAGTATTTTTCAGAATATATTAAACAATTTAAAGTCAATTAAGGGAGAAAATGAACTTCATGGTTTAGTATTAGATCAATTACATAAAAATCATTCAAACGAAGCTTTTGAAACCATTGTCGCATCTGGAAAAAATGCTCTTACTCTTCACTATGTAGATAATTCTGAGGATTTTAAAGGTAATGAATTAGTTCTTATAGATTTTGGTTCTACATATGATGAGTATAATTCAGATATTACAAGAACTGTTCCAGTGAATGGAACTTTCAGTGAAAGACAAAAAATTTTATACGATATTGTTCTATCGGTTAATAAAGAAATTATTAAGTGGGTTAAACCAGGGATATCACTTTTAGAATTTAAAGAAAAAGGGAAATCACTATTATCAAAAAAGTTGTTAGAAAACAAACTAATTACAAAACATGAAGATATATCTGAGTTTTATTACCACGGACTAGGACATCATTTGGGTTTAGATGTTCATGACATGTGCAACAATGAAATGATTCTTAAACCAGGCATGGTACTTACAGTTGAACCTGGCATCTATATTAAAGAAGAAGGCATTGGAATACGAATTGAAGATGATATTTTGATTACCGAAGAAGGATCAATAAATTTATCTGAAAGTATTCCAAAAGAAAGAAAAATACTTGAAGAACTAATAAATAGCTGATTTATAGTATCATTAACTTGACAAAATAGCATTCAATTGTTAAAATCACATTGTTGTGAAAAGTAGCGCACGCTCGCCTGATGATTCATTCATAGGCAAATGGTCACATTTAGACTTTTTAGTGCGCAGAAGTGCACTTTTTATTTAGGAGGATAAACATATTAGAAGATATTCTAGAGTAAAACCAGTAAAACAAATCGATCCTGTTAATGAGCATATAACTGCTCAAGAAGTTTTGGTTATCGATGATCTGGGAAATAAATTGGGAGTTTTGAAGACAGTTGATGCCATCGAAAAAGCTCAAGCAAAAGATTTAGATCTTATGGTGGTCTCACCAAATTCAAAACCACCTGTTGCTAAATTTCTTAATTATTCAAAATATAGATATGAACAGCAAAGAAAAGTCAAAGAAATGAGAAAAAGTTCTCAACAAGCTGAATTAAAAGAAATTCGTCTTAGTCCCGTAATTGACAAGGGAGACATTGCAACAAAATTAAAACATGCAATAAAATTTTTAACAAAAGGTCATAAGCTAAAACTATCAATGAGATTCTATGGAAGAATGATCACGCATATTGATGTTGGAAGACAAGTAATGAATACTTTTATTGAAGAACTCAAGGAATATGGCACAAAAGAAAAAAATCCAAAAATGGACGGGCGCTTTCTTGTAGTAATATTATCACCCGTTGATAAAAAATAAAGGAGAATAAGAATGCCAAAACAAAAAACTCATAGTGGACTTAAAAAGCGTATTAAAGTTACAGGGAAAGGTAAATTAATGCGTGGAAGAGCAT
>Ga0181568_10005320_pt1 | contig 11352 bp, 18 predicted proteins | sample 101ome_20_FD_133758 | JGI IMG/M metagenome (GOLD analysis project Ga0181568, IMG submission 133758) | Coastal salt marsh microbial communities from the Groves Creek Marsh, Skidaway Island, Georgia - 101404AT metaG (megahit assembly) | ecosystem: Environmental > Aquatic > Marine > Intertidal...
CTGGTGGAGGGACTACCGTCTTTTCAGGTACTGACATCCTGTCTGAATCTGGCGTATCATCAGGTTACCAATCATATAATGGGTCTTTCGATTTCAGTGGCGTTCTAAGTAAGATTACTATCGAAATAGGTGGTCGTGATATAAATCTGGCCATCGGACCAATGTTTGATGACGTATCGGTCAATGTCTTTTACAACGTCATCTCTACAATCATCGAACAACAAATAACTACCGTTGAAGAAATAGTTTATTTAAACCTTACAGACCCCACACAAGTTGAATTAATTGAAGAGATTATTGAATACAACGATATTAAAATTGATGATTCTGGTGAGGTTGAGTTTACACCTATTGAAACAGTACAAGAAGAAATTACCTACGAAAGTGTTGAAATTGAAATAGCAGAATTAAAGCTTGATATACCAGAACCTGAAGCTGAGATTGTACAAGTTGAAACTGAGGTAGAGGCTGAAATTCAAATGGAAATGGAAGAAGTTGAGGTAGTTGAACCTGAGCCAGAAGAAACTAAAGAAGAGCCTCAAGAAGAACAACCAGAGCCAGAACCAGAAAAACCACAAACACCACAAAAAGAAGAAGATCAAAAAGAAACGGTAGAAGAAGAGAAATCATCAGAACCTAAGGTATCAGAGAAAGAAAAAGCTGCTACCAAAATAGTTAAAAAGATTGATGATAAAGAACGATATGATGATGCAGCTCAGACTAAAACTTTAATTGTGATGCAGATACTTGGTAATACCAAAACGTTCTTTGATGCACAATCCACAATAGTTGATACGAACGTTAATGAATATTTAAACAAGACAATTGAAGATCAGTATGGTATGTTGTTTGACATGGCACAGGAAAATACTATTCAGGAGATGATCAATGGCCAGTATTGAGTATCAAGGACTTAAATTTTCTGGAGGAAAATTCTTCATTATTCTATCTTTAATAGGTGCTATTATTGGTGGTGGTTGGACTGGTTACAAGTTCTATGATGACTATTTGGATATGAAAGCCAAGATAGAAGAATATACAGCACCAGATTTATCTTCTTATGATGAACAAATAGCTGTTATTAAATCAGAATTAGATATGATTTTAGACGAAATTACCTTAGTGGCTGATGTTGCCAAAGAACTTAAAGGGGACATGAAACAAGATTTAAGGTCAATGTCTAATGACATCCGACATATTACTGAGATTGTCAATGACGTCGAAGATAGACAAAAAGAGGATACTAGAGAAATATTTGATGAGCTAAAGGTCATAGAAGAAAACCTTGACTTACAAATAAATAAGGCTTTAAATAACCCTTTAAATAACATGAGCGCTAAATCAAAATGAAACTAGACCTTAAAACCATTCTTCCATACTTAGTATTGACAGGCACTATAGCTATGACTTGGGGAATGTGGTCTGAAAGATTAAATGCAGTTGAAAAGAAAGCAGACGCTGTTGCAGAAATGCAACAAGATATTGCTATTATTAAAGAAAGAATTCTTCAAATGGATGACCGAGTCATGTGGATTGAAGAGTTTCTAATTAAAACAACTGACTATTAATGAATAGTTGGTAATTCAAAATCAAATTCTACAATAACCGTTAAATCTTCGGCTTCTGTTTTTGGGTCATTCATGATATAAAAATATACGAAAGGAAAAATAATGGAAGAACTTAATGTAGTGTACAAGCTACAACGATACTTAAAACAAGCTATTGAGGACTGTAAAGATACTATTATGTCAGGTGTTGACAGTCTTGAAAAATATCAATATCTTGTGGGAAAAGTTCAAGCATTTGAACAAACGTTACAGGAAATCTCTAACCTGCTAGAAAATAAGGAGCGAAACGATGACTGATGTAAAACTTGCATTGCAAGAAAAATATAAAGAAGAAGATAAAAAAGAAGCTGAAGAAGATAAGAAAAAAGTCAGAGCGGAAAATCTCTCTGAAGAACTATTAGCAAAACTTCCCAACCCTTCTGGTTGGAGAATACTAGTATTACCTTTTGAACCTAGAGATAAAACAAAAGGTGGTATTATCATTGCTCAAGAATCATTAGACAAATTACGCATAGCCACGAACTGCGGTTATGTAATCAAGGTTGGACCATTGGCCTACAAAGATGAAGAAAAATTCTATACCGGCCCTTGGTGCAAAAAAGGTGATTGGGTTATTTTTGCCCGATATGCCGGATCACGGCTCCCGATTGAAGGTGGAGAAGTGCGATTACTAAACGATGATGAAGTCTTAGGGACCATTAGTAACCCCGAAGATATTCTACATCATATTTAAACATAGGAGAAAACTATGCCCGAAGAACTAAAAAAAGAAGAACCGATGATTGATGTCGGTGAAACCGATGGAGCAGAAATCGATTTAGAAAAAGATTATTCTGCACCAGAACCAAAAGAAGAACTACAGGTTGAGGAATCAACCGATTCGGGGGAACAAACAAAAACTGAAGAAGAAACAAAAGAAGAGGCACCACAGAAAGAAGAATTAGAACAATATAGTGAAGGTGTCAAAAAGAGAATTGCCAAGCTAACACGTAAAATGCGTGAAGCAGAACGTCAGAAAGAAGAAGCGATTGTATATGCGAAATCTATAGCAGATCAACAAAAGAAACTACAAGATAGATATCAAAGTCTAGATACGAATTATGTATCTGAGTTTGAAAGCCGAGTGAAATCAAGCCTGGAGGCAGCTAAGGGAAAGCTGAAAACAGCAATTGATGCACAGGATGTTGATGCTCAAATAGCCGCACAAACAGAAATAGCAGCTCTGACAATGGATGCCGCTAGACTTAATCAAGTAAAATCTCAAAAACCAAAGGCACCGAAACAGGTAGAACAGCCTGTGGAACAGCAACAAGGGTATGCGAATGCAGGTCAATTAAAGCAAGCAGCGCAACAAATGGACCCAAAAGCAGAGGAATGGGCCTCTAAAAACACTTGGTTTGGTACGGATAGTGCGATGACGTATACCGCATTTGATATACATAAAAAACTGACGGAAGAAGAAGGATACGATCCTTCTAGTGAGGAATATTATCAAGAAGTGGATAAAAGAATTAGACTTGAATTCCCTCATAAATTTGGTACAACAGAAAATACTACACAAGAGAAACCTTCTCAAACTGTAGCATCAGCCAAACGTCCAGGTATGGTAGGACGCCGTAAAACTGTGAAGCTCACACCATCACAGGTAGCAATAGCTAAACGATTAGGTGTGCCACTTGAAGAATATGCGAAACAATTAGTCGCGAAGGAGGCATAAGCATATGGAAAACGAAACAAAAATAAACAAAACTTCCCGCGCGAGTCAAACTCGAGAGAAAGACTCTCGACCTAAAGTTTGGACTCCTCCATCATCTTTAGATGCACCCCCTGCTCCAATGGGATATAGACACCGTTGGATAAGAGCTGAAAGTATGGGATCTGATGACACTAAAAATGTCTCAGGTAAATTAAGATCCGGATGGTCATTAGTAAGAGCTGATGAATATCCAGAAGATGATTTTCCTTCCGTACAAGATGGCAAACATGCTGGGGTAATCGGAGTTGGTGGCCTATTGCTGGCTAGGATACCGGAAGAGCTCGCGCAATCTCGAGAAGAATTTTTTAATCAAAAAGTTTCTGATCGAGAACAAGCAGTTGAAAACGACCTCATGAAGGAGCAGCACAATGCGATGCCAATCAATCAAGAGAGGCAGAGCCGTGTAACTTTTGGTGGCTCCAAGAAGAACTAATCTTTTAGTTATTCCGAACCATCAACTAAACTAACAAAGGAGTAAATACAAATGGCAAATAAAGACAGTGCATTTGGTTTAAGACCTGTTGGTAAGGTTGGACAAAACGCAGATAACGGCGGTATGTCTGAATATCAGATTGCTGATAACGAAGCATCTTCGATATTTCAGGGCGACCCTGTAATACCACAAGCCTCTAACACAGGCTTTATCGACGTGGCAGCTGCTGGTGATACACTACTTGGTGTATTTTGGGGTGTAAATTATACTGACCCTACAACTGGAAAACCAACATTCAGAAACCACTACACACAAACAAATATCACTTCCGGTGATATTGACGCTTTCGTATATGACGATCCATACGAGAGATTTGAAGTACAAGGAGACGGTGCTTCAGCAAGAACTGATATATTTAAAGTAGCTGATATCGTGTACGCTGCTGGTTCAACAGTAAATGGAACATCCAATGTTGAATTAGACGTATCTGATTTAGCTGCAACAGACGGCCAATTAAGAGTCGTCGGTATATCTACTGACCCAGATAACAGCGAAATAGGCTCAGATAACATAAACTATATCGTTTCAATTAACGAGCATACGCTCAAGCAGGAATTATAGGAGTAATTAAATATGGCTATATCACGTAATCAACTCGTTAAAGAGTTAGAGCCAGGTTTGAATGCACTATTCGGCTTGGAATATAATCGTTATGAGAACCAGCATGAAGAAATCTTCACTAAAGAAACTTCAGACAGAGCTTTCGAAGAGGAAGTAATGTTAAGTGGCTTTGGTAATGCTGGAGTTAAACCGGAAGGTTCTGCAGTTACATTTGATAACGCGCAAGAAACCTACACATCTAGATATCAACACGAAACTGTGGCATTAGCATTCTCAATCACTGAGGAAGCTATTGAAGATAATCTGTATGACAGACTGTCAAGCAGATACACAAAAGCTCTAGCACGTTCAATGGCTAATACAAAGCAGATCAAAGCTGCTAACGTATTAAACAGAGCTTTTAACTCTTCTTTCACAGGTGGTGATGGTAAAGAGCTTTGTGCTACTGACCACCCAACCATCTTTGGAACAGTAAGTAACGAGTTGGCAACAGCTGCGGACTTAAACGAAACTTCTGTTGAGCAAGCATTAATTGATATTGCTGCTTTCACAGATGAAAGAGGATTAAAGATCGCTGCTAGAGGTGTGAAAATGATTATTCCGTCAGAACTACAGTTCACAGCGGAAAGAATCATGAACTCTGCTAACAGAGTTGGTACTGCTGACAATGATATCAATGCAGTAAAGAGCATGGGTATGATCCCACAAGGTTATGTAGTGAACAACTACTTAACTGATACTGATGCATTCTTTATCATTACAGATGTTCCTAACGGTCTAAAATACTTTGAAAGATCACCAATCAAAACTTCAATGGAAGGTGATTTTGACACCGGTAACGTAAGATACAAAGCAAGAGAGAGATACTCTTTCGGCTTCTCTGATTTCAGAGGTATCTTTGGTTCACCAGGTGCATAATAAGTAACCTTATAACAACTTTTAAAAGGGGCCTTATGGCCCCTTTTTTTATGGGAAAATACATTGACTTTATGGGAAATTAATGTACAAAATAAAAGCGGATAATATAGACAAGGAGTTATATTATGACCGCAATATCACAATCTCTAATCGCTGAGAAAATCAAGCTCGAATCTCAGTGGAATTCTCAATATTTAAATTCTGGAAAAGAGACTCTTGAAATGAAATCCATTGAAGAGAGAATCAAAAGAATTTTGGCTAAACTGAGATGGAGAAGTCAAGATTACGACAGTCATTTATTTTTTAAATAGACTTGCTCTCTTTTTAAAAGAGGTTTATATTTAACCTTCTAGGAGAATAACATTGTGTAGACTGACCTAGCAGACGCACGTAGAGACTACACAAATTTTACTACGGAGGTAAAAATGGCAACAACCACATTTCAAGGTCCGGTAATATCAAAGAATGGTTTCTTTAATACAGGACCCGGTAATGTAGTAACAGTGAATTCAAGCGATAGCTTGACAACAGCTAGCCACGCAGGAAGAATTGTTTACAACTCTACTGCGGGTGCTGTGACTTACACATTACCAGCAACAAACGCAAACTCTGATTCTGCTGTCGCAGGACCAGGAGCAGACTTAAACAATCTAAGCAACGTCGGCGCTACTATCGAAATTTTTGCAGATATTACAAAGACAGGTGACTTAGTTGTGCAAGTTGCAAATGCAACTGACGTTATGGTAGGAAGTGCATTATTTATTGATGACTCATCTGACAACGTCGTTGGTTTTGAAACAGCTTCAACATCAGACACTATCACATTAAACGGTAGTACAACTGGTGGTGTAACTTACTCAAAAATTGTTTGTACAGTTCTTGCTTCAGGTAAATGGAAAGTATCTGTTGATTCCGGATGTACTGGAACACCAGCAACACCATTTAGTGCTGCAGTAAGTTAATAATTAATTAGGAGCTCTCTCTGAGAGCTCCTACAAAGGAGAAAAAAATGGCAAGTAAAGGTGACGTAAAAGCCGTTAGAGTTACAGCAACAGGAGCAGTCTTCGCAGGTCGAACTAGACTTAGAGGAATTATTTTAGCATCTGACGGTGGTGGAGCAGGAACAATTATTCTGCAAGACAACACAGATAGCACAACTTTATTTCAGGCTGACGTTCCTAACGGTGATGTGTTTTCAACAAACATTCCAGAAGACGGAGTATTATTCCCTGGTGGAATGAAAGTTTCTACAATCACAAACATAGACGCAGCTACCATATTTATCGATAAGTAAGGTTAAAAATGGCTACATCAGGTACTACTTCTTTTGACCTTGACATAGATGAAATAATTCAAGAGGCATATGAACGTTGCGGTGTAACTGCAAGAACGGGATATGGTTTAAAAAGCGCTAGACGTTCTTTAAATATACTCTTCTCTGAATGGGGTAATAGGGGCCTACATTTATGGAAAGTAGCTTTGGCTTCTGTGCCTCTTGTAGAAGGTCAAGCAGAATATAATAATGCTAGCGATAGCACTAACTTTCCTAGTGATATTAATGAAGTATTAGAAGCCTATGTTAGAAATAATTCTACCGCTACAGCACCTGTTGACACACCAATTTCAAAAATAGATCGTTCTACATATTCTGCAATTGCTAATAAATTATCTAAAGGAACCCCTAGTCAATATTATGTAGATCGAACAACAACACCAAGTATTTTTTTATATCAAACACCTAGTAGCACTTTTTCAGGCTCTAGTTATTTATTGAAATTTTATTATCTCAAAAGAATTCAAGACGTGGGAGCATATACAAATCAAGGAGATGTTGTATATAGATTTATTCCCTGTATGTGTGCCGGATTAGCTTATTATTTAAGTTTAAAAATAGCTCCGGAAAGAACACAAAATTTAAAATTATTATATGAAGATGAACTAGCAAGAGCTTTAACAGAGGATAGCTCTTCAACTAGTACATATTTAACACCAAAAATATATTTTCCAACACTATGAGTAGTTTCGCAAGAGGTAAACACGCAAAAGCAATATCTGACAGAAGTGGTATGGCTTTTCCTTACAATGAAATGGTTAAAGAATGGAATGGTTCTTTAGTTCATATTTCAGAGTTTGAAGCAAAACAACCACAGTTGGAATTAAAAGCAGATTTAGCAGACGGAGAAGCATTGATGAACGCGAGAACAGATAGAACAGAACCTAGTGTTCCTGTGTTATTAGACTTTAATGCTTTTCAAACAGGTAGCGCAAGTTCATCAACCATTACAGTAACAGAAACAAGTCATGGAAGATCTACTGGGGATACTGTTCGTTTTAGAGATGCAACAACTTTTGATGGCATCACAGCTACTAATTTAAACAAAGCTGCAGGATACTCCATAACTAAAATCGATGCAGATAGTTATAGCTTTAGTGTCGATACGGATACAGCTACAGCGGGAAACACTAAGGGAGGAGGCGGAAGTGCTTCGGCAGGACCGGTAACAATTACACCATGAGTAAAACATTAAGTAATTTAAGAACAGATATTCGAAATTATACTGAGGTAGATGATAATGTTTTATCAGACACTGTCTTATCAACTATTATTACAAACGCAGAATCTAGAATTTTTAGAACAGTAGATTCTGATGATACAAAATTTTATGCAACTTCAGAAACTACAACTGGTAACAGATATATTACAGTTCCGGTAGGAACAATTATTATTCGATATGTACAATTAACAAATCCTAGTAGTTCTGATCAAGTTTATCTAGAACAGGTCGATAGTTCTTTTATGGCTGAATTTTTTAAAGATCCAGACAATTCAGACGACTACGCACAACCTAAATATTATGCTCAGTGGGATTCTGATAATTGGGTCGTAGCTCCTACACCTGATCAAGCTTATGCTTTGACTATGGCCTACATCAAAAAACCCGACAGCATTACAACATCAGATTCAACAACAACCTATCTATCAACTTATGCCTATGACTTATTGTTATATGCTTGCCTTTCAGAAGCCTTTAAATACTTGAAAGGCCCAACTAATATGTTAGATTTGTATGAACGTTCATATCAAGAAGCTGTTCAGACATTTGCTGTTGAACAACAAGGACGCAGACGCAGAGACGAATATACCAGTGGCGCTATCAGAACATTAATTGATGCTCCACTACCAAAGTACAAATAAGGAGTAACTAAATGGCAAATATCATACCTGACGCTTTTAAGGAAGAACTCTTAAAAGGCACGCATAATTTTGCATCTAGTGGAGGCGACAGCTTCAAACTAGCCTTGTACACCGACATCTCCGGTCTTACAGCATCTACTACTGCTTTTACTACAACCAATGAAGTGAGCACTTCTGGAACAAACTATACTTCCGGTGGAAACGCTTTAACAAACAATGGTGTGTCAACAGCAAGTAATACTGCTTTTATAGACTTTGCAGATTTAACTTTCTCTTCTGTCACATTAAGTGCAGTAGGAGCAATGATCTACAATGATGATAACAGTGATAAAATTTGTTTGATTCTAGATTTTGGTGGAACAAAGACAGCAACTAATGGAGACTTTATTATTCAGTTTCCGGCAGCTGGTGCAACAACAGCTATTTTTAGAATAGGATAAAAAATAAATGGCACTCATTGTTAATGATAGAGTAAAAGAAACAACCACGACAACTGGCACCGGAGATATTACATTCGCTGGAGCGACCACGGGATTTGAAACTTTTGCAGCAGGGATAGGTAATTCTAATACTACTTATTATTGTATTACACTTCCAGGAAGCGCAGAGTTTGAAGTTGGTCTTGGAACTTTAAGTGCAGATTCTTCAACAATGGCAAGAACTACTATTATTAGTAGTTCTAATAGTGATAGTGCTGTTAATTTTAGTGCGGGTACAAAGGACGTATTTTGTACATTACCGGCAAGTAAAGCAATTATCAAAGATGCTAATGGAGCTCTTGCAAGCACCACTATGTCAGGTGCTCTTGATCTTAATGGTAATGAATTAGTTTTAGACGCTGATGGTGATACAAGTATTACAGCGGACACCGATGATCAAATAGATATTAAAATAGCCAACGTCGATGTTGCTAATTTAACAACAGCAAACAGCGGTGACTTGGTTATTAAGACAGCAGTTTCAGATAAAGATTTTGCTGTTAAAGGAAATGACGGTGGTTCTGAAATTACCGCTCTTTCTTTAGATATGTCCGCAGCAGGTGCAGCAACATTTAATAGTGATGTGACTGTAGGTTCTTTATTAAAGATGCCTACCAACACAGCAAACAAAATTTTAGTAGCAGATGGCACAAGTTTTGAGGAAGTTGACCTTTCTGGAGATGCAACGATTGCATCTGGGGGAGCAATGACTTTAGCAAACTCAGGAGTGACCGCAGCTACATATACAAACTCAACTGTAACAGTAGACGCAAAAGGTAGAGTAACTTCTGCTTCTAGTGGCACAGCGGGTGTAGGAGCAGGCTTCGTGATTGCAATGTCCGTCGCGCTCTGATATAAAATGATTAAAAGGAGATAAACATTGGCCCAAGATTTTGAAAGAGCCGTAGCATATGATTCCGCAGGGGATGTCGATATTGGCACAACTGCGAGAACAATTATTACATCAAATTCAGACGATGCTGTTATTGGTATTCGACTCACCAACGTCACAACAGCTACGATTAAGGCAGATGTTTATATAACGAGCACAGCTAGTGGTTCTTCCGCTGATTCCTATATTGTCAAAGGAGCACCGATAGCTGCAGGAGGATCATTAGAATTAATTGACGGAGGCGCGAAAATTGTACTTTTATCGGGAGATATTTTGAAAGCAAAATCTGACACCGATGCAAGTCTCAATGTTTGGGTTTCTTATATTGATAGTATTAGTACCTAGGAGGTTATATGGGATATCTTGGTAATCCAGTCACAAAAAATTTTACAACCACAACCTCTGTTCAAACACTGACCGGAGACGGTTCTGTATCATATGCTCTTTCAGCAGCAGCAGCGGTCCCCGAAGATATTGCCGTTCTTCGTAATGGAGTGAGGCAGAAACCAACGACAGACTACTCAGTCAACGGTGCACAAATCACGTTTACTACAGCGCTAGCATCAACCGATACTTGCTTTATTATTTTCTTAAACGGAATTCTATTAGATCAAAACACACCCGGCACAAACTCCATACAACCCAGTATGATGTCCGTGTTCAATGGTGTATATCAAAACTTACAAACGGTATCATCCACCGTTACTGTAGCATCAACCGATAACGCATTCTTAGCAGGACCTGTTACGTTTACAGGCACTGTCGAAGTAGAAGGGAATTTAACCGTCGTATGAGCACACTTGAAGTAAATAAAATTACCCCTGCGGGAGCGGGAACAACTGTTACCTTAGGAGATAGTGGTGATAGCATAGATATTACAAGTGGAGCAACAGTCACTAACTTTACCTCTACTGGTATTGATGACAATGCTACCTCTACTGCAGTTACTATTGATAGTTCTAATAATGTAGGTATTGGTACAACTAGTCCTAGTCAAAAACTTCACATAGCAGGAGGAAATCCTGTAGCTATAGTAGAATCAACAACAAGTAGTGGTGCATTTTTAGAATTTGAAAATACAAACAGTTCAAATACTAATAGACTTGGATATGCTGTTCATGATTTTGTTGTAGATACAAATGGTTCAGAGCGTATGCGTATTGAAAGTAATGGCAGAGCGTTATTTAGCACTACTGGTACTAATTCAGTTGTAAATTCTGTTTGGAAATATCAAATGAGATTTGATGGTGCTTCTGATGCGGGTTTATATTTTTCAGCAGAAGCAAACGCAAATGGTACTGGTTATTTAGGTTTTCATCGTTCTACTAACACTGAAATATGAAGTGTTACAAGAAATGGTACTAATGACTCAGTAAACTACAACACTTCATCTGATTATCGTATGAAAGAAAATGTCATTGATTTAGATGATGCAACAACAAGAGTAAAACAATTACAACCAAAAAGATTTTCTTGGATTGAACAAGAA
>Ga0181568_10005323_pt1 | contig 11348 bp, 5 predicted proteins | sample 101ome_20_FD_133758 | JGI IMG/M metagenome (GOLD analysis project Ga0181568, IMG submission 133758) | Coastal salt marsh microbial communities from the Groves Creek Marsh, Skidaway Island, Georgia - 101404AT metaG (megahit assembly) | ecosystem: Environmental > Aquatic > Marine > Intertidal zone...
CAGCCGCATCATCAATTAAAGTTTTACCAAAAGCTGATATTGTTGTATTTGCCGGTAATACTAAAGTCTTTATATCAGCATCAACTTCTGAATCCATTAGAGCACCAGCTGCTGTTACATTTGCTGTATCTGTTACATCAGCACCATCTTCTACATTCAAATCACTTCTTACTTCAGCAGCTGTTCTACCCTCAACCGATGTTCCATCAATTTTTAAGAAGTCGTTATCAGCTACATTTGCATTAGCAACCAAAACATTTCCATTGGAAATGCCAGATGTCAAACCTTTTACAAAAGATAAGTTAGTAACTTCAGAATCCATCACAGCTCCTGCGGATGTTACATTTGCTGTGTCTGTTACATCAGCACTTGCTTCTATTCCGTCTAACTTACTGTGGTCAGCATCTGTAAATACATTTGAATCTGTAGCACTATCTACAAGAGTTCTAATCTCAGCGGCTGATTGGTCAGCGGTAGCACCATCCTCTACATTTATCATTGTCCTTAGATTTGCTGGAGTTATCTCCTCTATGATTCCAGCACCAGCAGAGTCTCTACCTAATATTCTATTTGTAGCAGATACATTTTGTATCTCAGCATAGGAAACTCCATCATCCTTTATTGTAACAACACCACTTGATACACTAAAGTTGTCTGAACTAAAGGAAGCAACACCTTTGTTACTTGTACTAGCTTCCTCACCAGAAAATGTGACTGTATCCGTAGCACTAACTGCCACATCTAATCCTTCTCCTGCAGCAAATGTTATTGTATTTGTATCTGTAACTGTCTGTGTTGTTGCGCCATCTGTTATATCAAAGCTAGACATATTACCAGCAGAACCTGATAGGATTCCAGCACCTAATGCTCTTATCGCTTCAGCTGATAACGAACCACTAATAGCAGACTGAAGACTGGAGTCTGAAAAATCTACAGCAAAGGTTCTATTTGTCGTAATATCTCCACCACCCGTTAGACCAGTACCAGCAGTCAAGGTTACTGATGAGTGATTTATGTGTTCGTTAGCTACAAATCCACTTAGGTTGTCATGAACGATTTCAGAATCATTTGTAGAAATAGCATCTGATGAAACTGTGATACCTGTACCTTCACCAATGTTAAGAGTTCTGTTAGCCGCTATCGTTCCACCACCTGTTAAACCATCACCAGCAATTACAGAAACACTTGTGTGATCTATGTGTTCGTTGGCAACGAATCCACTTAGGTTATCGTGAACAATCTCACCATCCACAGAATTAAATGTAATAGTATTTCCAGCACCAGAGGTTGATACACCAGTACCACCAGCCAATGTTAGAGTTTCACTGTCCATATCTATGGTTAGTGTTCCACCAGAGTCACCAGCTATACTCAAATCATCGTCTACATCTTGAGCCTCTAATGCGGTAACACGAGAATGAAAGGAAGAGCTAGCTTGTCCAAACGAACCAGTTATACTAGCAGCATTTATTGTGTTGAAATATTGTGAACTCCAAGACCCAGTAATCGCAGAACCCGCACTAGCACCAAATGTTCCATTGAATACAGAATCGGTAAGGGTTATACCAGAAAGTGCTGAATTTATTGTAGCACCAGTAATTCTATGTACGTGATTTCCTTTAGCAAAGTCTCCAACATTACCATCAGAAGCTACTGTTCCGATGTCTTCTGGATCCGCGCTATAAGGCTGTATTGCTGGAGCACCTAATGTACCAGCTACTTGACTATCGTTTGTAAAAGATTCTCTGTTTATCGATTGTCCAAAACTAGCCAATCCACTTCCACCCCTATACTCAATACCACTTGAGTCCATTTTAAAGAAACTATCCTCTGAGTTGTAGATTAGTAAGCCTTGGTCTGTAAGTTCTACCCTTCTTCTGTTACTACGAACTGAGAAGTTATCCCAAGTAAGTTCCGTTTCAGGAAATTCAGCAGTTGTACTACCAACTACTTGTTTCGTAAATTTTTTACCTTTTAAATCAGAATCTACAGTTCCCTTATCTCCTACAAAAAGTGGTTTTTCTATACTGAATCCCGTATCATCGTTTACCGAACCTGTTAGTATAAGCTTTACATATGTGGCATCCGATGGTATTTCTGCACTAGCACCAAAGCTATTATACTGCCCACTACCTAAAAAGTATTCGCCATAACCATTTGAAGCAGTAAATTTTGAGTTAGGTAAAAATGGAACGTATGTTGAACCATTATAATATTCTAATCTAAAGTATTGAGGACCTAATGCCCTGTCCTTTCCTCTACCACCAAACGATGAACTAAAACGAGCAACGGAACTGAATGAAAGCACATCCCCAGCGGTAAATGAAGATGTTATAACTTGACTTATTTCGTAGGTATTGTTTGATGAATAGTTACCGCTTCCAGCAGGAACCACAACATCTAAAGTTACATCACCACTTACAGCTTTGTCCTTATTATCATAACCGCTTCTATCAGTCAAACTAATATTTACACCACCACCTTCAGCAAAAGACCAACTTGTTATTGATGATACAAAGTTTCTACCAGCAGATATCGAATCATCCTCAAAACTTTTATTACCGATGTATTGTGCCCCACCACCTACAGTGGAAAGAGAACCTGATTTTACTTCTACCCTACTTGTTCCTCCACCATCTCTGACTCTAAATCCAGGTAAAGCACTATCTAATTCTATGGAGTTCTCAACATTTTTTAGTGAGCCAGAACCAACAACAAATCCACCAATCTTACCACCAGTAAAAAGAACTTCCGAACCACTAACCTCACCACTTGGTGTTACTTGAAAGTTAGAGGAAGATATAAAGTATGTCGCGCTAGCAGCACCATCTAAGTTGAAAGATGTTCCTTGTTGTAACTTAGTTCCACTTATGTCAAATCCAGCAATCTTACCACCAGTAAATAAAACATTTGAACCAGTAACATCTCCGTTTTCCTTTACATTGAATCTAGATGTACTGATAAACATATATGCGGGTCCGTTCACTCCACCCTGTAATGGACTTCCACTTATAAATAAATTATCAGCAAATAAAGAAGCACTACTTATTTGAAATCCACCTATCATACCAGTACTAGCAGTTATACTACCTTCAAATCTAGCACCACTAGCAATAAGGATACCATCCTTATCAACCATAAAGTTAGGACCAAACTTCACAAAAAAGTTATCAGGATTTTCTACTGTAGGAGAAAAGTCTAAATAGTATTCATTTCGTAACTCATCAAAAGCGGCTGATGAATCACTACCTGGACCTTGGTCTGTTTTGAATATTGTAGAGTTGTTAGCATCAAGAGTAATGTTACTACCACTAATCTTTCCATCTATGATTTGAAAGTCTCCAAGATTACCAGCTTCAGCAGTAATCGTACCACTCATCGTAATGTCACCAGTATTTGTCAAATGAAAGTTTGATGAACTTATTTCTAAGTTACCACTTGAGCCACTAATAAACTGATTACTACCACCTAAGAAAAATTGATTCGTTTTTATATCAACATTACTTCCTGAAATGGTGAGTGAACCATCTCTCTCTAAATGAAAATTAGAAGAACTAATTTCTATATTTTGTCCTGAACCACTTATGAATTGGGTTGTTGTTTTTCCTACAAAGAATGAATCTGCTCGTACATCGAAAACGGATGGGTTGGTTCTAAACTTTAGTGAACCACTTACACCAACTAATTCTAAACCAACGCCAGCATAGTTTTCACCGCTATCAGGTAATACCGAACCACTATAAATCATAAATCCAGCGGTTCCACCAAGAGAAGCGTTTGAAGCGCTTGTAAATCCTAGATAACCTATAGAACGAATAAAGCCTGAACCTTCAGCTCCTGATGCTCCTGTTTCAGGTAAAACAGAATCTACACCACCAAAATGTACACCACTAGCAGTAGTATCTCCACCCAAAAACATATCACCACTCTGAATGTTATCGTTTCCACTTATTACAATATTACTACCATTGAACAATGAACCAGTGTTGAAAGCTATTGAATCAGCAATATTATTATTAGCGTCATAAAACTCAACTAAAAATTCAAATGTTTCAGGTCTTTTGTGTTGAAACTCCTTAGGCATTTCTTGTTGGAACTGAAACAATGACGGAGAGAATCCAGTCTGCTGTGATGGTTTTATCGATACATCTGATATATACCAAGCACCATCTAAGACTCTAAATTGTAAAAGAGCGTTACCATTTTTATCAGCGGTAAATGAATGTTTTACTAAACCAAAATTTTGTTGAGAACCTTTCGATGGTTCTATTTCTAAAGCACCTAATCTTTTCCCATATTGTGATGGTTCTGCTAATAAGTCATTTGTATTTTCATCTACATATGGTGTTTCAGAAGTTTGATATACCGATGAGCCTGATATGTAAGGAAGTAGCACCGCTTTATTACTTGTACCCTTTATACCATAAGCATTGAATGTAATAGTGTAATCTATACCAGCAGTTAGATTGAATTTATAATCACTCTTTTGTTGAAATCTTAGTTGATTTGTAAATCCATCCAAACTTCCTGAAAGATATACAGCATCCAACAACACATCACTATTATAAGCAAAGGTTTCAGATGCACTTGTCGATAAACCATTGGTTCCTCCAAACTTCTCCCAATAGTTTGTTATATCTGCTAAATCCTCAAAGTATCCAGTTCTAAGTTCACCACCAACAGAGGTGTTATCAACCATTAATTCACTTGATTCTATAGGTAACTCTGCTAAGACTTTGAAATCATCGAATGAACCTTCACTTCTAACCATAACCTTTGCTTTGTATACATCGCCTGAAAATACTCTAAGGTCACTTAGTGTAACATCAGCATACGATATTATGTTTGCTAAGCTGTAAGATTGTGTTGGTTCAGCCTCATATTCTATATGAGCAGTACCTTTGAATGGTAATATTATTTCTTGACTTTCAAACTTTGAAGAAGTTACAGTAAATGGTTTTGATACAAGAGCTGTATTTGAATTTACTAAGTCATCGATTGAGCTTGTATGTGATGTATTCAATACTGGTAAAGCTTCTATACCAAATTCACGCAATTCATCTAAGTTATAAATGCTGGTATCTATGGAATCAAAAACTAATGTACCACCAACATACTTACTCAAAAATTTAGAGTCACTCTGATAACTGTATGGATACTCTTCAGGAGAACTTCTTTTGGAAATGTGTCCAACTCTTCTGCCAAATTTAGCTTTTCTCTTTCCTTTTTTGACTCTTAATTTTTTCTCAAATCTCGTTATTTCTCTTGTTTTATCCTTTGGTTTAAAATCCTCTTTGTTCTTTTCTTGTTCAGCTAAAGCACCTTGTGCTGGTGAATTCTGTGAGAAGTTTTTGAATAGAAATCCATCTGCTGGTTTTCCATCAATCGAAAATGTTGAGCTTCTTATAGAACCAGTAACCTCACTTCTTATCAACGTACCAAATCTTTTTTCTTCTACAGAAATTTTAGGTACTGTCCAAAATCTAATCGGTTGAGTATTTACAGCAGTTGAGTTTATTATAACTTCACGAGTCAGCCTAACATTATAAGCACCTTGAAATTCTTCAGGTACTGGTTCAGCCTCACTAAATGAACTTTTAGATAGTGGTATGGAATCTAGCTCCCCAACCACAATTATATTAGCAACACCAGGTGCTGTGTCATCATATACTTCTATCGATACTCTACGGGATGTTCCTTCAAGATACTCTGATATTGGTTCGGTGTAAATAGAATTACCTTCTGAATCTACAAAGTCTATCAGAAGTTCAACACCATCTTTCATATAAGGACCTGTCTCTATAAGGAAAGAACTTTTTCCTTGTGGTAGACTTTCTGGCATATCCGTGATGATGATATGCTGTGAAGTACCTGTATCGTCTATCAATACATCTAATTCATCTAGATAATGGAGTTTATTATACTTTTTTACAATGCTCATATATGGTTTCCGATTATACTAATAAATATAAAATCTATAAAAAATAGTATTTATTATATATACAACGTATGGAGATTATCGGTATGAAAAAGAAATATTCTTTTACAATAGATGAAACACTAATGGATTGGTTTAGGATATATGTTAGAGAAGAAAGCACTACTATGAGCGCTATATTAAATCAACATATACTAAGCCTAAAAAGGGGAGAGACAAGACCTAAAAGAATAATGTACTCTAATCAAACAAAACATTAGAAAAGGTATTTTCTTTCTTTATTTCTAATAATGTGTCTACAGCATCTCTCATAGAATCTATATGAGAAACAATCATAGTAAATTGAAATTGTGATTTTAGATACTGGAATAGATTATATACAGAGTTCAGATTATCTGAATCCATAGTACCCCATCCCTCATCTATAGCTAAAAAGTTAGGTGCTGGTAGGTTAGAAACATTTATCAATCCTACACGCATAGCTAGTGATGATATGAATCTTTCCATACCACTACTCAACTCAAGAGGCCACACATTATCATCATCGTATACGATGTAACAATTTATGTTCTTACCATCCATTTCTAATATCAAAGAAAAGTCTACAATCTGTGATAAGATATCATTCACAGCACCTTCGATGGTTGGTATTGCTTTTGATATTAGTTCGTATGGTATACCATCTCTCTTGATAGCATCCATATAGTATTGATAAGCAGCATACTTATCCTCTAGCTCCTCTACCTTTTTGATATTAGACATTATGTTTCTACGATTGGTTTCTAATACCTTTATCTCACCATTTACTTTTTGTAGCTTAGTATCTAATTCATCAATTTCTGTTTCTAAAGAATTTGATTCTCCTTCCAGTCCATCTATTTCTTTTTGTAAACCGATGTTGAATTGTATATCTTTTTCTTGTTCGTTGTATAAATTTATTTTGTCTTCAATAATTGCTAATTGACTAATAAGGTTTTTCTTTTTTTCTTTAGTAAGCTTTTGGTCACTATCTACTTTACTTATATTAGAGGTCAATAAACTAAAACTCTGAATACACTCATCCATCTGTTGTTTGTGAGCAGTAATATGAGACAGTCCATTTATAATACTATCCAATGAATCTGATTTTTTCACAAACTTATCTGCTAGGTCTTTATCTTCATTTAGTTTCTTTTTAGTTTCCATAGCATCTAAAGTAAAAGGATTACTCATACAATAAGAACAATCAGTATCGTATTCTAAATTACCTAACTTATTTATCTTATCAAGTTTATTCTGAACTTCTATCTTTAGCTTATCTATCTCAATCTGATTGTTTCTTTTTTCTAAAGTATATTGCTCTAATTGTGCAAACTTCTTATCAATTTCATTTTCTTTATAGATGTTTATCTTTTCGGTTAGCTCAGTCTCTTCTACCTTGTATTGCTCTGAAAGAGTCTTTAGCTTTCCTACCTTTGTATCTACATCAGAAAGTTCATTGGTTAGTCTAACCTTTTCTTCTTCTAACTCAGAAATATTTAGAGCAGAGTTATCCACCTTCATCATCTTCTTAGTCAAATCAATTATTAGTCTATCCACCTCTTTCTTTTCAGATATATTTTCAGCTTTACCTTTCGATAACTTTTTAGAATCCTTTCTAAATTTAGTTAGGTTTTCTTTTATATCTGCTAACTCCGTATCGTAGTTATTATTTTTGAAAGACCTCAATAGAGAATTTACATCTGATATTTCTTCAGCAGCTAGGTTATATAATTGGTCAAAAACACCGATACCCATAAATTGTGCTAGTAAATCTTTTCTTTCTTTTTGTGTCTTATCAATAAAAACAGTAGAGTTTGTTTGTAGTGAAAGCGCAGTCATAATAAAATCTTCGTATGTTCCAATTACCTTACGAATGTTTACATCGGTTGTTCTTCTTTGGTCTCCATTTAGAGATAGCTTCTCACCCGCATCATCGTATGTCCAAAAGTCTACATCAACCTTTACATGACCATTTCTTTGTTTCTTACCTCTCCGTTCTATATAGTATGTACATCCATCAACCTCTAATTCAGCCTTACAATAAAACTTATCCTTCTTCGTGTTCAGTACATTTATAGCCTTATAAGCCCTTGAAGATGTATCGAAAAGACAGAAAGAAAGAGCATCCAATAATGAAGATTTACCACTAGCATTAGGAGCAAATATTCCTACAATACCATTTAGCTTTTCAAAATCAACTACATTGTTTTCTCCATAGCTGAACATATTATCAAACTCAAACTTCTTTACATCCCAAGTGATACCTCTTTGATTGTAGTCGTCTGCTGGTAGTCTTGTGTTTAGTTCTTTGTTTATGTTCTTTATGTCAATAAGTGTTTCTGTATCTACAAAGTGATTTTGTTTTAGGTATTCCTCAATCAATCCGTACTGGTAATCAGCATCTCTTATGTCACCTATCGTAATCCTTTGTCCCCTTACCTTTTCTGATGATGTAAGTGAATCTGTTCTTGTTACCGAAACTTCTTTGATTCCATATTGACTATGAATCAAAGTCATAGCCTTCTTCAATTGTGATGGTGTTGTGTTAGATACCCTAACTCTCAATCTAGCCTTTTTAGGTATGTCAGGACAGTCTGGCACCTTACCATTATCTATGTTTATCGTATAATAGCCGTAGTCATTTGGTATCTCTATATACTCTGATTTTCTCTTCGCTACATCCCATAGTAGGTATCCATGTGATAAACCTTCTCCGTGATTCTGTTGAACTAAAGAACCACAATAGGATATAGTTTCTTTTTTGTTTAGGTGTTGTCTTTTGTGGATATCTCCAAGCAACCCCATATCATAACCTTTGAACTTAGCAATTTTCACATCGGACGGTAAGTGAAAACCTAAATCCGTTTCTGACTTATCCACTGTTCCGTGGAAGAGAACAACCTTCGTATCACCTTCGAAATCCTTAGCCTCAATGTAGTCGTCTTCTTTCTCCCATACATCCCAAACTACAAACTTTACATCAGCACATTTGTATACACCACTATGCTTTAGGTAATGTAAATCGGGGTGTTGTAGGTTGTTCACGATTGGAGATAAAACATCCATTCGAGAAAGATTATTTAGATTACAATCGTGATTACCTGCGATTAGTATCGTAGGACAGATGTCTGCCAGATTCTTAAATAATCTTGAAAGCTGGTCGACTAATTCAGGTGACATTTCGGTTTTTGAATGTGCTATATCACCACCAATATAGACTACGGCATTATCTTTATTCTTTTTTATTTCTTGGTATGTTCTTTCGAAAACCTCTTCGTATTCTTTGTGTCTTTTTAGATTACGAATCTGTATATCTGAAATGTGGTGTATGTATTTTAGTTTTCGAAAAGGAACCTTTACAACAGTTTCTTTTATCAAGAATTATCCTTTATAAATTTCTTTACTTTATTTATTTTATTATCTGGCACAATAATATCCCAAGCAGTTTCTTCTTTGAAACTTCCCTTACCATAATAAATAGTATGAGAATTTCCCAAATCAAATTTTTTCTTTAGCTGCTCTAATAATGAATTATCTGATATATGAACTTTCCATTCATTATCATTAAATTTCCATATATTTCTTTGTTTTGCCATTTAGCTTCATCCTAATAAAATCAGAGAAAGTTGTTTTACCAACACCTTTTATAAGATTTGTAACTGATTCAAATCCCATATCGGATGGGTCTTTGTCTGTTAGTTTTACATAGTAGACGCTGATACCATTTCTCATAAGACTATCTGTTATTCTAATCGAATCATTTACAGCATCATCGTCTAATAATATATATATCTTCTTTACCTTTTTTTCGTAAATTTTCTTCATTAAAGATTTAGGTATAGTTTTACCAAATAGAGGAACAGCGTTTCTTTTTATTGCTATAGCATCAAATATACCCTCACATAACACAATCGGTTCATCCCAATTTATAAACAAGTCTAAACCAATAACATCTTTAGATACTGGAGGATTTTTGTATTTCATTCCACCATCAAATACATCTCTGGCTATAAAATAGTTCAACTGACCATCAGAGCCGTATGATGGAACTATTATCCTATTAGCATACAATCCACTTTCACAATATCCTATATTATATCTGATGATATCGTGCATCTCTATTCTTCTTTTCTTTAGATGAACCAATGCGTGTTTTCTAATAATGTTATTGCTGTCTACCCAAAGAGGAACAAACTCATCAGGTAATCTTAATGCAAATTTTTCCTTGTTTTTCTCACGATTTGATGATAGTGATTTGGGTGAACCAACTAAGTCTGATAGTTCTTCGAAGTGTTCCCTACTAGCTTTTAGTTTCTTGAGTAACTGAAATAGGTTATGTCCACCTTGATTGGATACCCAACAATGCCATTTGCCAGTCTGAACATTTATTTGTAGTTTTGGTTTATGATGATGTATGAAAGGAGACCACCAAACATATTCGTTCAGTTTCTTTACAGGTCTTCCATTGTTACCTATTACTCTATTCAGTAGGTTTATTATTTTCATTTATCAGTTCTATAAATTTCTCAATGTTTATTACAGCGTATGTCTTACTTCTGTTTCTTTTAAATATCAACACAGGATCGTAAACACCACAATTTTCTTCTGCTTGTTGTAAAGAATCCCAAATATTTATCTTTTCTTGATTCTTACATTCGAATGAGTATGGTATAAGTCTACGAGCCGCTGGAGATAGTTTGATGTCCTCACCAGTCTCACCCATAATTGCTGAACGAATATCATCTGGTTCTAAGTCTGAGAATGTCTCTAACAGTAAGTCTCTTACTCTGTTTTGTAATCTCTTACCTTTGTTCTTTGCGCTTCTTGTTTTCATTACCGTAGCTTCCTGGTACTTGTTAATACTTGTCTTGCTTGCCTTGCTTGCTTCCTGGTTAAGTGCTTAATCCAATAATTTTCAATAAAGGCTTACAGATATCTTATAAAAAACCTTACTAATTTTTTATAGAACCTAATACAAGTATACTTTAGTTATATATATCAGAGAATTACTTGTTAATCAAAAATATTTTACAACCACTTAGGTAATTCTCTTCTAGCAAATTTTTCAGCTTTCTCTTCCCACTTATTATCGTCGTGTGGGTCTAATCCTTTGTAGGTAGCCATCGTTCCTGCTTGAGTATATTTCTTTATGTACTTTCTGACTCCTAACCTTTTAGCGTCTAATGCGTGTCCTATCTCATGCAGTATTGTCAATAGAAACTCTTTTACCGATGGGTACGACCTTCTAAGTGTTACAGTGTCCGTTTCAAGTACATATTCTCCGAAATCTTTTCCCCTTCTTTACTTCGCCTTAGACTTCAGCCCATATTGTTTGACCAATTGCTGTGCTATGTCTAAGTAAGATATCCTTTCCAATTAAATATTATTC
>Ga0181568_10005325_pt1 | contig 11348 bp, 10 predicted proteins | sample 101ome_20_FD_133758 | JGI IMG/M metagenome (GOLD analysis project Ga0181568, IMG submission 133758) | Coastal salt marsh microbial communities from the Groves Creek Marsh, Skidaway Island, Georgia - 101404AT metaG (megahit assembly) | ecosystem: Environmental > Aquatic > Marine > Intertidal...
CATCGGCGACAAGAAACCGGCCCGGCGTCGGCGCGACGCCATGATCGCGAAACAGCACGCTGCCCACGGCCGAAAAGAGTTCCGGATCACGTGCGAACCACCCGATGACGTCGAGGCTGCGCGACAGGGACATCACGCCGTCCGTCGCCACCCGGTCGTGGGTCGGCCGGATGCCGTAAATGCCACAGAAGCTCGCCGGCGAGCGCACCGATCCACCGGTGTCCGAGCCGAGGGCGAAATCCACAAGGCCGGCCGTGACCGCGGCAGCGGAACCGGATGACGATCCACCCGACACGCGGCCCGGCGCGTTCAGGTTCAACGGTGTGCCGTGATGAATGTTCTCACCCGTGAGGCCGGTGGCGAACTCCTCGGTGACCGTCTTGCCGACGAGCGTCGCACCCGCATCCAGGCAGCGCTGGATCGCCGACGCGGTGGCCGTGGCGGGGGCGTGCGTACGCAACCAGTCCGGGTTGCCACAGCTGGTGGTCCTCCCGGCGACATCGATGATGTCCTTGGCCGCAAAGGTCGTCCCCGCCAGCGGTCCCTCCGACGCGCCGTCCAACCGGAATATCCCGTCCGGCACGAACGCACCAACCGTATCCTTCATCGATCCCTCCCCGGGCCAGACGGGATTCTAGGTTTCGACCGATCCCCCGCCAAGCCTTTGCCACGTGTATCTTCACCGCTTGCCCGGCGCAAACGCCCGCGACTAACGTTGCGTCATGTCGGCAGAACCCATGGCCCTCTCCGAGGCCGAACTCGCACAGACCGCGATCGACTGGCGCAACCTGATCTGGGTCGGGCTCGCGCTCGCGGTGATGGTCGTGGCCATCATCGTGAACGACCTGTGGTTCCTGAACTTCGTCCACGTGTTCACGGGCCTGCTCTGGACCGGGATCGATCTGCTGCTCGGCTTCGTGATCGGCCCGATCCTGCGCCGGCTGGAGTTCCCTGTGCGCCGGGCGATCACCATGCGCCTCATGCCGCGTCTGCTGTTCATCCTGCCGACCCTCGCGGTCATCGCGCCCACGGCAGGCTGGTTCATGGCGGTGGATCAGGGCTATCTCGAACTTGCCTTTCCCGAGCTCTGGTGGCTGATCGCCGCGCTGGCGATCACCACGATCCTGTCGGTCCAGGGCGTGTTCGTGCTGCTTCCGACCAACGTCATGGTCTATCTCGAGATGCGCAAGCCCGCCCCCGACGGCGAACGCATCGGCCGGCTGATGCGGCGCTACGTCCGGGTGGTCGCCTTCCAGGGCTCGATGCAGATCGTCATCATCCTGATCATGGCCCGCTTCGCGACCGGGCTATAAGGCTACCCGGCGATGTGGCCGAGCGGCAGCGCCGTGCGATAGCTGACCTGTTTCAGGGCGAAGCTCGACTTGATGCTCGCCACGCCGGGGATCTTCGTCAGATGTTCCAGCAGGAAATGCTGGAAGGAGTCGAGATCGGGTGCCACCACCCGCAGCAGATAGTCGCTGTCGCCGGTCATCAGGTAGCACTCCATCACCTCGGGCCGCTCGACGATGCGGCGCTCGAACTCCTCGAGCGCGTTGTCGACCTGGCGTTCCAGCGACACCTGCACGAAGACGCTGACCGGCAGCCCGAGCGCCGCCGGATCGAGCAGCGCGGTGTAACGCCGGATGAAACCTTCACGCTCGAGGTTCCGCACCCGGCGCAAACAGGGCGACGGAGACAGGTTCACCTTCCGTGCGAGGTCGGCGTTGGCGATCCGCGCATCGTCCTGGAGAGAATCGAGAATATTGCGGTCGATCGCATCGAGGTCCGTTATTGGCATAAATCACCTTCAATGAGCATAGTTTTCGTCATTCGTTGCGCCATTTGACGCCATCCACGCCATGTTCGCAACGCGTGTCCGGCACCGGGGTGCTACGATCCGGGTATCGTCACACCGGATCAGACGGATGCCCCGCACAAAAGCCGACGCCCGGACAATTCTCTCGAACGTCGATATCCCGACGCTCGAGGCGCTTGAACGGAAGATTCTGTGGCTGTCCTCCTGGATGATCCACAACGCCAACCATGTGCGCGAGAGCCGCGACGGGCTGAAGGTCGGCGGCCATCAGTCCTCCTGTGCGTCTGCCGCGACCCTGCTGACCGCGCTCTACCTGCACAGCCTGCGGCCGGAAGACCGGGTGGCAGTGAAGCCCCATGCCGCGCCGGTGTTCCACGCGATCCAGTATCTGCTCGGCCGCCAGGACCTCGCGAAGCTCCAGGACTTTCGCGCGCTGGGCGGTGCCCAGTCCTACCCGTCGCGGACCAAGGACACCGACGACGTGGATTTCTCGACCGGCTCGGTGGGGTTGGGCGTCGGCGCAACCCTCTTCGGCGCGATGGTGCGCGACTATGTGCACCATCACGGCCTGGCCGAGGGCCGGCCCAACGGCCGGCTGGTCGCCCTGATGGGCGACGCGGAGCTCGACGAGGGCAACGTGTTCGAGGCGCTCCTCGAGGGCTGGAAACACGATGTGCGGAACCTCTGGTGGGTGATCGACTACAACCGCCAGAGCCTGGACGGGGTGGTTCACGATTACCTGTTCCAGCGGATCAAGGACTTCTTCGGGACGGTCGGCTGGAACGTGGTCGAGCTCAAGTACGGCAAGCTGCAGGAAGCCGCGTTCCAGCGGCCCGGCGGCGACGCGCTCCGGAAGTGGATCGACGAATGCCCGAACCAGCTCTACTCGGCGCTGACATTCCAGGGCGGCGACGCGTGGCGGAACCACCTCGCGGCGGATATCGGCGACGTCGCCGGGATCAAGGCGCTGCTCGACGACCATGACGATGCGGCGCTGCACCGGCTGATGACCAACCTGGGCGGCCACGACATGTCCGCGACCCTCGAAGCCTTCGCCGATGTGGGCGACGACGACACGCCGCAATGCTTTGTCGCCTACACGATCAAGGGCTTCAACACGCCGCTCGCCGGGCACAAGGACAACCACTCCGGCCTGATGAACATCGAACAGATGACGTCATTCAAGGAGAGCCACGCGATCCGCGACGGCCACGAATGGGACGTCGCGGAGGGGCTGGACCTGTCCGAGGACACGCTCAAGGCGTTCCTCGCAGACGTGCCGTTCGCCCAGCGCCCCGCGCGCGAGACGTCCCCGAAGATTCCCGTGGCGGCCCTGCCCGCGCCCGCGGGCGCGCGGATGTCCACCCAGGAGGCCTTCGGCCAGATCCTGAACGATCTCGGGCGCGGAGACAGCGAGCTCGCAAGCCGGATCGTCACCACGACCCCCGACGTCACGGTCACCACCAACATGGCCGGCTGGGTGAACCAGCGCGGGCTCTTCCACCACGAGGACACCGCCGACGTGTTCCGGGAGGAGCAGGTCCCCTCGGCGTTCAAATGGTCCGCCGGTCCGAAGGGCCAGCACATCGAGCTGGGCATTGCCGAAAACAACCTGTTCCTGCTGCTCGCCGCGCTCGGCCTGTCGGACAAGCTGTTCGGGGCCCGCCTATTGCCCGTGGGCGCGCTCTATGACCCCTTCATCGCCCGCGGGCTCGATAGCCTGAACTACGCCTGTTACCAGGACGCCCGTTTCATGGCGGTCGCCACACCGTCGGGGATCACGCTGGCTCCCGAGGGCGGCGCGCACCAGTCGATCAACTCGCCCCTGATCGGCCTGTCCCAGCCCGGCCTCACATCCTTCGAGCCCGCCTATGCCGACGAGCTGGCGCATATCATGGGCTGGGGCTTCGAGCACATGCAGGCCGATAACGGCGGCTCGATCTACCTTCGCCTGTCTACTCTCGCGATCGACCAGCCAAAGCGGGACTTCGCAACCATCGCCGACGACGTGCTCGCAGGCGCCTACTGGCTGCGCGAGCCCGCGCCCGGCGCGGAGCTGGCCATCGCCTACACCGGCGTGATCGCCCCCGAGGCGATCGCCGCGCACGAGGCGCTGCTCGAGGACATTCCGGGTGCCGGGCTCCTCGCCGTGACCTCCGCCGACCGGCTCTACCGGGACTGGCAGGCCGCGACCCGCGCCCATGTGAACGGCCCCGGCGTCGCGCCGTCGCACATCGAGCGGCTGCTGGGGCGGCTGGCACCCGACGCCGGACTGGTGACGGTCCTCGACGGGCACCCGGCGACGCTCACCTGGCTCGGTGGCGTCGCCCGTCACGACATCGCGGCCCTGGGGGTGGAAAATTTCGGCCAGTCGGGCGATCTGCCCGACCTCTATCGCACCCACGGGATCGACGCCGACGCCATTCTCGATGGGGCCGCCGCCGTCATCACCCGGCGCATGCGCCGGCGTGGCGCGCTCCGGCCGACGGCGGCGTAGAAAGCCTCATCCTGAGGAGGGCCGCCAGGCCCGTCTCGAAGGATAGGGGCGCTGGCAACATGCTTCGAGACGGCGCTCCGCGCCCTCCTCAGCATGAGGGGAGCAGCTCTCGACCTATGCCGCCATCAGGCCGCGCGGCGCTCCTGGCGCGCGATATAGACGACGGCGCCGACGATGATAGCGCCGCCGACCCAGGTCCAGATCGTCGGCACCTCGGCAAAAATGAAGAAGCCCAGGGTCGAGGTCACAATCAGCCGGGAATAGTCATAGGACAACACGGCAGAGGCCTCGGCCGCGGTGAAGGCGCGCACCAGGCAGATATGCGCCCCGAGCCCCACCGCCCCGAGCATCGCCATCCAGAACAGCGCCATCGGGGTCGGCCACGCCCAGGCGAAAAGCGCCGGCACCAGCGTGAACGGCACCGCCGCGATCGCCAGCCAGGCGACGGTCGTGGTCGGCGCATCGTCGGCGGCCAGGTAGCGGATCATCAGGTTCGACCCGGCGATGAACAGGGCCGAGATCAGCGGCAGGGCGAACAGGATGTTCACGTCGCTCACGCCCGGGCGCAGCACTACCCAGACCCCGGCGAAGCCCACCAGGGTCGCGACCCAGCGCCGCGCGCGTACCACCTCGCCGAGCAGCAGCGCCGCCCCCACGATGCCGAAGAGCGGCGCGGCGAAGGTGAGCGCCGAGACCTCCGCCAGGGGCAGGTTGGCCTGGGCCATGACCAGCAGGATCAGCCCCGCCATCGAGAAGGCGGCGCGCAGGAGCTGGCCGAGCGGATGCGCCGAGCGGAGCGCTGTGCGCCGGTTGGCGACGATCCAGGGCAGGATCAGCAGGAAGAAGATCAGGGACCGCCAGAAGGAGACGATCAGGGGGTCGGCACCCTCGCCCACGGCGAACCGGACCCAGACCCCGTGGGTGCCGAAGAAGAGCGAGGCGCCCAGCATCCAGATCGCGCCACGGACGGTGCCGGGCAGCCGGGCGAAGGCGTCAAACAACGCGGTTGGGCACCGGTTCGCCGGCGAGCAGCAGGTCGAGCCCGTCGAGCAGCATGTCGCCCATCGCCGCGCGCGAGCGCTCGGCCCCGCTGCCGATATGGGGCGTCATGAAGACGTTGGACAGCTCGAGATAGGCGGGATGGACATCATTCGGCTCGCCGTTGAACACGTCGAGCCCGGCGGCCGCGATCTTGCCGGACCGCAGCGCGGCGACCAGCGCCGCGTCATCGACCAATTCGCCGCGCGCGATGTTCACGACGACCGCTTCGTCCGGCAGGAGCGCGATCCGCTCGGCGTTGAGGAAGCCCCGGGTCTCGGGCGTCGCGGGGGCGCAGATCATCAGGAACGGGCTCGCGGGCAGAAGCGCCTCGACGCTGGTGTAGTAGCTCGCGCTCCTCTCCTCGTCGAAGGAGAGCCGCGATCGGTTGTGGTAGCGGATGGTCATGTCGAAGGCGCGGGCCCTGTCGGCGACGGTGCGTCCGATCCGTCCCATCCCGAAGATGCCGAGCGCGGAACCCGTGATCTCCTTGCCGATCATCTGGCGCGGCGACCAGCTCGTCCACGCGCCCGCCCGCATCATCGCCGCGCCCTCGGCCGCGCGCCGCGCGGCACCGAGCAGGAGCAGCATGCCGACCTCGGCCGTCGGCGCCGTCACGGCGTCGGGTGTGTTCAGGACTGCGATGCCCCGGGCCTTCGCCGCGTTGGTATCGATATGGTCGAGGCCGACGGACAGCGTCAGGATCGCGCGGACGCTGTCAGGCAACCGGTCGATGAGGGCCGCATCCATGGGCTCGGTCACGCAGATCAGGAGCGCGTCCATGCCATCGGCCGCCGCGACCAGTTCGTCGGCGGACATGATGTGGTCGTCCTCGTTGATCGCCGTGTCATACTCGGCGGCGAGCCGCGCCTCGGTCGCCGCGAGATGGCGCCGGGTCACGTAGATCCTCGGCCTGTCGGTCATCCGCTCCGGCCCCGCTGTTTCCCCCGCCAACGCTGTTAGCACTTTTCGGTGATACCCGCACCCGCCCGGGCTGGCTAGAGTGCGGGAAGCTCATGACGGGAGAGAGAAGATGCGCCTCGAAAACAAGACCGCCATCGTGACCGGCGCAGGGTCGGGCTTCGGCGAAGGCATTGCCGCGACGCTCGCGCGCGAGGGCGCAGCTGTGATCGTCTGCGACGTGAACGCCGACGGCGGCAACCGGGTCGCCGGAGAGATCACCGCCGCCGGGGGGCGAGCGCTCTTCGACGCCGCCGACGTGACCCGGGCCGACGCGGTGCAGGCCATGGTGGACCGGGCGGTCGCGGAGTTCGGCGGCCTCGACATCCTGGTCAACAACGCCGGCGTGTCGCATCACCGGAAGCCCATGCTCGACGTGACGGAGGCCGAGCTCGACCGGATTCTCGCGGTAAACGTGAAGGGGCTGTTTCACACCGCCAACGCGGCGATCCCGGCGATGCGCGCGAACGACCGTGGCGGCGTGATCGTCAACATCGCCTCGACGGGCGCGGTCCGCCCCCGGCCCGGCCTCACCTGGTACAACGCGACCAAGGGGGCGGTGACGACGCTCACCAGGTCGATGGCGATCGAGCTGGCCGAGGACAAGATCCGGGTTAACGCGGTGAACCCGGTCGCCGGCGACACGCCCCTGCTCGCGACGTTCATGGGCGAGGACACGCCGGAGAATCGCGAGGCGTTCCGCCAGTCCGTGCCGCTGGGCCGGCTGTCGACGCCCGAGGACGTGGCGAACGCGGTGCTCTATCTCGCGTCGGACGAGGCGGCGCTGGTGACCGGCGTCTGCCTGGAGGTGGACGGCGGCCGCTGCATCTAGCCGCGAGGGCTAGCGCGGCATCTGGTCGAGCATCTGGCGAAGCGTGTCGCGCACCCGGCGGTGCATCGCCTCGAACGGCTTGCGGTCGAAGCGTATCCGCGCGCCGCAGCGCGGGCGTTCGGCCGCGAGGTCCGCGACGATGCTCTCGGGCATGGTGAACATCACGAAGCGGTCGCGCGGCAGGATCTGGGTCTGCGCGCCCGGGTCGTCGCCGCCGAAGCCGAAGCGGATGGCGCTGGACCGGAAATGCTCGAAGCCCGGATGGGGGCTTTCCTCGATATCGGTGTAGGTGGCGCGGATATCGCCCACGACGCGGTCGGGAATCCGGACGATGAAGGCCTGGGACGGCCCCGGGTCGACCTCGCTCCGCCGCAGCATCACCTCGCGATGCTCGGGCGCGCGGCCGATCACCTCGAAGCATTCGACGGCGGAGAGGTCGATCGTATAGACGTTGCGCCGTTCCTGGGCCTGCGCGGGGGCCGCGAGCAGGCCCAGCACCAACGGCATCAAGATCCAGCGCCCCATCGGCCTACTCCGCGTGCACCGCAGCGGCGAGTTCCTGGTGGGTGGTCATCCAGACCCAGTCCACGTTCATCACCGCCTCGATGGCGGCGCGGAACTCGATCGCGCCATAGGGCCGGCCGAACACATGGGCATGCGCCGTGATGTCGATCACCGCCGGCGGCCGGCCGATCGTGTCGTACTTCTCGACGATGCGCTTGAGCACGTCGGAATAGGCCTGGGGCGGGTTGCCGTAGCGCATGTAGAGCGGCAGGTCGTTGATCTCCATGGTGAAGGGGATCGCGGCGAGCGGACCGGCCGGGGTGTCGAGCCTGTAGGGCAGGTCGGCGTTGAAATAGTCGATGTGCCACTCGAACCCGTTCTCGACCAGGAGCTCGGCGGTGTTCGCGCTCGGCGTGCCGCGCGGGCTGGCGAAGCCCTTGGGCGCCTTGCCGACCACGTCGGCGAAGAGCGCTGCCCCCTTCTTCAGGTCGGCCTCTTCCTCGGCGCGTTCCTGGTAGATCGGGAGGTCGTTCTGCATCCACGCATGGGCGCCGATGAAGTGGCCGTCGGCGTCGATCCGGCGCAAGAGCTCGGGCCATTTCTCGGCGATGATGCCGCTGGCATAGGTGCCGCAGGGAACCCCCAGCTCGCCGACGATGTCGAGCAGGCGCGGGGCGCCGTGGGTCATGCCGTACTCGGCCCAGGAGCGGGACTGGGTGTCGAGGTTGCCGGCCTTGAGCGGGTTGCCCATGGGGCCGATGCCCGGCGCGGCGTCGTCGGTCCACGCCTCGCACATGATGTTGACGGAGACGGCGAGCGCCTTGCCCTCCGGCCAGCCCTTCGGTGCGTCCTGAACGTCCATGCGTCTCTCCCTGACGGTCCTGTTGCCCACAGCCGCCCCATATTGCGAGGGGCGCTGCGTACTGTGATGATACCGCAACGAAACGATACGCGCCGCCGCGAAACCCGGCGCGATTCATAATTGGCCGACGGGGGCGAACGCAATGCTCAAGACCACGATCACCGGCAGCCTGCCGAAGCCGTCCTGGCTGGCCCAGCCCGAGACCCTATGGGCGCCCTGGGCCGCCGAGGACCCGGCGAAGCTGGAGGAGGCCAAGCAGGATGCTGTGCGGCTCGCGATCCGCGATCAGGAACAGGCCGGCATCGACATCGTCACCGACGGCGAACAGTCGCGCCAGCACTTCGTCCACGGCATCCTCGAGAAGATCGAGGGGATCGACTTCGAGAAGAAGACCCGGATCGGCATCCGCGACGACCGCTACGACGCCGACTGCCCCACCGTGACATCCGAGTTGAAGCGGATGGGCTCGATCCATGGCGACGAGGTCGCGTTCGCCCGGGCCCAGACCGACCGTCAGCTCAAGTTCACCATGCCCGGGCCGATGACCATCGTGGACACGCTGGCCGACGAGCATTACGGCGACCGGCCGAAGATGGCGATGGCATTCGCCGAGATTCTCAACGAGGAGGCAAAGGAGCTGGTGGCGGCCGGGGTCGATGCGCTGCAGTTCGACGAGCCGGCCTTCAACGTCTATCTCGACGCGGTGCCGACCTGGGGCGTGGAAGCGCTCAACCGCGCGGTCGAGGGGCTCGACTGCACGACGGCCGTCCACATCTGCTACGGCTACGGGATCGAGGCGAACCTGCAGTGGAAGGCGACACTCGGCGACGTGTGGGAGCAGTATGCGGCGATCCTGCCGGCGCTGGCGGAGAGCGACATCGACCAGGTCTCGCTCGAGTTCGCCGGCTCGCGGGTGCCCATGGAGGTGATCAAGCTGCTCGACGGCAAGAAGGACGTGCTGGTCGGCGCGATCGACGTGACGACGCTCATGGCGGAGAGCCCGGAGGAGGTCGCCGCGGTGATCCGCGAGGCCCTGGAATACACCACGCCCGAGCGCATCTTCCCCTGCACCAACTGCGGGATGGTGCCACTGCCCCGCTCCGTCTCCCAGGGCAAGCTCCGGGCGCTCGGCGCCGGCGCGGCGCTGGTCCGCGCGGAACTCTAGGCGCAGATATGGCCCATCTCGACATCAACGGCGTCCGGCTCTGGGTCGAGACGGAGGGCCCGGACGACGCCCCGGCGCTGGTGTTCGTGCACGAGTTCGGCGGCGACCACCGGTCGTGGCGGGGCCAGGTTGATCATTTCCGCGACCGGTTCCGCTGCGTCACCTACAGCGCGCGCGGCTATCCGCCCTCGGACGTGCCCGACGACGAGGACGCCTACGGCCAGGACATCGCGACAGCCGACCTGCTCGGCGTGCTGGATGCGCTTGAGATCGAGCGCGCGCACCTGGTGGGACTCAGCATGGGCGCTTACACCTGCCTGCGTTTCGTGCTGGCCCACCCGGACCGGGTGATCAGCGCCGTCGCCGCCAGCGGCGGCTCGGGCTCGTTCCCGGAGACCCGGGACGGCTTCCTGGCCGAGACGCGCACGCTCGCCGACCACATTCTCGCGGAAGGGACCCTCGACCTGCCCGGCTTCGCGTCGAGCACGACCCGCATCCAGCTCAAACTGAAGAACCCCGAGGCCTGGCGGGAATTCGCCGATCATTTCGCCGAACACTCGCCCATGGGCTCGGCCTACACGCTGCGCCGGGTGCAGGCGGGCCGGCCCTCGCTCTACGATTTCAAGGCCGCACTCGGCGCGGTCACCACGCCCGTCCTGCTGATGATCGGCGACGAGGACGAACCGTGCATCGACACCAACATCTTCCTGAAGCGCGCGATGCCGTCGGCCGGACTGGTGACGTTCCCCAAGAGCGGGCACCTGATCAATCTCGAGGACCCGGCCGCGTTCAACGCCGCGGTCGACGCTTTCCATCGCGATGTCGCGGACGACCGCTGGCCGTTGCGCGACGGCGCAACGACCGGCACCAGCGCCTACCTGTCACAAGAGGACACATGAGCAACGACGACCGCATTGTCTCCGCCGAGGCGCTGAAGGACTTCACCAAGGCGCTGCTGCGCACCGCCGACGTGTCGGAAGAGCATGCCGAGACCTGGGCCGATATCCTGGTCTGGGCGAACCTGCGGGGCATGGATTCCCATGGCGTACTGCGGGTGCCGCGCTACATCGCCTACATGAAGAACGGCAACATCCACGCCAAGCCCGACATGAAGCTCGAGAAACGCGCGGGCGCCATCGCGATCCTCGATTCCGACTGGGCGCCGGGCCCCGTCGCCATGACCCGGGCGATGGACGAGGCGATCGACCGGGCCCGGGAGTGCCATGTGGGCTGGTGCATCGTCCGCAACATCACCCATGGCGGTGCCATCGGCTACTACGCGCTGCAGGCCGCGCGGGCGGGCTTCGCGGGAATCGTGATCACCGCGTCGCGGCCGATGATGGCCTATCACGGCTCGAAGGTAGCCGGCGCCTCGACCAACCCGCTGGCGATCGCCGTTCCCGGCGGCGAGCACCCGCCGCTGGTCCTCGACATGTCCACCGCGACGGTCTCCATGGGCAAGATCCTCGCGGCCCAGGACAGCGGCACCCCCATCCCCGACGGCTGGGGGATCGACGCCGAAGGCCACAACACGAACGACGCGAACGCCGTTGCGACCCTGATGCCGCTGGGCGGCGCGAAGGGCTCGGGCCTGTCGATGATGATCGAGTGCATGGTGAGCCTGTTCGCGAGCAACCCGCTGGTCGAGCCGAACATCCGGCCCGGCGCGAACCC
>Ga0181568_10005327_pt1 | contig 11343 bp, 9 predicted proteins | sample 101ome_20_FD_133758 | JGI IMG/M metagenome (GOLD analysis project Ga0181568, IMG submission 133758) | Coastal salt marsh microbial communities from the Groves Creek Marsh, Skidaway Island, Georgia - 101404AT metaG (megahit assembly) | ecosystem: Environmental > Aquatic > Marine > Intertidal zone...
AAGAACTACCCTCCTGGGATGCACGGTAACTCGCGCAGAAGAGGAAAGAAATCAGAATACGCTATCCAGCTTGCTGAGAAGCAAAAAGCAAAATACACGTACGGTGTATTGGAGCGTCAGTTCGCGAACTTGTTCGATAAAGCAGCTCGTAAAAAAGGTATCACAGGTGAAAACTTGTTGAAATTCCTTGAGAGCCGACTTGACAATACAGTTTACCGTTTGGGTATCGCTAAAACACGTGCCGGTGCACGACAGTTAGTTTCTCACAAGCACATCTTAGTGAATGGTGTTGTAACCAACATCCCTTCATGTCAGCTTCGACCTGGTGATGTAGTTACTGTACGTGAGAAGTCTAAATCCATTGAGTTCGTTACGGATTCATTGGCGATTCGTAAAGATTTTTCATGGTTGCAGTGGGATGGAGACAACTTCTCCGGAACATTTGTAAACTATCCAGACCGAGAAGAAATTCCTGAGAACATCAAGGAACAACTAATCGTCGAATTATACTCTAAGTAATCTTAAGCAACTAGAAGAAATGGCAATTTTAGATTTTCAAAAACCGGATAAGGTTATAATGCATAAAGAAACAGACAACTACGGTCTGTTCGAATTCTCGCCTTTAGAAAAAGGCTACGGTGTTACAGTTGGTAATGCTATGAGAAGAATCTTGTTGTCTTCTTTGGAAGGTTACGCGATTACTTCAATCAAGATCCCTGGAGTAGATCACGAGTTTTCTACCATCAAAGGAGTATCTCAAGATGTAACTGAAATCATTCTTAACCTGAAGCAAGTGCGTTTCAAACGTGTAACTGAGGGTACAGAGGCAGAGAAGATTTACGTTTCTCTTAAAGGAAAAGACGTATTCACTGCAGGTGACATCTCACGTTACACAAACTCATTTGAGATCTTGAACCCTGATTTGGTTATCTGTGACATGGAGCCTTTTGTGAACTTGGAAGTTGAACTTACAGTTGACAAAGGAAGAGGTTATGTTCCTTCTGAAGAAAACATGCCTGCAGATGCTCCAATCGGTTTGGTACCAATCGACTCCATCTTTACACCAATCAAAAACGTGAAGTACCGCGTTGAAGATTTCCGTGTAGAGCAAAAAACGGATTACGAAAAGCTAATTTTTGAAGTTTCTACCGATGGATCAATCCACCCGGAAGATGCTCTTAAAGAAGCAGCTAAGATCATGATCCAGCATCTAGTATTGTTCTCTGATGAGAGCATTCTACTTGATAGCCAAGTGAAAACTAAAACTGCTGAAGTTGATGAGAATACATTGCACATGCGTAAGGTGTTGAAGACTTCATTGGCAGACCTAGATCTTTCGGTACGTGCTTACAACTGTTTGAAAGCAGCTGAGATTCGTACACTTGGTGAATTGGTAAGCTACCACATTGAAGACCTATTGAAATTCAGAAACTTTGGTAAGAAGTCGCTAACTGAGCTTGAAGAGTTCGTACGCGAAAAAGGACTAAGCTTCGGAATGGATGTATCTAAATACAACTTGGACGACGAATAATTCTTATAGAAAAGGGAAATGAGACACGGAAAGAAGTTTAACCATTTAGGACGTAAGAAAGGACACCGTTCAGCTATGCTTTCAAACATGGCTGCGTCTTTGATCGTTCATAAACGTATCTTCACTACAACGGCAAAAGCAAAAGCGTTGAGAGGATACCTTGAGCCACTTATCTCTAAGGCGAAAAGCGATTCTACGCACTCTCGTCGTGTGGTTTTCAGCTACCTGCAAGACAAAGAAGCAGTGAAAGAATTGTTCACTGTAGTTGCAGATAAAGTTGCCGATAGACCTGGAGGGTACACACGTATCCTTAAAACAGGAAACCGATTGGGTGACAATGCTGAGATGTGTATGATGGAACTTGTAGATTTTAACGAGTTGATGCTTGAAGAGAAAGCTTCAAAATCTAAGAAGTCTTCAACGAAGTCGAAACGTACTCGTCGTGGAGGTAAGAAAGCTGCACCTGCTGCTGAAGCAACTGATAAAGTTGAAGAAGTTAAGGCAGAAGCCACTGAGGCAGTTGATACTGCTGAAGAAGCTAAAGAAGAATCTAAAGCTGAAACACCTGCGGACAACGCGGAGTCTTCAGACGAAAAATAGGGTGGCTTGCCATCTCAGAAAAGGAGCGCTATGCGCTCCTTTTTTTATACCTATTCAGTACCGAATAATATTTTTGTACCGTAAAAACAGAAAACATGCAACGCGAAACTTTAGAAACACTCGAGGAACAAGTGGATTTTCTACCACTTAATGGAACCGACCACATAGAATTTTACGTAGGTAATGCAAAGCAATCTGCATACTACTACCAAGCCGCTTGGGGGTATGAGTTAATTGCTTATGCAGGTCCAGAAACCGGTGTTCGAGATAGAGCATCATATGTGTTGAAACAGGGTAAGATTACACTTATTCTCACGACTGCTATGTCGCCGGATTCTCCTATATCGGAGCATGTAAAACAACATGGTGATGGAGTTAAGTTCTTAAGCCTTTGGGTTGATGACGCTACTAAATCCTTCGAAGAGGCCACTAAGCGTGGTGCCAAGGCTTATATGGAGCCTACAACATTTGAAGATGAGAATGGTAAGGTTGTGGTTAGTGCTATTCATACGTATGGAGAGACCATCCACAAGTTTGTTGAGCGTTCTGAATACAATGGACCTTTTCTCCCTGGTTACGAGGCACCAAGTCATAAACTGGATGTTGTTCCGGTTGGATTAAAACACGTGGATCACTGTGTTGGAAACGTAGAGTTAGGTAAAATGAACGAATGGGTAAAGTTCTATGAAGATGTGCTTGGCTTTAAACTCCTGCTTACATTCGACGACGAGGATATCTCCACCGAGTATTCAGCACTTATGTCCAAGGTAGTAAGTAATGGAAACGGCTATGTTAAGTTTCCAATAAACGAACCTGCCGATGGTAAAAAGAAATCTCAGATAGAAGAGTATATCGAATTTTACAAAGGTGCCGGGGTACAACATATTGCCGTGGCAACAGACGATATCATACATACCGTAGGTGAACTTAGACGAAGAGGAATCGAGTTCTTGTATGTGCCGGATAATTACTATGAAGATTTGTTAGATCGTGTAGGTAGTATCAACGAGGACATCCAAGAGTTGAAAAAACTAAATATTTTGGTTGACCGAGACGATGAAGGTTACCTGCTTCAAATCTTTACCAAACCGGTTGAAGACAGACCAACACTTTTCTTCGAAATAATTCAACGATGTGGTGCTCAGTCTTTCGGAAAAGGAAACTTTAAGGCGCTTTTCGAATCAATTGAGCGTGAGCAAGAACGTCGTGGAAACCTTTAGAAATATCATAATAGTATTTTTGATGTTCTGCGTGCTCAGTGCAGAATCGTGCAAAGAACAGAAAACTGTGCACGTAGAACTTCATCTTACCGAAACGAGTTCATATTGTGGCGGAGCTGCTCCCTCAAGAGACATCGAAGAGGCTCATCGTACACCAAAACCCATACGACGAAACTTATACTTGTATACTATGGACTCGCTGCTTATTGACACCCTTGTTCCTACAGGTAATACACTCTTACTTAAAGGAGAATTTCCAACTGGAAACTATCATATCAGAGCGGTTTCAAGTCTTGAATCTAGAGTGTTTAAGACGGATATGGAGAAGTGTGCTCACGAATGGAGCAAACGAGTTTTAGCAGATTTTGTACTGACTTCGGATTCAGTGGTAAATCTCAATATTCATTTCCCATGTAATCCGTGTTACCCTCCGGCACCTTAGTACCCTATGGTTTGGGCGGTTCACAAGGATTGCACTCTTTGTTCAATGGAACTTCGTAAACGGATTTCCCTTTCACCACGCGTAATGGCATAGCCATCATTGCTTTCCATCGCTGCTCACAATCATCCTTGGATGCTTCAACGTCATCTTGTGTATCTGGCTCGCTAGGGTTGTCCTCCATTTTTGGCTGTGATTCCTGCGTCTTGTTGTCAGGTTTCAACTGAATCAGTTGATAGAAAGAAACAACATACCTTCCCGTGTCTAGAGCTGCGGTAATCATTCCAGCCTTATCAGTACGGAACACTTGCTCGTCCTCAAATTGGTAAGGACCGGTCTGCTTGGCAATGTAAACCTTGTTATTCGCGTATGGTCTTATGCTCATCATTTCTTCTAATTCTTCATCAGAAATCTCAGCGCCACCACAGTGTTGTTCGGCATAGAGAACCTGTACAGTAATTCCGTTGTCAACTACTTTCTTAGATTTACAGCTGATCATGAAGACCAAGAGGGTGCAGGTTAGAATAATATTTAATTGTTTCATTGGTATGCAATTATGTGTTTAGCTACAACTTCACCGGCATTTTTGTTTTCCAAGATGTCGGCCAACTCGTTGTAACCTTCAAGAATTTGTTTCCTGGTGTGGCCGGTTAAACAAGCTTCCACTTCTTCTTCCAAATGTACTGCATCGAAGTCGCTCTGGATTAGCTCTTTTATCAGAAGTCTGTCTAATATCAAATTTACCGGAGATATGTATTTAATCTTTACAACTCGTTTGCCTATTTCATACGATAATCGGTTTGCTTGGTAAACAACAACCTGAGGTGTTTTTAATAAAGCTGTCTCAAGGTTTGCAGTCCCGCTGGTAACGATGGCTGCTTTGGCATTTGCGACTGTCTCATAGGTTGATTTATCAGATATTTCTACGTTCTCTGGTAAGTCGATACCATCATACTTTGAAACGTCATGGGCAGCAAGTTTAAAACGCTTATCCGGCGATTTACGAGCATATCGGAGGAGGGTTGGCAGTATGCGATATATTTCTTGATCACGGCTGCCGGGCAATAAAGCAATGTACTTACCTCGACTTACTGTATGGTTGCTTAGAAAGCGATTTATTTGATTTACAACCGGATTGCCGACATAAACTGCGTTAACACCATGCCCTTTGAAGTAAGCCTCTTCAAACGGAAAGATGCAATATCCTTGGTCTACATATTCTCGGATCTTGCGAACACGTTTTTCATTCCATGCCCAAACCTTGGGCAGAATATAGAAGTGTACCGGCACACCCAATTCTTTGCAGAACTTGGCAATTTTGAGGTTGAAACCACCGTAATCAATCAATACCACATGGTCTGGATTTTCGGTTTTAATCTTTGCCTTAATGGCTTTGAGTAGTCTGCGAATTTTGCTCAAGTTGAACAAAACCTCAACGAAACCCATGAAGCTGTATTCACTGTAGTGTCGAAACAAAACCATACCGGCGTGCTCCATTTTGTCGCCACCCATACCGATAATTTTTGCAGATGGATCGTTGGCTTTCAAAGCAACAACTAAATCCGATCCGTGCAAATCACCCGAGGCTTCACCGGCTATTACAAAGTACTTCACAGCATCCAGATAATAAAGATGGCTAGTCCATATACAAATGTGGAGAGAATTACCCCTCGTAGAAACTTATTCGGGAAAGGTCGTCTGAATGGAATAAAGAATATCATGTTAGGTATCAAACCAAGCCTGAGGAACGGACTCAACCGTTTTAAATTTAGCTTGTGATTACCTTGGTTGGCCCAATCCAGTTCGAACTCGCTAAACAATACGAAGATGGTTATGGCAATGGCTGGTACGAGTAGTCCAACAAGTGCTCCGAGATATGTCTTATTCAGCTTCTGCATTTAAATCCCAATTGTTAATTGTTCCCATGGCGTGGTGGGCAGTTAAATCAAATTGAACGGGTACTGCACTGGCATATCCATGTTTTAGCGCCCACTCATCGGTATCCTCTCCGTGATCCATATTAACAAATTCTCCGGTAAGCCAAAAGTAATTTCGACCGTATGGATCTTCTCGTTGATCAAACTCTTCAACCCACTTCGCTTTTGCTTGCCTGCAAACTTTAATGCCTTTTAATTCATCCGTTTTTAGCTTTGGAATATTCACATTAAGCAATGTATCTGCGGGAAGTTTATGGTCTAGCACGTTCGCAATCACTTTACGTGCGACGTCTCGTGCGGCACTAAAATCAGCATCCATACTGTAATCAAGGAGTGAGAAACCAACAGCTTGTAAGCCGTCAATAGCGCCCTCCATTGCGGCCGACATAGTGCCGGAGTATATTACATTTACTGATGAGTTGGAACCGTGATTGATACCTGAAACCAATAAGTCCGGACGACGAGGTAATACTTTATCCAGAGCCAATTTTACGCAGTCTGCGGGAGTACCTGAGCATTGATATGCGAGCACTTCATCTCCGAAATAATCGCTTTTGTCCAAACGAAGTGGCTTATTGATTGTAATTGCATGCCCCATCCCAGATTGAGGACTGTCTGGAGCAACGACTACAACTTCTCCAAATTCCTTTGCTACGCTCACCAACGAGCGGATACCGGGTGCGGTTATACCGTCGTCATTACTAACTAATATCAGTGGCTTTTTCTTGTCCATTACGGCGAAATTAGGTGGTTGATTTCCTTCAGCAAAACTTGTCCCCAATTTTTAAGAGCTGTTTTTCACCAGCACGCCAAATGCATATTTTTGTTATATGCTGAAAGAGCTGAAAGTTGATAACTATGTTTTAATCCAATCGTTGAGGCTTAACCCAACGAATGGTTTTAATATCATAACGGGTGAGACAGGTGCAGGTAAATCCATATTACTTGGTGCTTTGGGCTTGATCTTAGGTGATCGTGCAGACATTAAAGCACTTTCCAATACATCAACTAAATGTATTATTGAAGGTGTGTTTTCGATAGGCTCGTTGCAGCTCAAGCCATTGTTTGAGAATCATGATTTGGACTATGCGGAGGAGACAATCTTACGACGGGAGATTACTCCATCCGGTAAGTCAAGAGCTTTTATCAATGATACACCTGTGAGCCTTCAAACCATGAAGTCACTTGGAGCACAACTTGTCGATATTCACTCGCAACATCAAAACCTTCAGTTAGGTCACACAGCCTACCTTATGGATTGGCTGGATACACTGGCTGGAAGTACAGACCTTCAACGTCGGTACAAAACTCAGTTTTCAAAGCTTCAAGAAGAAAGGCACCGATTAATTGATCTTCAGAATAAAGTTCAAGAGCATCGAAACGAGCAAGATTACAACGAGTTTTTGATGAATGAGCTTACGGAGATTGATCTTGATGCGTTGAAAGACGAAGACATCGAGACCGAACACAAGATTTTGGAGAACGCGGAAGAGATTGGTTTGGCGCTCAGTCAAGCCACCCAAGAGCTGGAATCATCTGAAAGTTCCGTGATTGAACAAATCCGATCCATTGGTCAGAGCCTTGGTAAACTCGACGGAGGAGAAGTACTTCGTGAGCTACACGAACGGATTAATAGTGTTCGATACGAACTGGATGACATCGCATCCGAATTGTCTGTGTTGAGTGATAAATCAGCACCTGATCCGGAGCGTCTTCAGGAACTGAATGATATCATGGCCAAGCTTTACAACTTGCAAACGAAACACAAGGTTCTAGATATCGAAGGCTTAATCGAGGTTCGGGAGTCCATAGACCAAAAACTCTCTGAAACACTAGATATCGAGCATGAACTTCAGAACCTCGAGGCATCTATTGCGAACCTGGAAGCAACTTGTTCCGAACTCGCGTCTGAACTGCATACACAGCGACTAGATGCTTCATCCAATATTGTTACAGAGGTTAACCGAGATCTTGCTTATCTGGGCTTACCAAATGCTGAATTGACAATTAAGATTTCCGAGTCAAAAAGTCTTGGTCAGTATGGGGTGAGTGAGGTAGAGTTTTTATTTGCCTCGAACAAAGGAAGTACGCCACAGCCGGTTCACAAAGTAGCCAGTGGTGGGGAGTTATCACGATTGATGTTGATTATGAAATCCTTGTTGGCTCAACACAAATTGCTTCCCACGATGATTTTTGATGAGATTGATACCGGCGTAAGTGGTGAGATAGCATTAAAAATGGGGGAAATGATGGAACGATTGTCTGAAAAGATGCAAGTCATGTCCATTACGCATTTGCCTCAAATTGCATCAAAGGGGAAAACACACTTTTACGTGTACAAGCAAAGCGACGATACATCTACGGCAACATTTGTCAAAGAATTGCAGGGCTCCGACCGCGTCATGGTCTTAGCTCAAATGCTCAGCGGCGATAATCCTACAGAGGGCGCTATCGCGAACGCGAAGGAGTTGTTGAATTAACTGTCCGTAGACTGAGACTACGGACAGCAAAAGAGTCTCAGACTTCGTACAAAACTCAACAACCTGCCTGGTGTAATTAAAACTTGTTAGTAGCGTTACTACATTAATGACCCAGAGCCAACCTATTCTTCGAGTACTTCGTATTATCCTGAAAAGGCTATTCCAATTCAGTCTTGCGGTGTTCATCCTTGGCTTTCTAATTCCTCAAAATCTTCAGATGCCTGTGGAAGGAGCAACGACTGCCGACTACCATCCGAAGTCGTTTTGGTTTTATCCTTGGGGGAAGTCTGTAACCCATAAGGGAGTGGATATATTCGCCACGCAGGGAACAGCCATCCACTCGTCAACCATTGGGCTAGTTGTTTCCGCTGGAGAAATTGGGAGAGGAGGCAAGTATGTTCTGGTGTTGGGTCCTAAATGGCGATTTCATTATTACGCCCATCTCCATGAGATTCAAACCAAACGATTTCAGTTGGTTTCCAAATCCAGCCAAATCGGAACAGTAGGAGCGACAGGTAACGCCGTAGGCAAACCTCCTCATTTGCACTATACAATTGCGACACTGATTCCATATCCATGGCGCATCGACCAATCACCACAAGGTTGGCGAAAGATGTTCTTCCTAAATCCAATTACGTATTTAGAAACCTAACCGTAGTCTCAGACTACGGTTAGGAATAATTTGTCTGAGACTACGGATAGGTAAACTAGACGGTGGGTTGAAGCTTCTTCTTTTATTTTCAATTCTGTATCAGATTTGAATAATGGGAATTGGAGGATATGAAATTCGGAACCCGAATGAGATACACTTTATCACATTTGCGGTTGTGGAGTGGGTAGATGTCTTTACTCGAAGTTGTTACTCCGACCTTGTAGTGGAGAGTTTAATATTTTGTAAGAAGCACAAGGGCTTGAAGATATACGCTTGGGTAATCATGAGTAATCACCTTCACTTAATTGTGTCTGCCACAGAAGGCGCACATCTCAGTGATATATTGAGAGATTTTAAAAAGTTCACTTCGAAACCAATAATCAAAGCAATTCAAGAAAATCACCGTGAGAGCAGACGAGAGTGGATGTTGGATATTTTCAAAAGCCAAGGCCGGCAAAACGCTCGAAATGTTTTTAACCAATTCTGGCGACAGACAAACCACCCAATTGAATTACGCAGTAAAAGGATGAAATATCAACGATTAGATTACCTTCACAACAACCCGGTGAAAGCGGGAATTGTAACTTCACCTGAGTACTACAAATACAGTAGCGCCGTGTCTTACATTAGTAAAGGAGGGTTGCTGGATGTTGAATTTTTATGAATCTATGAGTAGTCTTAGACTCTACTCATAGATTCATTGCTACGTTATTTCTTTCTCATTCTGACTGTTCACGAACAAGACATTGCCTACACTGTCATAACCCATGAACGTTTCCGGTCCGGCATTTTTTGCAAGCTCTGAGCGGAAACCAACAATGGTTAAATCAGCATCCATAGAATTTTTATTTATGATGTCTTTGGTTGTGACCCCTTCCTGTATTGGGATAATGCGGATGTTGTTTGCAGAAATTGGTAGACGTCCGGTTTTAATCATTTCAAGCAACTTGACACGCTCCGCCGGTATTTCTTTCACAGGGTGGATTGCAAAAAGCTTTATGATACCATCATGCCAATCCGGGTGTCCAAGGATGATGTACGCCAAGTAAATCATCAGATTAGCGTTCTGATAATCGTTACTCGTAATCCAGATGTGGATTTCATTGGTGAAACCAAACTTCTTCTCACTAGAGGAGAGAATACATGTATCGTATCCAACCGCTTTTACCAATCCAAGGTTGTCGATGATTTCTTCCAACTCGTCCTTACGAGTCTTGTAGTACTCAAACAGCACCATGTTGTTCGCCTTGCCGGAAACCCCTGGCAGTTGTAGAGTTTGAGAAATCGTTGACTTGTAAGACGGGTTAATCATCGTATCCACAAAAACGGAGCTATTACTCACTTGTGTAAGCCGAATCAAACGCTTCAAACATGCTTTGGCTTCTTCGGAAGTTTCTTTACTCAAATAACCTTCAATGTGATGGATGTACATTCCAAACCCCTTCCGATGTGAAATCCATCGGAGTAAATCAAATTCGTCGTGTCTACTAAAACTATCTTTCGATAGCGCTACCACAGAAGGCCTCCATTCGTCAATAGATTCTTCTTGCTTTCGTTTCTGCAGAAAGACATGGAGGTTTCTACTGATTTGGAAAATCACTCCACTAAAGATGTTCGCCATGTCTCCAGATTTCTGCTGATTACGCGTAAGGATGTAGTAGGTGAAGACCATCATTCCTATGGCCAGAATTGCGTAAAAGGTATTGATCATAAACATCAACCCGATGCACAATACTGCACCTATCAAGCTGATATACCACTTCGACTTAAAGGATGGCCGATATCCAGGGTTTGAAGCGAAATTTTCCAACAGGCTAATCAGACATATTGTGCCATAAGTAACCATGAAGAACATGGATATAATCTCAGCTACGACGTTAACATCGCCCAACAAAACAAAGAAGAAAGCAATGCCGCATGTAACCATGGAAGCATTTACAGGCTCTCCGTTTGATTTCTTAATTGTGCCTAAAACTCGATTTAAACGAGGAATAGGAATGATACGATCTGACGCAATTGCGTTTAATGTTCTGGGCGCCACCATCACGCTTCCTAGAGCGCTCGAGATTGTTGCAGCTGCCAAACCGATTGGAATAATCGGGCCCCAAACGGCGATTTCTGACATAACCAATTGATTACCTACCAAACTATCTTGGCTGGCAGAACCAGCGAGTTTAATCGCGATTAATACATAGATGGTCATTCCAATTAGGGTAGCCATCATGGTTCCTTGAGGAATACTGCGTTTAGGGTCTTTCAGATCTCCGGAGAGTCCGACACCTGCGGTCATACCGGTAAATGCCGGAAAGACAATCGCAAAGACGTAAAAGAAATCATGTTTATCAGCAGTCCATAAAAACGTTGTTGTAGTATCGCCTGTTCCCGCAAAAAACATCACAAGTGATACAGCTAATATGGCCACAACAACATAGAGCATCCACATACCTGTTTTTGCACCTTTAGTGAACATCAACCAGGCTAGAA
>Ga0181568_10005335_pt1 | contig 11333 bp, 12 predicted proteins | sample 101ome_20_FD_133758 | JGI IMG/M metagenome (GOLD analysis project Ga0181568, IMG submission 133758) | Coastal salt marsh microbial communities from the Groves Creek Marsh, Skidaway Island, Georgia - 101404AT metaG (megahit assembly) | ecosystem: Environmental > Aquatic > Marine > Intertidal...
ACGACTATACCCCACCGTGGATTGATGTAGAAGGATTACCTACTGTCACAAATTTTACTAATGATGAAAGATCAAGAAAAGCGTTCTCATATTATAGAGATCATCAAACTGAATCTTGGAAAGACCTTGATAATGTGGATTTAAAAGATTATTATTTTAGTAGATTTATGACAAGGATAACGAAACAGTTTTATATAGAGAACACAGAGGGAGTTGGAGAACTCCCTACAGAAAAATTTGATATTATATTTTCCAGCACGGCAGGACAACGTGCTGCACTGATCGTAGACAGGTTAAAGTTTAGTAGTGAAGTTGTTTTGTTTGATTATTGTCAAGAAAATTTGGATATAAAACAAATGATTCTAGAAATGGATATGTCATTAAGGGAAATTAATTACTACAGTAAAAGACTCACTCATAATATGGTAATGCCTGATTCTGTTTCATCTAAAAATGCAAAGAGAGACATGCCTGCATTTGAAGATTTGAGAAAATTAGAACAAAAAATGCATGATGATTATGACATTGAATATTGGTTGATGGACTTGATATCACCAGACTATGATAGAATCTCTCAAAAAATTAAAGGGAAAACTGTATTTTTTGACGCAACCAATATCTTCAGTTATCATATGTCACATGCATATTATACTCTAGATGAATTGGTTGATTCATTTAATAACTTACTAGACGTTTTGAAACACGCTGACGGAGCTTACCTACGAGGGTGGACTCCAACAAAACAGAGATATGATAAATGGATATAGTATGTGTTCGTATCGGTGACAAATATGGACCAGAGTACGAAGAATATCTAGAGAGAAAGTTATCGAAGTATAACATCATTTGGATACGAGAGCCATACCATGAGAAGGTAACCCTACAGTGGAATAAGATGTGGGGTATGCAGATGGAGACAGACGAACCCATCTGTGTGATGGACATTGATGTTCTTCTTATCAATGACTATGAGAAAATCTTTGACTACCCGATTGAACGAGGACAGTTTGTTGCGATGCCGGGATGGTGGAGAAATGATGTCAATGAGTATCGTATCAACGGTGGGTTCTTCAAATATTACCCAAAGGACTGTCGATATATCTACGACAAGTTTATGAGTGACATTCATCACTGGCAGAAGTTCTACATTGAGAACGGAACGACAACAGGACCAGTAAATGGAGAACAGTATTTCGTAGAGGATAGTGTCAGAGAACAGTTAGACCTTGTGGTTCTACCAAACGAGTGGTTCACACGATGGGTTGTCAGTGATGAAATAGTTTCTGACAGCATTAGCCGATGGAACTATAAGATGACACAGAAGTATGAACAACTTACAGGTAATGACTACATATACATGGGTGGGGAATTTCATCCAGATATAAAGTATGTCCATTTTACCAATCGACTAAACAAACCACATGAGTGGAAAGACTATGAAAATTTTCGCAGCAACTAGTTCTTCTTCAGATAGTATAGCTATGTTGTATAAACTTCTTACTGAAACTAAAGATGATGTGATAACACGGGTACTTACACTTGATGCATCTGATCAAGATTTAGAACAGTATCCTATTGTGTGTAATTGGTTGAAAAAAAATGTTCGTGATTTTGATTTTGGTTTTTCAGAGGTTGAAGAACGTGCTAGTGATGTCATGTTAGAAACTGTAAGGTCAAAATGGTATAATGTTGCTCTGTTATCAGAAATGTATAATGTAGATTTGATATGCATAGGTTATAATACATATAACTGGAGTCCTTCAAATTGGTATTTTAAAAGTTTAGAACCAGTTGAAAATTTTTATAGGAGAGGAAATTCATATTCCAGAATAGATTATTCTATAGTTAGAGATTATACAGATATTCCTATTGAATGGCCATTGATGAATCATAACATGGGTAGGTGGCAAACACTGGAAACATTACCACAAGAACTACAAAAGTTGGTTTCTCATTGTCCATGTGGAAAATGTGCTAAATGTAAATGTCGGGAATGGTATAATGAAAAGAAAAAGGAAGGTTTTAGTGCAGAGGAACTTGATGATCTTATTATGAAAGAGGGTAAATACGGTAAATACTACACAGAAGATAGTATTCCACAAACAAGACATGATGCATATGCAGATCAAAAGTTTCCAGTTTGGAAACCGAAGTTATCCAGTTATCAAGCATTACCACCTAAACCTCACCGTTACAATACATAATGTTATAAATATATAAAAAAGGAATCTTCTAATGGCAATACCTTCTACCAGAGCAGACTTCAAGAATTATTGTCTACGGAACCTTGGATATGGGGTTATCGACATTAACGTGTCAGATGACCAAGTTGATGACCGTATTGACGAGGCACTACAATTCTTTGCAGAATATCACTACGATGGGGCGGAGAGGATGTATCTCAAACATCTCATCACAACCGCAGATGTTACACGGGCAAGGTCTAACGAGACACTAGCAACTGTAACTGATGTTGACGGTTCAACAACTGCCGTATGGTACGAGGGTAAGAACTGGATTCCTGTTCCTGATTCAGTTCTTTCAGTTATGCGAGTATTCCCATTCACTGATACAGGTGGTGGGTCTAACATGTTCGATATTCGTTATCAGTTAAGACTAAACGATTTGTTTGACCTCTCATCCACATCTGTTATTCAGTATCAGATGGCAATGGATAACCTAGACCTACTGGAACACATTCTTGTTGGGGAGACACCAGTTCGTTTCAACCAACACCAGAACCGTTTGTATATCGACATGGATTGGGAGAACGATGTAACTGCTGATGTCGATTACGTCATCATTGATTGTTATCGTAAACTTGACCCAGGCACATACACAGACCTATACAACGACATGTATCTCAAGAGATATGCAACTGCTCTTATTAAGAGACAGTGGGGTTCAAACCTTTCCAAGTTTAATGGTGTTGAGATGCTCGGTGGTGTGACGATGAACGGTGAAACAATTTACACTCAGGCGCAAGAAGAGATTACTAAACTTGAAGAAGAGATGAAACTTGCATTTGAACTACCAGTTAACTACATGATTGGATAAACATGGCAGTCAATAAAGCATTTCACACAAGCAATCAACACGCACTTACCACAGAGAAAAATCTGTATGCAGATTTGATTGCAGAGGCAATTCAGATTTACGGTCACGATGTTTATTATCTTGACCGCACACTTGTGGCTGAGGACACGTTCCTTGGTGAAGACTCTCTATCTAAGTTCAACACTCAGGCAAAGATTGAGATGTATGTTGAAAACTCTGGTGGTGGGTATGCTGGTGAACGAGAGTTGATGACTCAGTTTGGTTTGCAGAACCTCAGTGAAGTCACCTTCGTTGTCAGTAAGAATAGATTTAGAGACATCACTAAGCAGTTCACAATTGAGAGTGGTACAGATACACTCACTGGTTCTATTCTACTTGAGGACGGAACACTGGACAGTGACGAGGTTGACATTTCATCCTCATACGAGAGTGGGTATTTAATCTCAGAAGCAGACTCTACAGATGCAGATAGACCACAAGAGGGTGATGCAATCTACCATCCCATCCTCGGTAAACTTTTTGAGATTAACTTCGTTGACCACGATGAGCCATTCCATCAACTCGACAACAACCCAGTATACAAAATGCGTTGTCGCACATTTGATTATGGTTCAGAAGTTCTCGACACAGACATTGCTGCAATTGATGCAATCGAAGATGCAGAATCAATGGATGCACTCACTTATCAGTTTACACTTGAACAGTCAAGTGCAGTCAATGAGAACATCAGACTTGAAGATAACTCTGGTCTTCTTCTTGAGGAGACAGACGGAGACAACATCATTGGTGAAGACGATAGCAGTTCTGTTGGTGAGTCTATCCTAATTGAAAGTTCTGCTGATACTGGTGATCCATCATACTTTATCAATGAAGACTATATAGTAGGTGACCAATCAACGGATAAGGTCAATCAGAATGAACTATTCGACAGTCTGGACGATACTATCCTAGACTTCAGCGAATCAAATCCATTCGGTGATGCAGGAGAACCATCGTAATGTTGGGACAACAGTTTTATCACGAAACAATTCGTAAGGTAGTCGTTTCTTTCGGCTCACTTTTCAATGACATCCATCTTGTTCGTAAGGACAACAGTGGAACTATTCAACAGTCTATGAAGGTTCCTCTTGCATATGGTCCACGGCAGAAGTTCCTTGTTCGTCTGAATGATGATCCTAATCTTGCACAGGCAACTGCTGTAACTCTGCCTCGTATTGGGTTTGAGATTACTGGTATGTCATATGACCCATCACGCAAACTACAACGTGTGCAGAAGTTCAAGAAGGTGAAGGGTGCAAAGTCTGACCAGTTGGACACGCAGTACATGCCTGTTCCATACAACATTGACTTTGAACTTTACATTCTCTCAAAACAGTCAGACGATGCGTTGCAGATTGTAGAACAGATTTTACCATACTTTCAACCTGATTACACGGTCACAATCAATGACAACACAGATATGGGTATCAAGAGAGATGTCCCCGTTGTTCTAAACAGCATTGGTTATGAAGACGATTATCAGGGGGACTTTGCAAACCGTAGAGCTATTATCTACACTCTCTCTTTTACTGCTAAGTTCCATCTCTACGGTCCTGTTACCTCCAGTAAGGTTATCAAGACTGTACAGGTTGATCAGTACACAGACCTACCTGATCAGTCACCTAAGAGGGAACAGAGATACACAGTTACACCAAACCCAACAAGTGCTGATGCTGATGATGATTTTGGATTTAATGAAACAACCTCATTCTTTGAGGATGCAAAGAACTTTAATCCAGAAACAGGGAGCGATGAGTGATAACATGTTTCATTATGCAGATGTCCCATTATCAGTAATCGACAATCTAATAAATCTAGAAGAAGAGTTACAAGTATTAAATCGGACTTGGGAATGGCAACAAGAAAAAGACAAAAATTTTTTAGGATATAGAAAAATATCTGACAGTGGGTTGCCAATAGATGAAATGAGCGATTCAATGCAGGGGCATACTAATTTAGAAATTTTCACTGAAGATGAAAAAATCAAAGCTCGTAATCTTTTTAATGAAATTCTAAAACCAATCATTGGGTATGAACCCAATACTCCAGGCAGATATGGGTATTTCAAAGAACCAATTCATTTACACAACGATGGCGAAAATTATCTAAGTGATAGAACAGGACCAACGATTCTGGGTGCGAACACAACAGTGCTCTTCCCATTAAGATGTTACAAAGAAGATGGAAGTGTGGGAACAACTGAAACTGTATACTTTGATCAGAAAGCTCATCCCGATCAAAATTTTTATAGAAAACATGCTGCAACTGGGTGGAAATTGGGTCACGATTACAGTGATCTAATTGGGTATACTGATCAATCTTTTGATTCTAAGATTTGGGAAAAATATTTGCAACACCATCCAATTGAGATGTTGCATGGATTTAGTTTTGCAGAATCTATTCCTTGGAATATTGGTCAGGTTGTGATGTTTGAAACTTCGAGAATTCATTGTAGTTCTTACATGGAAGATTGTTTCGGTAAAGATTGTTTTAGTGTAAAGGTTCATACAGACTTATGGAACTAGTGTGAAAATACTCATACCATTCTCAGGCGGCATAAACTCTACATATTCTCTATATCGTTGGTTAACTGAAACTGACGCTGATATTGTTGTTCGATACGGAGTTGACCGTTTTGAAAGTGATGAGTTTAATGCAAAGGAACTTGAAAGAATTCATAAAGTATCAGACTTTCTTAAGAAAGAATATCGGGACTTTAATTTAGAACTTGGCGAGTTTCCCAAAGAATATGTGGAAGAACGTATTCCAGTTCGAGCAGGATTTAAAGGGGGGAAGTATGATATCGGTTCTCTCAGACCACGTTATGCTGGATATATAAAGTGGTGCTTCGAAACATATGCTGATGGAGTGTCTATAGGAATATGTTTAGAAAATACTGCTACTCAGGGTTATGAAGTGAGTCGTCGGGAATCTGGCATTGAAAATATTGGTGTTGACATATATTTGGGTGGTGTGCGAGAGTTAATTCCAGTGTCCACTGGAGATGATTTCAATTATGATGAGGTCGCAAAAAATATGATGGGTCGGTTTGAACAGTATGAATTCTTACCAAAAGAGTTGCGAGATTTGTGTATTAGACATTCAAAGTCTCGTAGCGGCCGTGAGATTGCATACTGGAGAACTTACGAAAAATTTGTTAGTGAGGGCAAAACAGGTAGAGATTTTGATTTGTATTGTGCTAAACATGGTAGTTATGGTGCTTGGAGATATGAAGCTGACCCAGAAACTTATATGTATAGAGGTCGAGACGCAGATGGAAAATTGCCATACTTAATTTATGAGTAAGAAATGTGTACTTTTAAAATAACAAACAATCCAAACCAAACGATTTTAGATCAACATCTAAAACTAGGCGGTCCTACTGCTAGTAAAACTATAAATGCTGGTGGTGTTTATATTACACATAATTTATTAAGTATTACAGGAGAAGTGGTTATACAACCTGTAAAGTACGGTAACAAATATTATATGTTATTGGGAGAAATTTATAATTATGATGATTCGTGGGATAGCGACATCTATTTTGGTATAGAAAAATATCTTGAACATGGTGATAAATTTACCGAATATTTAGATGGTGAATTTTTGTTTATAGTATACGATTTAGAAACCAAAATTATTGATTTATTCACAGACCCGTGGAGCACAAGACAGTGTTTTTACTATAAAGTTGAAGAACATTTTTATTTTAGCACTTTCCCCATGAGAGAACCAGAAGATGGAAGATTTAATAAGGAACCATCTATAGACCCCGTATGGAATAATGAGTTTTTTAGAATACCACACAACAGTCACTACAGATATGACGTTATCTCAAACAAACTAACACCAATAAACACAGAACTACATGAGTGGAATTTGATACAGTATAAAGACAATTTAGATGATGTTATTTCTGCTTTTGAAACAGCGGTTCTTAAAAGATATACTGATAACATAACATTATTTCTTAGTGGTGGTTTGGATAGTTCCTCTATTGCTATGTGTTTGGCTGATCACCAAAAACATTTTAATAGTATTACATTGTCTCTGAACGATTCCGAAGATAACGAAACAATACAACAAGTGCTTGAATATACTAAACCATATAATACAAATTATAAAATAACAGAAAACAATGAACTAACAGATAAAACTTATATTGAAAATCGAAATTTTCTGCGTAGTAGTAAATGCAACTGGCGTTCTCAATTAAGAATGCGAGAGACAGTTATTTCTGAATTTAGCAGCAAAGTTATATTTATGGGAAATGGTGGAGATGAAATTCTTGAGAGTTATATGACTAAAGATAAATCAGATTTTTCTATTTGGCCAGAGGATTTATCAACAGTATTTCCTTGGAAACATTTTTATGGAGGACAAACTAGACGTTTGATTGATCTGCATGAAACTTTGTCATTGGCTTATGGATTGGAACTGAGAAATATATTTTATGATAAAAGTTTAACACAAGAATGGTTACACGTTATACCAGAAATTAAAAATCAAACACCCAAAGTTTTCCAAAAATTATATTTTTATAATAGAGGTATAAAACTTCCAGAAAAAATATCAGGATTTGGATCACAGGTTAGAGATAATGAATACACACATCTTAAACCCACACCCTATAAATAAAAGTTTATTTGATATAAATATGTGAGGAGGTACACAATGACTTATACAGTAACAAAAACCTACACAAAACAAAGTGACGATACTTTTTGGCCATGGGAAAAAGATGAATATACTGGTGGTTTGGATAATTTAAAATCCGATAATAAACTAACTAGTCTTTCCGAATCTGATGATGGAAATACTCACACACGCACACAAATATGGGCATCAAAATCAGATTGGGAAAATAGCATTAGTGATGCTGTGTTTCAATCGACATCATCTAGTTGGAAAACCTATATGTCACTTAATAATATCTCTTGTCGAATTGTTGAAGAGGACGGGACTGTTCTGGTTTTTAACTCATCAACAAAGTCCTTTGAAGCAGAGTAAAATGCATGAAATCTTTGTTATGAAAAATGTGTACTTTCAAAATAACCAATAATCCAAACTCAATAATAATTGATGATTATTTGAAGTTAGGTGGACCTGATACCAGTAATACTATAGATGTTAACGGTGTTTATATAACACACCACCTATCAAGTATTACTGGAAAAGATGTTGTACAACCTTACAAGCATAATAACAAATATTATATATTGATTGGAGAAATTTATAATCGTCATCCATTATTCAGTAGTATCTTTTTTTGCATTGACAAATATTTAGAATATGGTGACAAATTTACAGAATATTTGGATGGTGAATTCTTATTCATAGTTTATGATGAGAAAACTGACACCATAGATTTATTTACTGATCCGTGGAGTACAAAACAAGCATTTTATTATAAAATTGATGATTACTTCTATTTCAGTACTTTTCCAATGGCAGAACCCAAAGGTGGAAGATTTGGTCCGCCAGGGTTGACTCTACCCTTCGAGATAAAGTTCGCTGTGTACAACGATACTGAGTGGAATAAAACATTCTATAGAATTCCCCACAACAGTCATTATAATTATAATGTAAAAACTGGTATATTAGAACCAGTAAATACAGAACTTCATAAATGGGATTTAAATCAGTATAAAGATAATTTGGATGATCTTACAAATTCCTTCGAAGAAGCAGTTCTTAAACGTTATACAGAAAATTCAACTCTACTTCTTAGTAGTGGTTTAGACAGTACACCTATTGCATTGTGTTTGGCTGACCACAAAAAACATTTTAATAGTATAAGTTGCCTATCAGGAGCATGGGAAGGTGCTGAAGATGTAGACAAATTGAATCAAGTTATTCAATATACGGGCGAATATAATAAAAATATTAAGATAGAAAGCATTCCCGACTATGATATATCTTGGGATGAAATAAATCTAAAATCCAAATGGAAGGATAATAGAAAGAGATTAGAATGTGCAAATTTATCTCTTCGAACACAGTGGTTCATGAGAGAAAAATGTATTTCTGAATTCAATAGTAAAGTTATATTTACTGGAAATGGAGGAGATGAAGTTTTTGATAATTATCCATCGTTACCAGAAGGATATCCGTTGAAGTTCAATGGTAATACGAATAAAAACTCATCAGGTTTTTCTATTTGGCCAGAGGATTTATCAACAGTGTTTCCTTGGCAACATTTTTATGGGGGACAAGCAAGGCGTTTACTCGACCTTTTTGAAACTTTGTCATTGGCCTATGGATTGGAGAACAGAAATGTATTTTATGATAAAAAGTTGGTGCAAGAGTGGTTACATGTTATGCCATGGATTAAAAATCAAACACCCAAAGTTCTTCAAAAGAAATATCTACATGACAGGGGAATAAAAGTTTCCGTATAAATAAATAAATAAAAGTTCCAGAGGAGTTACTATGGTAGATCAACTATACAAAGCACATACGAATAGTGAAATTGAAAAGAGTGTTGTTCGAAGCCAACATACTCAAAGAAATTTCAATTTGGATAAAAAGTTACCGAAAGAAGATATTGATACATTACTTCATGCAGTAACTAATTGCCCAAGTAAACAAAATCTTGCGTTTTATAAGGTTCATTTTATACAGGACCGTGATATTATTGAAGAAATACATGAACATACTTATGGATTTAATGATGGTACTCAGATTGAGTCAAATCCACAGACCTTAGCTAATTTGTTGGTTATTTTTGAAGATTACAGTTATGAAGAGTTGGTCGATCAAATAACAAAGAAAACAAGAGGACAGAAAGCAAAAGAGTATCTGAAGAACGGGGAATGGTCTGAAGAAACTTATCAACACATTATTGGTGACAAACAAATTGCACTAGGTATTGCTGCTGGTTATCTTAATCTTACTGCATCACTTATGGGATATAGAACGGGGTGTTGTCAGTGTATGGACACAAAAGCAGTTAAAGAGATTGCATTGCTAAGAGAATTACCATCATTGTTAATGGGTGTAGGATTTCCTCAAGACGGAGTAAACCGTAGACGACATCACATAAGAGATTTCACCTTCCCAGTTCAAAAGAAACAACCAATTAAGTATGTAGTATCAGAATAAATGATATGTTATGTCTAAAGAGATTGAAATAGAGAAAGCACTTGGGGTCATCGACAAGGTTGTTTCCCAAGAGGTTGTCGTAGAAAAAAAAGAAGTTGTTATGCCTAGTAATGGAGAGGATATTGATAATGACTATGAATACCAAAGACGAAACTTCTACAATCTGGTCGAAAGAGGAACGGATGCAGTGGAAGGAATACTGGAACTCGCCAGAGAATCGGAACATCCACGAGCGTATGAAGTTGCCGGAAACCTCATCAAACAGGTTGCTGACGTTACTGAGAAACTTGGTGAACTTCAAGAGAAAATGAAAAAACTCAAAGAGGTTCCAGATCACGGACCTAAGAATGTTACCAATGCACTATTTGTTGGTAGCACCGCAGAACTTCAGAAAATGTTGAAGGGGAAAAGTGAGTAAGGTTCTTTATTATCACACAAATTCTTTTCCAGAAATAAGTCAAAGAGACGAATATAAATTAGCAACTAATTTTGCTCTACACTCTCCTCGTTTTAGGGTTGGTTTTGATAATCAACTCGATTTGGTTGAGAATCCTTTTATAGAGTTTCCAACAAATTTTACATCAACCTTCGAAGAACTGACTAATCGCAGGGCTATAGAACTGTGGGATATTGGGAAACCAGTGCGATTGTGGTGGTCTGGCGGTATAGATAGCACATGTGCATTGGTGAGTTTTCTAAAAACTATGAGGTTGGATACGAACCTTATCGTTTACCTATCAAAAGCTAGTGTGCAAGAAAATCCATGTTTTTACGATTTATTGGTAGATAAGAAAGTAAAATTGGAGTGGCACTCCGATGAAAACTATATTTACGATAATGACGAGTTATGGAATGGACAAACAATCAATGTGAATGGTGGCGGTGGAGATGAGTTGTTCCTTGCGATATCATCACATATGTCTATGGAAGAATTCTTCAAAATCAAAGATGAGAGTTGGATTCATATTATGAAAGACCCTGATATGTTAAAGACGGCAGAAAAATATATTGATATGTCTCCGTACAAACCAGAAACATGTTGGGAGTTGCTTTGGTGGTTTGGTAGGAGTATAGATGACTTATTATCTAGATATCTCTCACCAAGATTTCTGAAAGACCCATCCGTGTATCAT
>Ga0181568_10005336_pt1 | contig 11333 bp, 8 predicted proteins | sample 101ome_20_FD_133758 | JGI IMG/M metagenome (GOLD analysis project Ga0181568, IMG submission 133758) | Coastal salt marsh microbial communities from the Groves Creek Marsh, Skidaway Island, Georgia - 101404AT metaG (megahit assembly) | ecosystem: Environmental > Aquatic > Marine > Intertidal zone...
AAAATGGAAAATAGTAATTTTAAAGAATGTAAATATAATAATTTATCGTTTGGAGTTGTCTCTATACATAAAGGGTACAAAATATAAGAATGATTATAGAAAAATTAAATAGGTTTATTTCTTCTGCATTAGATTCAAGTGATTTAGATGAAAAGGAACTAGAACCATTAGACAAAAAAAATATTGCAATTAAATTAAGCAATACATCTACTGTTATATATATTGAGATCGTCGAAGGTAAGATATTATTAAGTGAAAAAATTGAAGGTGAACCCCATTTAATTTTAGAAGGAAGTCCAATATCTTTTGTTAATTATTTTAATAACATAAGTAGCGATCATAATATTAAAATTTCAGGACAAGCTTTATTAGCAGAGCATTTTTCTAAAATATTTAAAAAAATTAACATAGATTGGGAGCAAGTAATTTCAGAATACACAAATGATGAATTTGCTTTCTATGCAAACAAAATTTTTTGCGAAATTAAAAATAAAAAAAATGAAGTAGAAAATAGTATTTTAAGAAACACGAGAGAATATATTAGAGACGAAACAAATATCCTCCCTTCAAAAGAACAAATTGATAATTATATAAATGATGTTGATAGCTTAAGAAATAAAATAGATTTTTTAGAAGCAAAATTTAAAAAAATTTAATGCATATACTATGAATCAAATATTTAGATTAATAAGAATATATATAATTATAATGAAAAATTCTTTGGATAAGGATTTATTTAATTTTAAATATTTGTGGCTATTAAAAATTTTGAGAATTTTTTTTCCAAATTTATGGTTTAGAAAATTTAATCCGTCTAGAGGAGAAAGACTTAAAAAAACTTTTGAAGAATTAGGCCCAATATTTGTAAAGTTAGGCCAAACAATATCAACAAGGAAAGATCTTTTGCCTCCTGATATTGCTAATGAACTTGTTAAGCTTCAAGATAAAGTTACACCATTTTCTGGTGAAATTGCAAAACAAGAAGTTGAGAAAGCGCTAGAAGATAAAGTTGAAAATATTTTTGAGGAATTTGATATAAACCCTCTTGCTTCGGCATCTGTTGCGCAAGTTCATGCTGCCACCCTTAATCAAAATAAAGTAATAGTAAAAGTATTAAGGCCAGGTATATCTAAGCTAATAAAAAAAGATATTAGCTTGATGTATTTTATTGCAAATACTATAGATAGAATTTGGGATGAGTCCAAGAGATTAAAGCCAAAGGAGATAGTTAGTGAGTATGAAAAAGTAATTTTTGGAGAGCTTGATCTTATAAAAGAGGCTTCTAATGCAAATTTGTTGAAAAAAAATTTTAAAGATTCGTCTTATCTTTACGTGCCAAATATATACTGGGATTACACAAGAGAAAATGTACTTGTAATGGAAAGGATTTTTGGTATACAAATAAGTGACACCGAAGAATTAAATAAAAATAATATAAATATTAAAAGACTTGCTGAAAAAGGTGTTGAAATATTCTTTACGCAAGTATTTCAGCATAATTTTTTTCATGCAGATATGCATCCTGGAAATATTTTTGTATCTTATGATAATCCAGATGACCCAAAGTACTGTGCTGTAGATTTTGGAATAATGGGATCCTTGTCAGATAGTGATCAAAAATATTTAGCTTTAAATTTTCAGGCTTTTTTTCGAAGAGATTATAAAAAAGTTGCTGAACTTCATGTTGACTCTGGTTGGGTTGGTGAAAATACAAGAATTGATGAGTTTGAGAATTCTATTAGAAGTGTATGTGAGCCAATTTTTGAAAAACCATTAAAAGATATCTCTTTTGGAAATTTATTACTACGACTTTTTTCTGTTGCAAGACAGTATGATATGAATGTGCAGCCACAGCTAGTTTTACTTCAAAAAACGTTGTTAAACATTGAAGGTTTGGGAAGAGATTTATATCCAGATCTCGATTTGTGGGTTACAGCAAAACCATTTTTCGAAAAATGGGCTAAGGAAAATATGAGCATATCTTCTGTAATTAATAAAATGTCAAAAAATAGCGCTAGATTTATAGATGAAATTACAGATTTTCCTGAAACCATGTCTTTAATTAAAAAGAAACTAAAAGATAATAAAGTTGAAAATGAAATTAAGGAATTAAAAACTAATCTTAAAAATTCACAATTAAAAAATGCTATTTTATTTTTAATTCTTATCTTTATGATTGTATTTGAAATAATTAAGTAAAATGAGATCAGATTATACCCTTGAAAATCTAAATGAAGCACAAAGAGATGCAGTATGTAATTTGTCAAAAAATAGCTTGGTAATTGCAGGTGCTGGAAGTGGTAAAACACGAGTTCTTATTCAAAGAATTCTGTGGTTAATTGAAGATAATGATTTTTCTCCCTTCTCTATACTAGCAGTCACTTTTACAAACAAAGCGGCAAGAGAAATAAAAAGTAGGTTATCTGAAAGTCTAAATATCAGTATAGATAGCATGTGGGTTGGAACTTTTCATGGTATTTGCTATAGGATATTAAGAACAAATTATAAAAAATGTTCTCTTCTAAAAAATTTTCAAATTATAGACAGTGATGATCAAGTAAGAATTATAAAGAGAATAATGAAAGATAATGAAATAGAAAATTCCCAGATAATCCCAAAGCAAGTAGCTTGGTACATTAATAAAAAAAAGGACCAAAGTATAAGAAGTGATAAAACTAAAGATGATGATTTTATAAATGCACAATATAATAAAATTTATAAACTTTATGAAGAGTATTGTAATAAAAGTGGGCTTGTTGATTTTGGAGAAATTATTCTGAGGACATTAGAGCTATTTAAAAATGATAAAGAAATAAAGTTTTATTATCATAAATTATTCAAATGTATTCTCATTGATGAATTTCAAGATACAAACACAATTCAATATGAATTAATAAAGATTATGACTGGTAATGATACATCAATATTTGCAGTAGGAGACGATGACCAGTCAATCTATGGGTGGAGAGGAGCAAAAATTGAGAATATAAAAAAATTGCAGAAAGATTATAAAAATACACAGGTTTATCGCTTAGAGCAGAATTATAGATCAACGGGAAATATTTTAAATGCAGCAAATAGTATAATTTTGAATAATAGTTCAAGAATGGGTAAAAATCTCTGGACCGAAGATAAAAGTGGAGATTTAATAAAAATTTTTTCAGCAAACGACGAAATTGATGAAGCTAATTTTGTTGTTGAAAGTATACAAAATCATATTTCTGAAAATTACAAAAGAAATGAGATTTCAATTTTATATAGGTCTAATGCTCAATCAAGAATATTTGAAGAAAAGCTTATTGCAAAGGGTATACCTTATAAAATATATGGTGGTTTTAGATTCTTTGAAAGAGCAGAAATTAAAGATGTTATCGCATATATACGCTTAGCAACTAGTAACAATGACGATAATTCATTTGAGAGAATAGTAAATATTCCACCTAGAGGAATCGGGGAAAAAACTAAAAATCTCATAAGAGAATTTTCTAAAAATAAAAAAATATCTTTATATGACTCAATACCTGAAGCGGTTAAAGAATCAGTTTTCAGTAAAAAAGTAGGAGAGTCATTATTAGGTTTTTATGATCTTATTAAAACTATTCATAGCATCATGCAAAAAGATGATTTGCCTTATCAAATAAAAGAAATCATAAAAATAACTAATATAAAATCAATTTATGAAAAAAATAAAACTGAACAATCTAGGTCAAAATTAGAGAACTTAGATGAGCTTATCTCAGCTGCTCAAGAGTTTCTTAATAGTGATTTAGATGAAAATGAAACAATCGTAGATGCATTTCTAAGGCATACATCGTTAGAATCAGGAGAAGGCCAGGGTAATGAGTGGGACGAGTGTATTCAATTAATGACATTACACTCCTCAAAAGGATTAGAATTTCCAATTGTTTTTTTAGTAGGGCTGGAAGAAAATTTATTTCCAAGTAGAATGTCTATAGAGGAAGAAAATTTAGAAGAAGAAAGAAGACTTTGTTATGTAGGTATAACGAGGGCAAGAAAAAAACTTTACTTATCCTATGCTCAGATGAGGAGACAGTATGGCTCTGAAAATTATTGTTTACCTTCTAGATTTTTAAATGAATTACCGAGCGAAGTAATTGAGGAGATTGGGTACAAGCCGAAAAAATTTTTTCACTCAGGCAATCAAAAGAATTCAACAAACATATATAAAGATAATTTGCTCATAGGGAAAAGAGTTTCGCACAAAAAATTTGGAGAAGGAGTTGTGGTTTCAGCTGAAGGATCTGAAGCTAACACAAGAGTAGAAGTGTATTTTGATGATTATGGTAGCAAATGGTTAATTTTAGCTATAGCTAATCTAGAAATTATTTAATAAATGGTAAAATTATGAAAAGAAGAGATTTTTTTAAGTACTTTAGCGGCTTAACTATACTAGGTTCATTGCCTGTGATCGCTAAAGCAAAAAAAAATAAACCTGAATATAAGTGGAAAATGGTAACAACATGGCCAAAAAATTTCCCAGGGCTAGGCACTGGCGCACAATACCTTGCAAATACTATAGAAAATTTATCTGGAGGCAGAATTAAAGTCACTGTATACGGGGCTGGTGAATTAGTACCTGCATTTGAAATTTTTGATGCTGTTTCAAGTGGAGTTGCAGAATTAGGCCATGGGTCTGCATATTATTGGAAGGGTAAAAATGAAACCTTTCAATTTTTTTCTACAGTCCCCTTTGGAATGTCTGCAAATGAGATGAATGCTTGGCTTTATAAAGGTGGAGGTATGGAGTTCTGGAGACAAGCTTATGAAAATTTTAATTTGATTCCAATGGCGGCAGGAAACACCGGAGTTCAAATGGGCGGATGGTTTAATAAAGAGATAAATTCTTTAGATGATCTTAAGGGTTTAAAAATGAGAATTCCAGGATTAGGTGGAGAAGTATTAAAAAGAGCAGGTGGCACACCTGTAAACCTTCCAGGTGGGGAATTATTTACAGCATTGAAAACAGGAACCATTGATGCCACAGAATGGGTAAGCCCATATAACGATCTTGCTTTTGGATTCCACAAAGCTGCTAAATATTATTATTATCCAGGATGGCATGAACCTGGAACAACTTTAGAGTGTTTTATTAATAAAAATGTTTTTGACAATCTTCCTGAAGATTTAAAACAGATAGTTCTTGGTGCAGCGAAGATAGCAAATTTAGATATGTTGTGTGAGTTTATATCAAGAAACAATGATGCTTTGAATATTTTACAAGATAAGCATAATGTTGATATTAGGCCTTATCCAAAAGATGTATTGTCTGAGCTTCATGAAATATCAAAAAACGTAGTAATGGAGTTATCATTAAAAAATGATTTTGCAAAAGAGGTATATAAGTCATATACATCTTTCCAAGAAAAGACAAAAAACTGGAATGAAATCTCTATAAAACCATACCTAGATATATAAGATAGAAAGCCTGTACCAAACAGAATTAATAATTTATAATGATTGTATTATTAATTAGAATAATCTAATAATTACAAAAATTAAAATGTGGGGAAAAGATGCAAGAATTACTTTTAAATCAATGGTTTAACTATTCAGTTTTAATATTGAATGCAGTTGTTGCTGGTCAAATATTACACTTTGCTATAAATTTTAAAAAATCTAAACTGCTTCAGTATTCATTATTCACACTTGGTATGGCATATGCTGTAGCAATAGGTGGAATTTTCAAAGCACCTGGATTTATTGTAAACCCGGAAGTTGAGGTATTTTGGTTATTTTTAAATGCTTTATTTGGTATTTTTGTTATTTATTCATTCTTTAAAAAATCAGCAATCCCACATTTATTATTGTATATAAGTATGGTTTTAGCTTTAATTGGAGCAGTTACAGTATTTACTGGAATCTTAGAGTTCGGTATGAGATATATGCCAACAATATTATTTTATACAATATGTATTTATTCCGGAGTTGGTTTAATTATATATCAAGCTAGAGTTGCTACAATGCAAAGAATGCAAAAAAGAATCTCCTATGTCCTAGCTGGATTAATTTTTACTGTAGTTTGTATAAATGCTTTTGATACTTACCAATTGGTTAGAGATACTGCCTATACTGATGTTTCTGAAGGTTGGGAAGGTGGTATTACCGAACAGCAAGACGAATTAAGTAATTAGAAAAAATTCTTAGCTAAATAATTTATTTGGTAGCCATGTAGTAATTTCGGGAATTATAACTATTATTATTATAGTTATTAATTGTATGATTATAAAAGGTATTACACCCTTATAAATATCAACAGTATTGATATTTTTTGGTATCACACTCTTCAAATAAAATATTGCGAAACCAAAAGGTGGTGTTAAAAAAGAAGTTTGAAGATTGATAGCAATTAATATTCCCAGCCAAATTGGATCTAATCCCATTGTTAAAAGGATTGGTGCTACAACTGGAATTACAACATAAGTTATCTCAATAAAATCTAATATAAAACCTAATAAAAATATAACAAACATAACTATAAATAATTTGAAGTAAACGTCGCCAGGCATTTCTAATAGAAGATTATTTATAAAAACATCTCCTTCTAAACCTCTAAAGACGAGAGAAAAGATTGTTGCGCCAATTAATAAAATGAAAATCATGCTAGTGATTTTAGAAGTTTTTATGAGAACTTCTTTTAAAATACTTTTATTAATTTTTTTATTTATGGCTGCAAGAATAATTGCACCTATAGCTCCAAAAGATGACGCTTCTGATGGTGTAGCAATTCCCATAATAATTGATCCTAAGACAGCAAATATTAAAAATAATGGTGCATATAATGATAAAAAGATTTCTGTCATTTTGAAACTTTCATTATATTTTATCTCAGGAATAAGATTTTTCTTAAAATTAGCAATATATATAATATAAATAATATAAAAACTCACGAGTATTAAACCTGGAAATATTGCTCCAGCAAACAAGTCGCCAACAGATACACTTTCTTGAGAGAATATACCCATCATATTTTGAGCCTCTTGATATGAAGAAGATATAACATCCCCAAGAAGTATTAATATGATAGATGGTGGGATAATTTGACCAAGGGTTCCTGATGCTAAAATTGTTCCAGTCGCTACTTTTACATCATATTTTTTTTTTAACATAGTTGGTAAAGATAAAAGACCCATTGTAACTACAGTGGCACCAACTATACCTGTGCTTGCGGCTAACAAAGCACCTACAATAATGACTGAAATTCCTAATCCGCCTTTTAAATTACTAAATAATTTTGACATTGACTCTAAAAGGTTTTCTGCAATTTTAGATTTTTCAAGCATAATTCCCATAAATATAAACATAGGTATTGCCACCAAAGTTTCATTTGTAATTATTCCAAAAAGCCTACTAGGCAAAGCATACAAAAGAGATAAGTCAAAATTGTTGGTAAAGCTACAAAAAATTGCGAAGATTAAAGATACGCCTGATAGTGTAAAAGCAACTGGGTAACCAAGCATCAGTAAAAAAATTACAATTATAAAAAGAGATATTGATAGCATATTAATTTACCCTTCCTTTTTGCAATTTTTTATTAACTCTGATAAAGCTTGTAAAAAAAGTGTTACGGCAAATAGTAATATATAGAATTTTAAAATATATAAAATAGGTAAACCATCAGCTTCCTTGGAAGACTCAAGCAGTAAAACTGAAGATAAAACATAGTTGAAACTTGAAAAGAAAACCAAAATACAAGTTGGTATTAGTAGAAAAAGTGTGCCATAAAAATCAATATTTTTTTTCTTTTTGCTAGAAAATTTATTGTAAAAAATATCTATTCTTACATGTACATTATTTTTTAGAGTATAACTAGCGCCAATCATAAATACCATTGCATGAAGGTAAATAACAATTTCTTGGAGAGCTATATTACCAAAATCTAACACATATCTCATAAAGGCAATAAAAAATGTTATAAAAATTATAGGTATAATCAAGTAAGAACAAAGAATTCCAATCTTTTCATTAAAGGCATCAATTTTTTTTGAAATAGTATTCATAGCTATGTTTTTAATTCATATGATTTTTTTATTCTATCTAGAAGAATAAGTTTAAATTCATTCGGATCTAAAAGATGAGTGATTTCTCCAACTGTAGGAAAATGTTTGTCATGTAATCTTGATAACCAGAACCTAAGAGCTGCATGCCTAAGAGTATTTTGCCATGTTTCCTTCTCAATTTTATCTATTTCTCTATTTTTATTGTAGGATTGAACTAAAGCATTTTGTCTCTCTAGGTTAATTGACATATCATCGTTTAAGCACCAATCATTAACAACGATAGCTAAGTCATAAAGATAGTAACCATTGCACGCATAATAAAAATCTATTACTCCTGTCAATTTTTCATTTTCAAACATAGCATTATCTCTGAATAAATCTGAATGAATAATTCCTTTTGGGAGATCTTTATTGGTGCAATAAATCTGATTTTCTATTTCTTTGTCAATTAAATTAGAATCTTCTTTATTCAAAAAGGGTTTAAGCTTTTTAGACACTTCGATAAACCATTTACTTCCTCTTAAACCTTCGTCATAGTCCTTATAATCTTTTGAGCATATATGTATTTTGCTTAAAGTTTCACCAATTTGACTACACATTTCTATTGTTGGAGTTTTGTTTGATAAAGTTTTTCCAGGAAGTAGTGTAAAAATAGTTAAAGGTTTATTTTTTACTGTAAGAATAGACTTGCCTTCTTTTGTTTTTATTGGTGTTGGGCAAGGAATTTGATTTTTTGATAATATTTCCATTAACTTTATAGCATAGTTAAGATTCAGGTTTGGTTCCTCAAAGATAGTTAAAATATATTTATTTTTAGACGTTGTAAGATAATAATTTGAATTGGTAATTCCTTCGTTAATTCCCTCAATATCATTATAATTACCTAAATCATAATGATTCAGTAATACTTCTAGTTCTTCTTTTGTAAGTCGTGTATAAACAGACATAGGATTTTTATAATAATTTTGATAGTGATTATAGCAACATAGAGCCTATGAATGTAAAACAAAAAGAAGATTTTTTAGTATTATTAGATGGAACAGCTTATTTATATAGGGCTTATCACGCTTTACCTCCTCTTAAAAATGAAAAAGGAGAGAATACAGGGGCTATTCATGGTTTTTTGAAGGCTTTTAATAAAATTCTTGAAGATTACAATCCAAAATATGTTGGTTTAGTTTTTGATGCAAGAGGAAAAAATTTTAGACATGAAATTTATAAAGAATATAAAGCAAATAGATCTCCAATGCCTGCTGAGTTATCAGAACAAATACCTGTTCTTTATGAAATATTAAAATTATTAGGTTATCCGCCTATTATAATTAAAGGTGTTGAGGCCGATGATGTCATTGGGACATTATCTAGAAAATTTAATAAAATCAATAATATAAAAATATTTTCAGGTGATAAAGATTTTGCTCAGCTCGTAAATAAAAAAGTTATGCTTGTAAATCCAATATCATTGGATGAGATGAATTCGATAGGTGTTAAAAAGAAATATGATATTGATCCAAGTCAAATTATAGACTATTTGGCTTTGATGGGAGATAAGTCTGACAACATCCCTGGTGTTTCTGGTGTAGGAGGTAAAACCGCATCAAGGTTAATTAACAAATATGGAAATATTGAAGATATAATAAAAAATAAGGAGATAATACCTGGAAAAGTAGGTGAATCAATAAAAGAAAATATTGAGCAACTAAAAGTTTCAAAGACTTTAGCAACAATAAAAACAGATTTAGATATTAAACTAGATTTAGAGGATTTAATAAAGGCAAGCGTAAATAAAGAAGAGTTAATCAAAATTTATAAGCGCCTTGAGTTGAATTCCTTTTTAAAAAACGAATTTCCTGAGAATTATGAATACATACAATCAAAAAAAGATAGTCCAAAAATTATAAAAAATAATTTCAATATTTTAACAGAAAGAAAAAATTTTTTGAAAATATTAGGCGAAATAAAAAAGAAAAAACTATTTGCAATTGATTTAGAGACAACAAGTTTAAATTATATAGATGCAGAGATCGTGGGAATGTCTATTGCATTAACAAAAAAAGAAAGTTTTTATATTCCAATAGCACATGAAAACAATCAATCTTATAAACAATTGCCTTTAAAATTTATTCTAGAAAATTTTAAAGATATTCTTGAATCAGATGAAATAAAGAAACTTGGTCATAATTTAAAATACGACAGAAACGTTTTACAAAATTATGAAATCACATTGAATGGAATTAATTATGATTCAATGATCTTATCTTATGTGTATGATTCTACTGCAATTAGACATGGGCTTGATAATGCTGCAGAAAAATACTTATCGTATAAAACGATTCACTACGAGGATATTACAGGAAAAGGAGCAAAACAAATATCTTTTTCAAAAGTTGACATTGAGACCGCTGCAGAATATGCATGTGAAGATGCATTGATTAGTTTAGAGCTTCATGAGTTTTTGTGGAAAAAATTGTCTCAAGATAAAAAAGCTATAGAAATTTATCAGCATATTGAAATTCCGCTAATACCAATTTTATCAAATATTGAAAGAAGAGGCGTACTTATAGATTCAAAAAAACTTAATGATTTGAGTAAACAGTTAGATAAAGATTTAAAAAAAATACAAAAAAAATGTTTTAAAATTACAAGCAAAGAATTTAATTTAAATTCACCAAAACAACTTCAGGAAGTACTGTATGTAGATTTAAAAATACCAACATCAGATGTAAAGAAGACACCATCTGGGAAACCATCAACAGATGAAGACACTTTGCAATATCTTTCGCAAATGCATGAGCTACCACAATTAATATTAGATTATAGATCTCTTTATAAACTAAAAACGGGTTATACAGATAAATTACCTACTCAAATATCAAAAAAAACTGGAAGAGTGCATACATCATATCAACAAGCTATTACTGCTACAGGTAGGCTTTCTTCTACTGAACCAAATTTACAAAATATACCGATAAAAAGTCCACAAGGAAGAAAGATAAGGGAAGCATTTATCACAGATCCTAAAAAAAGAATTTTGGCAGCTGACTACTCGCAAATAGAACTAAGAGTGATGGCGCACTTATGTAAAGATGAGAATCTTTTGAAGGCTTTTAAAGATAAAATAGATATTCATTCTTTTACAGCGGCAGAAATTTTCAATATTAATATCGACGAAATCACAGAAGATGATAGAAGGTCTGCGAAAGCAATTAACTTCGGTTTGATTTACGGAATGTCTTCTTTTGGTTTAGCAAAACAATTAAAAATTCCAATTCACGAAGCGAAAAATTATATGAACATATATTTTGAAAGGTATCC
>Ga0181568_10005337_pt1 | contig 11331 bp, 9 predicted proteins | sample 101ome_20_FD_133758 | JGI IMG/M metagenome (GOLD analysis project Ga0181568, IMG submission 133758) | Coastal salt marsh microbial communities from the Groves Creek Marsh, Skidaway Island, Georgia - 101404AT metaG (megahit assembly) | ecosystem: Environmental > Aquatic > Marine > Intertidal zone...
AAAATTTTTTTAAATATTTTAATTTTATACCGAAGTGTTCACTATAGAATACACTTCGAAATTTTTTTCTTTGGAAAGTGATTAATGACACCAGGGTGTAGTTTGTTTCAAAATGAAACAAGGTGTATTCAATGATGAATAATGGTAATAGAAGTATTAATACATTCTAAGAACTTCCTTTTTTAATGCAAACAATGCTCGCTGACAAGGTAGTTCATGTTCTTTGTATTGTGCTAATTCTTTTAATATGGCTTTGTGTAAATCATTACCATTAGCATCCGGAGCAACTTTTTGAGCTGCAATATTTATGAAGTTGATAGTAGTTTCTTTAGCATTTTTTATTTGTTCCCAAGTTTCAATGCTTATATATATCTGTTGTGATACATTGTGATCGTATTCTGTTCTAATATTATTTAGAAGTGCCATGTGAAGATCACGCGCGCTCATTCGAGTGTTTTTTACACGATGAATTAATGCAACAGGCATAACTCTCTCCAAGAACAAGGCCATTCTTTCATAGGCTTGCAACCTAACGGATAAGCTTTTTTGCTTGTTGTCATTATTAATTTTAAGGATTTCTTTTTTTTGTTCATTTTCAAGATATGTTTTTAGGACTTTATAGGCAGTGTAAAAAACAATTATTGAAGGGATTACAATCTTTAAAATATCTAATGCAACGTTTAAGGCTTCCATTATAAGTCAGTTTCTTTTAGTTTTTCTGTGTTTTCAGCAATCTGAAGTGCTTCAATGATTTTTGCAATATTACCGTCCATAACATTTTGTAAATCATATAAAGTTAAATTTATTCTGTGGTCTGTCACTCTTCCTTGCGGATAATTATAGGTTCTAATTTTAGCAGATCTATCTCCAGTACTAACGAGACTTTTTCTTTTTTGTGATATTTCAGCATTATGCGCAGCCAATTCTTTTTCATAAAGTCTTGTTCTCAGAACGGTTAAGGCTTTTTCATAGTTTTTTATTTGAGATCTACCATCCTGACATTCCACTACGGTGTTGGTAGGTAAGTGTGTTAATCGAACTGCCGACTCGGTTTTATTAACGTGTTGACCTCCTGCACCACTTGCTCTAAATGTGTCTTTTTTCACATCCTTTAAATCTAGTTCAAAGTCCACTTCATCTGCTTCTGGTAAAACTGCCACTGATGCAGCTGAGGTATGAACTCTTCCTTGTGATTCGGTAGCAGGAACACGCTGAACTCTGTGCACACCTGATTCATATTTCATTACACCATAAACATTGTCACCAGCTAAATCAATCGTAATTTCTTTATAACCGCCAACTGTTCCTTCATTGGTGTTAACTACATCAAATTTCCAGCCCATTGTTTCTGCATACATTTTATACATTCTGAATAAATCTCCTGCAAAAATAGATGCTTCATCACCTCCTGCACCTGCTCTAATTTCTAAAATCGCATTTTTTGAATCTTCCGGATCTTTAGGTATAAGTAAGTATTTTACTTTTTCCTCTAATTTGGCAATACTTGATTCTAAATCATCTAATTCAAGTTTAGCCATTTCCTTCATTTCAGGATCTGTTTCTTCGGCTATCATTTCTTTAGCATAGTCTATGTTGCTAAGGGTGTCTAGATATATATTACCCGTTTCTACTACTTCCTTTAAATTCTTGTATTCTCTGTTTAGCCTGGTGTAAACTTTTTGATCTGTTACAATTTCTGGTTTTACAAGTTCGTCTGCTAATTCATCAAATTTTTGTTTGATTATCCTTACCTTATCTGCTAAACTACTCATGGCTTTATCATTTGATATCGTACAAATCTACACCATTTTTTCTTAAGATAAATACCTGATTATTCATCATTATTAATTTCTGACCCTCTTTGTAGGGAAGACTTAATGCTTGTTGAGAGAAATTTTTGGTGTTGTATAGAAAGTAGGTATTGTTCTCAGAAAATATAAGTCTTTGTCCATGAATATCATGAACCATTTGAGTTAAAGGAATCTTTTTTATGAATTGACCAAATTGATCTAGAAAATATAATCCTTGATCTGTAGAAAGTACTATTTGTTGCTCGTTGGTTTTTATCCAATATAACTGATCATAAAAAATATTATAATTACTTAAGTTCTCTAATTGATACTTAAGTTTCCCTTTTAAACTGATTTTGTATAGATTTTTATTGAAGCCATCAATGGCCCATATTTGATTATCAAACGACAGAGCTATATGTTCAATTTCGGGCAGTGCAAGTGCGTTAAGATCAATCAGATTTAAGACATTCAGGAAGTTATCATAAACTCTTATTTTTTGCTGATCTCTATAGAATGTTAATAGATTCATTGGGTTGGCAACATACATATAGCTTAAATCACGGTCAATTTTGAGATTTTGCTGACTTAAGAATTGATAACTGGAATTGTATTTTTTAATAGTGCCATTTATATCTAGGGTATAATAGTGTTTGTGGTGGTCAATATAAAAGTCTTCGAATTGGCCACTGAGAATTTCCTCTTGCCCAAAACAAAGTCTAAAAAAAATTATGGAGAGAATTAAACTATTGCGCCTCATAGTTTTTTACTTGAAAATTTTCACCATCAAATACGCCATAGGAAAAATTACTTAGCCAATCTCCTATGTTATAATAAGTAGAATTTTCACCTATAGGAATTTCAAGTTTTAAATGCCTGTGCCCAAATACAAAATAATCAAAATGTTCTTCTTGAATTTTTGATTTAGCAAATTGAACTAAATATTCATTTTCTTCCCCTTGAAATTCAACAATTCCAGATTTAATATTTTGTTTTCTAGAGTGTTTCGACCAAGATAGTGCTAGGCTGATTCCTAGGTCCGGGTGTACGAGTCGGAAAAGCCTTTGACAAGTCTTAGACGTGAAAAGGCGCTTAATTATTTTAAAGCTATAATCGCCAGGGCCTAGGCCATCTCCGTGTGCTATATAAAATCGTTTATTGTGGTAGGTTCTAACTTCAGGTTTTCGGTATACTTTTACACCAAGTTCTTTTTCCAAATAATCAAACATCCATATATCATGGTTGCCCGTGAAAACTGAAATATTTATACCTTTTTCCTGTAATTGTGCAATAGCAGATAATAGTCTCACAAAACCCTTAGGTACGACATGTTTATATTCAAACCAAAAATCAAATATGTCTCCTAATAAAATAATTTCTTGAGCATCATGCTTTACCTGATTAAGCCATTTTAGGATTATTTTTTCTCTAATCAAGCTTTGCTCATGATTAGGTGCTCCTAAATGGAAATCAGAAGCAAAATATATTTTTTTGCGTTGCTCCAATTTATTTATCAATAAGAAAAAGATATATGGCTTTGGGTCCAAAAAGACCTGGGCCTTCATCTTTAAAATGGTTTTTTAATTGATCTACGCCAGAAATAATAGAAAGATTTTCTGGCATACCACTGTATTTTTCTTTGATTTGTTCAATGGCTAATTCTATATTGGATGTAATATGTTTAACGGAAGCTACAAAAAGTAGATTTTGGGTTTGGTAATGAAAAGCGTTACTTTCTTTTTGCTTAGATGATATTATAATACTACCTGTTCTTGCAATTAGACCTTCACACAAAGATAAATTAGCTAAAGAGGAGTTACTTTCAGTTACAAGTTCATAATTATCGAATCCTGTTTTTTCAAAAAGATTTTGTAGATCATCATCCATGATCTTGATTTTATCCCATCCCTCTTGTTGTATAAGATTATGAAGCTGTAAAGTAAAATCTTTTGGGTCTTGACAGTAAATGAAATACCCTTTATTTTCACTAAACATTTGAGCAAAACAAATATCTAACTCTTCCTTATTTTCAAACAATTCGGATTCAAAATCTGCATTATTGTATGGATTTTCAGTAGGCTCTAATAGAGCCTTTCTGACTTTTTTTAGAATTTTTTCTTTGGCCGTATTTTGTTGTTCCATTAGGCTATCTCTTCTTCTGTGGAAGGTCCAATTTCTTGATTTTCATCTACGCTATTGGTTTCTTTTTGGATAGCTGAAGCTTCTTGTTTAACCTCTCCCATAGGACCAATTCTACTCTCTGAATTAGAAAAAGGCCTTTTCCCAATTAAATCCTCTAAATCACTTTGGAAGAGTACCTCTTTTTCAAGTAATGCTAATGCAATTTTTTCTAATTGATCTTTTTTATCAATTAGTAATTGCTTTGTTGATTCGTATGCATCATCAATCATTTTTCTTACTTCATCATCTATGATTTTAGAAGTTTCTTCTGAATAAGGTTTTCCAAAACCATATTCACCTTTAGGATCATTAAAGGAAACATTACCTACTTTATTGTTCATTCCATAAATGGTAATCATTGCGTAGGCCATTTTAGTAATTCTTTCCAAATCATTTTGAGCACCAGTAGAAATCTTTCCAAAAATAATTTCTTCTGCAGCCCTTCCTCCAAGCGTCATACACATAGAATCAATCATTTGATCTCTTGTGTGTAAGAATTGTTCTTTTGGCAGATACTGAGCATATCCAAGCGCAGCAATTCCTCTTGGAACTATTGTGACTTTTACTAGTGGGTCTGCATGTCTTAGATTCCATCCTACAACTGCATGACCTGCTTCGTGCCAGGCAATAATTTTCTTTTCTTCATCAGAAATGATTTTATTTTTCTTTTCTAAACCTCCAATAGTTCTATCTATTGCATCTTGAAAATCTTTCATTTCTATTGCTTCTTTATCTTTCCTTGCAGCTATTAATGCAGCTTCGTTACAAACATTTGCAATTTCGGCACCTGCAAAACCTGGTGTTTGAGAAGCAAGTTTTTCAGCGTCTACCTCACCAGCAATTTTAAGTGGTTTTAGGTGTACGTTGAAGATTTCGGCTCTTCCTACCAAGTCAGGATTGTCGATAGAAATTTGTCTATCAAATCTTCCAGGCCTTAGAAGTGCATTATCTAAAACGTCTGGTCTGTTGGTAGCAGCTAAAATGATTACTCCTTTTTCTGAGGAGAAACCATCCATTTCTACTAATAATTGATTGAGCGTATTTTCTCTCTCGTCATTTCCTCCACTCATCATATTTTTACCTCGAGCCCTTCCTATTGCATCAATTTCATCAATGAAAATAATACATGGAGCCTTCTCTCTAGCTTGTTTAAAAAGGTCTCTAACTCTTGAGGCTCCAACCCCTACAAACATTTCTACGAAATCTGATCCCGACATAGAAAAGAATGGAACTTTTGCTTCTCCGGCCATTGCTTTGGCTAATAAAGTCTTTCCAGTTCCTGGAGGGCCTACTAGTAGAGCTCCTTTAGGTATTTTACCCCCTAATGAAGTATATTTTTTAGGATGCTTTAAGAAGTCTACAATTTCCATTACCTCTTCCTTTGCTTCTTCTAACCCTGCAACATCACTAAAGGTAACATTAGGGTTTGAGTCTTTGTCAAATAGAGTGGCTTTGGATTTACCAATATTGAAAATTTGGCCACCGCCACCTCCAATACCGCCACCACCAGACATTCTTCTCATTATAAATACCCATATAAGTATGATGATTACAAATGGCAAAATACCCGGTAAAAAGTCTACTAGCCAATTTTGTTCATCCACTACTTTAATATCAAATTGGGTGTCATATTTGTCCATGGATGCTTCACATTTCTCTACGAAACCTTCCATAGTAGAAAGTTTGAATTTTAAATGTGGTCCTCTGTTTTCTTTTCTAAAGAGATTATTAGATTTTAAATCATTATATAATGATTGATCTAAATACTGCTGATAAATATAAACCTTAACCTCCCCGGTATTTCTAACTATATCTATGCGTTCAACATGACCGTTAGCTACATAGGTGTTGAAAAATTTGATGGAGTTGGTTTCTTTAAAGTTATTGTCTAGTTGAACAAATTGAGAACCAAGCAATATTACTGCTATAACGGCATATAACCAGTAAATACTGAATTTGGGTGTTTTATTTTTGGGAAGATTATTTCCAGCCATGATGATACTTTTTTATATAATGTCTTGGTAAGTGGTTTTTTTGCCATCTGACCATAATTGCTCTAGATTGTAAAAATTACGTTTTTCAGGGAGAAATACATGTACAACGATGTTAAAATAGTCTAAAATGATCCACTCTTGATATTGTACGCCTTCTTTTCTAAATGGAAGCTCTCCTATTTTTTCAAAAACTTGCTTTTCAATTTCTTCAGCTATAGCTTTAACTTGAGGTTGAGAATTTCCACAACAGATAACAAATTCCTGACATGGAATATTTTCAATCTCTTTTAAATCAATATGCACTATATCCTTGCCTTTCTTATCTTGAATGGCCTCGATAATTTGATTTTTTATTGCTTCATCTGCTAGGACGGATTTTGTAGCCATTTTATCGCTTTTACTTGTGTAAACACAAAAATATATATTTTTGGGCACTTATGTCGAGTAAAACAAGGATAGGACATACAATTTTAGCATTTGGTCAGGTAGAGTCCACAAATGATCAATTAAAGTTACTTTTAAAAGAGGATGATCTAGAAAGTGGATTAGTGCTTGATTGTTATGAGCAAACGCAGGGAAGAGGACAAAGAGATAATAAATGGCAAAGTAAAAAGGGAGAAAATGTTCATTTATCTATTTTTTTCAGGCCTGAATCGCTTAGAGTTGATCGGCAATTTTTAATGAATGAAGCCGTTGCTTTGGCGCTTAGGCAAACCATAAGAGAATATGTTCCTAGTATTGAAGTTAAAATTAAATGGCCTAATGATATTTTATTTAATGAATATAAAATTGCAGGAATTTTAATTGAAAATGTATTGCAAGGAAGTTTTGTGGAGCATACTATTATTGGTATAGGAATCAATGTTAATCAAACAAGTTTTGAGTATTTTAACAGAGCTGCTTCCAGTTTATTATTACTTGGAGGAACCCCTATTGACTTGGATAGATTTAAAAAAAGTTTATTTGACCATTTAGGCTTCTTTTTATCAAAAATTAACCAGCCAGAATATATTCAAGGCCAATATGAGAGGTATCTCTACGGGAAAATGCAATCTGTGCTTATCCAGATACCTGAAAAAACGGCTTATTTTCATATTGAATCGATTGATACATGGGGTAGAATAATACTTAAAGACTCTTATGGTACCTATGGACCTTTCGGTTTTCAGGAGCTTGTATTTAAATAAGCTAAAGTCTTTTTATTGCATTTTAAAAAGGTTAAGCAATAATTTGTCTTTTGCAATTGGAATAAAATCATTATTTTGAATTCTATCAGAATTATTTTGTGTTTATGTTAAAAATTCAAAGTTTCAATATAAAATTTAAGATATTATCAGTATTTCTTCTTTTTTTCTATATTTCTTATGCTTGTCATAATACTCAATTTTATAATATTACCGCTGTAGATAATGGTGATGGAACGACCACGTATAACATTGACTTAGAAATTGATGTGGGTTCAAGTGATGGGTATTCCTATGGTTTTGTTTTGGAGTTTTATTCTTCAAATAATGCTGTTATAGCTGAATCAATGTCTCCTATGACTTTAAGTAGGCCTGGATATGATGATTTGCAAGGATATATTGGAAATGCAATTGGGTCTCAAGGAATACAAGTATTTGGTGTTCCCATTTTTAATCAATTTAGCGCTCAAAATGCGATATCATTTGAGGCAACTGATGATTCTTATGGATTTGGGAGTACTGATTATGATGTTTCTATTTCTGTGACTGTAAGGGGTTGTGTAGAGCAAATATTATTAACAGCTGATTTACGATCGAAAACTAACGGACTTGCTGAGCAATGTATTAAAACTTGGGATATTGGAGAATGTAATATTCCACTTTGTCCGGCTAATAATGCATCTTTATCTTCTTGTGATTTATTTGATTTAACCGCATTAGAAACTACTATTACAGGTTCAACAGACTATGATTTATTGTGGTCTGTAAATAATCCAGAGGCATATGAGGGTTTTGATGGTGAGCAAGTTACGGTCACTGTTTCAGGAGATGACTGCCAAAGTGCTGAAGCAATAATTACTTTAGAACAAGAAACTCCACCTGTAGTTTTTAATGGTTTGTATGTTGTTTGCGGCGTGGATCGTGCAGATTTTGATTTAGAGAGTACTCAGGCAGATATAGCGCCTTTTGATTATCAATCTGCAGATTTTACTTGGTATGCTGATGCAGCCAAACAAATTTTAATTAACAATATTACAAGTTACAATAGTCCGCCTGCAACAGTATATGTTGATGTTGATCTAGGAGGTTGTATTAGTGCTGCTTCACTTCAATTACAGCTTACTGAGTTGGACGTAAACAATAGTGTTTCTATCAATGAATGTAGCAATCAATCCAGTTATGATTTTGATTTAACTTCTTTGCAAACTGAAATAACCAATGGAAATGATTATTTAATAGAATGGTATGCAGATGCTCAAGGAAATAATCCAATTAATAACCCAGCTTCCTACAATAGCAGTGGAGGAATTGTTTATGCTATAATTACATCTGATAATTCAGATTGTGAGTCAATCGTGGAGGTGCCTATTTCTGTAGGGGAAGTTGTTGCCAATGATTATACCATTGAGATTTGTGAAAATGGGACTCAAACTACTCTTAATTTGAATGATTACGAAGCTAACATTAACAGTAATTTGGGCTATAGTATTCAGTGGTATGAAAATGAAAACTTAACAGGAAGGATTAATTTCCCAAGTGTGTATTCAACCACCGGTGGAATTATTTATGCACAAGTTGTTGAAGATGGGGGTACATGTTCTGGTCTGGCTCAGGTAACTATTGAACTTAATACAGGTCCGACTGTATTTAATGGTGTTTACGTTCAGTGTGAGGATGGATCTGGTAAAGCTACATTTGATTTAAATTCTGTCAAAGCTGATATTGCTCCTTTTGATTATACAATCGCAACATACACGTGGTATTTGGATGAAGAATTGAGTTCGAGAATTTATAATATTGATAATTATGAAAGTGAAACTAAAACAATATATGTGGTAGTGGATAATGGGGTGTGTAGCTCCGTGGCAAGTTTACAATTGCAAGCCAATTCTTTGAGTGTAGAAGACCTCCTCTATACTGCATGTGATGAGGGAGGAAATACCGCTAATTTAAATCTTGATGAAATTGCTAATACTCAATTACCTGCTGGGTCAACTGTCAATTGGTATCAAAACAATAATTTAACAAATGCTATAACGCAAACAGCTAATTACAGTACAGGTCCTGGAACAATTTTTGCTGAAATTATAAGTTCTAACTGCACTACATCAACATCTCTGACAATTACCTTGGATGGGGTTGTTGCCAACAATGTTGATATAACCGAATGTAACAGAGGTGATGGAACTGCTGTTTTTGATTTGACCACATTAAATACATCCATTAATGGTGGTACATCAAATATTGTTACTTTTTGGCAAGATGCTAATGCCACATTGACTCAAATTACTAATCCTACTGAGTATAGCAGTGCTGAAACAACAATATATGCTAAGGTGTCAAGTGGTGAGGAATGTTATGAAATAGCCGCCATTAATTTGTTGATTCAAGGAGATATAGAAGCTAATGATCTTGATATTCAACTCACAAGTACAACTAATAGCTTGGCGTCAATATTACTCTCAGATTATGAAGATGCCATATCTATTGGTAATACAATTAGTTTTTTTAGAGATATAGATTTGGTAAATGAGATCAATGCAAATGTTGCCTTTAATACAGCTTCCGATACAATTTACGCTCTTATTGAAACGGATGATGGTTGTTCAGCGATTGCACGTTTATATATAACTGTTGAAGCAGGTCCAAATGGCCCACAAATCAAGTCTTCTACTGTTTATTCATGTAAAGATGGAGAAACTGCTACTTTTGATTTAACTACTATATTACCCGAAATATTAAATGGTATTGACGGTGAAATTGAATGGTATATTGATGCAGTAGCTCAAAATCAAATTACAAATCCAAATGCTTTTGTTTCTCAAGAAGGGGTTGTTTATGCCAATCTAGTAGGTACTGAACAAATTGTTGAGGTTCTTCTTCGTTTTTCTGATTTTAAGATTGGTTCTAGTAGTATGCAAATGTGTGATGATGGATCCGGTAGTGCAACTTTTAATTTAAATTTATTAAATGATGAATTAACTGCAGGTACAGGTTTTAGTGTTGTTTGGTTCGAAGATGAGGATTTAGACTCTGAAATTGAAAATCCTCAAGGTTACATGTCTGGGCAAACAACTGTTTATGCTTTAATAGATGAAGGTAATTGTAGAGAGATATTTGAGGTGAGTTTAACGGTTGGTCCGCTGCTTGCTGTTAATACTTCAATGAGTTTGTGTCAAGAAGCAAACGGTAAAGCTATTTTTGATTTAACAAGTATCAATGAAGAAGTGAGTGGGAATTCTTACTATACTATAGATTGGTATTGGGATGCCAATGGTGATACTAGTATAAATAGACCTGATTTTATTGAGAGTGCAGGAGGCCAAAGAGTGTATGCTCAAGTTGTGGCTAATAGTTCATGCAAATCTGAATTAGCTGCTGTAGATTTAATTATTGAAAATATAGTTGGGCAACCTACTTCTATTGTTAATTGTGATGGGGGAGATTTATCTCAATATTTTGATTTAACGACCGCTGAAAAAACAGTAAATAATGGAACCAATAATCAAGTTGAGTGGTTTTCTGATGTTAACTTAAGAAATAAAATTCTTGACGTATATCAATATGTTCCTGAAGATAACGTAAATGGAATATCTTTAATTTATGCTCAAGTATGCGAGGATGTTGTAGATGTAAGTTTAAAGATTAGATTAGAAGATTCTTTATCAGTTAAAATAGATTATGATACTAGTGTACTAGAGCGAGGTGAAAACATTACATTGCAAACTGATCAAGGAGACTTAGATCATTTTTGGAGTCCTGGTTCTTTTTTCGATGACTCTACTCAATCAAGTCCGATTTTAATGTCTGATTCCAGTCAAATTTATAGTGTTAGGGTCGTAGATGAGTTTGGTTGTGAGGCATCGGATACCATTTTTGTTAGAGTTGTAGATAAAAAACAAGACATCATTGTGGCCAGTCAAATATTTAGCCCCGGTCTTGATGGTCAAAATGATCAACTTAAATTTACGATTGAGGGTACTTGTGATTTGGAAGTAAGTATATATGACCGTTGGGGTGTTGAGGTTTTTTCAGCCACAAGTACAAATCAAACTTGGGATGGAACATTTAATGAGAGTCCATTGCCTAGTGGTACTTACGTTTATTATGTATATGCCCAATTTTGTGGTAATTCTAAGGCTTATAATTATAAAGGTGAAATTTATTTGGTACGCTAGTTTG
>Ga0181568_10005340_pt1 | contig 11329 bp, 9 predicted proteins | sample 101ome_20_FD_133758 | JGI IMG/M metagenome (GOLD analysis project Ga0181568, IMG submission 133758) | Coastal salt marsh microbial communities from the Groves Creek Marsh, Skidaway Island, Georgia - 101404AT metaG (megahit assembly) | ecosystem: Environmental > Aquatic > Marine > Intertidal zone...
GCTGCCGCTGGGGCCGGGGGAGCGCAGCGCTCACGGCGTGACATTCCTTGGGTTCGGGGACATGGGCGCCTCGGCCGCGCAGCAGGGGGCGGCCACGGTGCTCCTCGGCGTGAAGGACGTGCTGGAGCGCGGCGCCGCGTTCGTGCTACACTTTGGGGACCTGAGCTACGGGCGTGGCGTGACACTGATCTGGGACGCGTGGTCGGCCCTGGTGGAGCCCCTGGCCAGCCGCGCGCCGTACCTCGTGTCCATGGGCAACCATGAATTCACCTGGGGCGGCGGGTACTACTCCGGCCACGACAGCAATGGCGAGAGCGACGTGCCGACCGAGCGGCGCTTCCGCGCGCCAACCAACGGCAACGGCGTGCTGTGGTACTCCTTCGGCACGGGGCCGGTCCACGTGGTGCAGCTGTCCTCCGAGCACGACCTGGCCCCCGGGTCGGAGCAGCACGCCTGGCTCGACGCCGACCTCGGCGCCGTCGACCGCATCGCCACGCCCTGGGTCGTCGTCACCTCGCACCGCATGCTGTAAGTGTCGCGCGCGCCACGTGTATGCCAGCACCGCACTTTTTCTATCGTCCCCGTAGGCCATTTCTTTTGCCCCCACGCGGCGCATTCTCCGATCAGGATATCACCACAGATCACGCATCTGGTTAACGAGCATGCGCGTCATTCATAGTTTGCAACATGATCCAAAACCTGTCTCATCCCGCTTTTTTTCCGTCAGGTACACGACGCAGATGTGCGAGGACGGCGACTTTGAAAAATCGCTCCAGCTACGTGAGGCGCTCGACCCTCTGCTGTACGCGCACCGTGTTAACCTGGTCCTCGTCGGCCACCAGCACAGCTACGAGCGCACCTGTCCCCTCGCCAACGGCACCTGCGCAGCCCCAGGCGCCTTCGGGACCGTGCACGCGGTCATCGGCTCGGCGGGTGCCTCGGTGGAGAGCTGCGGGTTCAGCGCGCTCAACGGGGTCTTCGACGTGGCCCATGCGAACATGTGGGGTTACGGCCGCCTCCACGCAAGCCACGAGCGCTTCAAGATGCAGTTCGTGAGCAACAACGACGGGTCCGTCTTCGACGAGGTTGACCTTGTGCCGTCGCAGTGAGGTAAGAATTGGAAAGAGGGAGGAGAAACATGCAAATTTTACGAACCTTACACCACGAATCTCCTCGTGAGTCGCTCGGGATTCAGAATCAGAGAGCTCGTCAGAAAGCAACCAGGTTCTGTCTTTAGTCTGGGCAGAAAGAAAGAGCAAAGGGACATTTACGTGGGGCGTTGGCTTTTTAGTTCCTTCCGCGGGTCGATGCTAGAAGTACACGGGTGCTTGCGCACAGAAAAAGCGGAAGTTTCCTGTTCGTGCTGATTCATAAATAATAAGTAAGAGGAGCTGCGCATCAGGTGTCCCTATAAGAAAAATACAAAAGGGAGAAGGGGGGCTACTTCACTGCCTAGGCGCGCGCAGCCCCTGTTACTGTGCTACTGCTGCTTAGATCCAATCCCCCCACTGAGGGTGGGGGCAAAAGGGCATATGGCTATTGATTAGACGAAAAATTCCTACCGACGGACTTCCGTCATGACTTCCGCTGCCGAATCGAAACGCAAGTTCAAGGGCGTCGCTGAGGGCGTTGACTTGGGCATCTTCGCGACCGTTTCGGTGCCCTCCTGATGCTACCGCCCATAAATGTATGACAAGTGACAAGCATGCCGACCTCAGCTTCGAGACGGGTTCCCGTGCTTACCTGGAGTACACCCAGGAAGCTTATGGCAGTAAGTCGCAAGAGGCGGCCATCAAGAACTGAAGCCCGCTTTGCAAGCAGCTTCCACGAGCTCACCCCATCCGTCGTAATTGATAAGCCTGGAACCCGTTTCGGCATATGTGAGATAGCCGGCTTGGGTGACAAAGGAGGCCTGGCTAAGACTGCCCTTGCCGACGAGTTAAGGGAGGTGGACCTCACGTCGTCGTGGGTCAACTTTGACTACTGACAGGGCCGCCGGGATGAATTTATAGCGGTAGTATCTCGTGCGAGCGAGGATCAGGGCATCGCAATCAAGCGAATCTTACTGTACTTTCCGTCTCTTGGCCCTGCGTGCACCCGGGGCTAGAGTAGGCCCATGGGTGCGTATTCGGCTATTTTCATAAGCCGCCGAGTCAATTTGCTGCCAAGTCACCTATTCGCCTATTCGCCTAGTTGCCTAGTGGCTTAATCGCCTAGTGTCTATAAGTAAATACTAAATTTTAGAATAATACTGTACCCTAAATTTTAGGATGATAACAGGCCAAACCGCAGGGTCCCGTGTGCAGGAATAGCGGCGCCTCTAAATCTATGAACGGCTGCGAGCGGGAGCTTATAACGCGGAGTTTGCTTGCTGAGCGCCTCGTGCGACCTGGAAGCGATGGCGTGACGTTACACGCCGGCACGCAGGGTCGACAAAAAATCTTGCTTTGAGCGAATCGAGCACGGCTCAAAAGGCGCCTTGTCGCGAGTTGGAGCGACGTGGAAGGCTGCGCGCGTCGCGAGGGGGGGCTTAGCTCCGATCCAGCCGCGCAGACGGGTGCTCCAGCACAATGATGGTGGGCAAGGAACCGGGAGGATGGAAAGCTTTGGGTGGTTGGGGAGCGCCGGGCCGTTCGCACCTAAGAAGGTCATTGCGCATCGCCATTTGACTGAGTTTCACCATTCTTTGTGCTGCATGACGGCCGGGCGGTCCTCTGTCGACCCCACATCGTCCGTTACAAGCTTTCATCCTAAAACTTAGAATAAGCATTTAGGATGCAGGATATTTGCTCATAGGCACTACTGTAGTCGCCTAGTCGCCTACCAGGTACCGCCGCTGGGAGATAGCGATGGACAAGATAAGCACCTTTACGCTCCCGTCCTGCGCCGTGTCTTTCGCGTGCCCGCCCTTCACGTGTCACCCAAGGGCGGCTTGGGGAGCGGAATGCGTGTTTTGGGCGTGGGTTCCGCTGCTGCTGGAAGATGAGGATGCCCCCGTCAAAATTATTTTTAAAAATTTTGGGCGGGAAATCCCAGAGGTCGATTTAGTGGCCACACTCACAGAGGCATTCGTGGGCTCTAGGAAACGACCCCTAATATGCACATATGCCCCAGCCCGCTCTTTGAAGTTACACCCTCGGGCGCCGCCCCCGGACCCCCGGTTGAACCGGGGCCCGTGTTCGTCGCTTCCGGGGGTGTAATTAAGGCTGTCTGTACGTACATACGCCCACCACACGTGTGCTGCCCCTACACTTGCCCTTAGATGACACCTGAAGGACAAGCACGTGAAGGACGCCGCGCAGGACGTGGCGAAGGACGTGACGCAGGACGTGGCGAAGGACTTGCTGGGCGCCGGAGGACGGTAGCGTGGGTCATGTTTTCCGGTGGACGGGATCGGGGTTTTCTTTTCTCGCCCCGGTTTTCTTTTAATTCCACACATACTTTAGCCAGCCATCAAATGGAGTGGGGAGGCAGCGGCGGCAAAGGCCACAAGGGCAAGGGCGGGGGTGGAAACTGGAGAGGGGGCCGTGGTGGTGGCGGTGGCGGCGGCAAAGGTGGCGGCAGGAACTGGGCCGACCCCGTGTGGCGCGCCGCAAAGCTAGCAGATATGGGGGCGAAATGCCCCCGCCTCGCCGTCTGCGTCCGCAGCATGGGGCCTCGCCTCGAGGCCTGGGCAAATGGATCCGAGGAAAGCGACGAGCTGCACCTCACCGAGGCGAGGTTTGAGGGGCGCGCTGTCAAGCATGCAAGCTAGCCTAGGAAATGCGACCTTGCGAAATTGGACGGGATCCCTAAACATGTAAGTTTGCGACTGCGCACAGAACTACGGGCGCGAGGGCTTGGCGGCTATTCAGTCCATCTGCCGCACCATGGGACTCTTTGCGCAGTCTTACGGCAAAGGGCGCAACACCATCATCGTCGTGGCCAAGCGCCCTCTCCCAAGGTGCTGCGGCTTCCCGTATATTCATACTTAGTGAACTTGTGTGAGCAGAGTGATTCTGTACTGGGCACCCTAACAAAGACCCCTATTCCCATAACGTACACACGCTTAGGTACCGCGCAGACTTGGACGCGCGGCACGGCAAGCAGGAGGCGGGCCTCTGGCTCAGCCAGGAGGACCAGGTGCACGTCACCGCTGCACTAGAACGACTCGGCGCCGCGGAGGATGCCATGGAGGACGGTGGTGCAGCCGGCGGGCCCGTGATGGCCTCCTCGCAGCAAGTGACGCAGCTTGCACCGGTTGACTTGCATTCGTCGACGTCGCAGCCTGCTCCTAAACCGCTCCGATCTGCCCCTGAACTGCCTCCGGAGACCTCACTGGTGGAGTCGTGGGAAGACCTGTGTGGCGACGACGCGTTCGCGTGCTATGAACCAGGCCTCGAGGGGCAACGTCGCGATGCAGCAAAGGAAAAAGTTGATTTGATCCCGCCAAGCACAGCAGGCCTCAACGTGCCGACGTCGTTGCCTGCACCAGTGGCGCCAACCTCTGCCCCGCGACCCGATGCGCAGTGGGACGCGGCCCTTTGTGAGGCACAGGCGCGGCGATCGACAGCGAGCGACGGAGTTGGCGGCGCAAGGCGCCGGCTGCCTGCGTTCGCCGCGCGTGAAGACGTTGTGGCAGTCATCAGAAGACACTCTGTCATTCTGGTTAAGGGCGAGACGGGCTCGGGCAAGACTACGCAGGTACGTTAAATGTGAATTAAAATCGCTCTCTCTTGCAATATTCCTCCCTCACAAGCCGCGCCTCAGGCGATTCTTGTTTTATTGAAATACTTTGTCAGGTGCCACAGTTCATCCTGGAGGACGCGGATGCCGCCGGCTACGGCTCAACAGTTAGCATTGTCTGCACGCAACCCCGGCGCATCGCTGCCGTGTCCGTAGCCGAACGGGTTGCATATGAACGCGGTGGAAATGGCAGTGGCGACGGTGCGGTGGGGGGCACAGTAGGCTACGCGATTCGCGGAGAGAGTCGCTATTCGCCCACCACTCGGCTTCTCTTCTGCACCACGGGAGTCTTGCTTCGACGGCTCGCAACGGATCCTTCTCTCTCTGGTGTGTCCCACGTTGTCATCGACGAGATTCACGAAAGAGGCCTGAATGAGGATTTTCTGCTGATCTGCATCAAGGATCTGCTGCGCTTCCGCCAAGGCCTGCGGGTTATTCTTATGAGCGCGACTATCCAAGCGGACCAATTTGCGCGGTACTTTGGGGACAACACTCCGGTCGTCGAGATACCTGGCGTCACTTACCCTGTGCGTGAAATCTGGCTCGAGGATCTTTTGCAGTCGACCGGATATTTTATCCCCCCGCCTTCAGTTTCATCGCACCGCGGCAAAGGTGGAAAGGATCATGGCCGCAGCGGGGTTGGCAGGTTTACGGTTGGTGATATGCAAGCAGCGGAAGCGGCCGAGAGTGACGTTGGACGCAGGGTAGCGGCGTCCCTGTCGAACTGGACCAGCGAGCACCACTTGATAGAGCTCGTCTCCCTTGCGCTCACGTTTGTGACCCACCGACCAAGCGAGCAGAGCGCGGGCGACGTCAAATCGACGAACCGGGCCGTCCTCGTGTTCCTGAACGGCTTGGACGACATCAGGGCCATGAAGGAACACCTCGAAGCGCCGGGCCACCCGCTGAGCGACAAATCGCAGTTTCTCATTCTTCCGCTGCACAGCGCACTGCCAGCCGCAAGCCATCGGGCCGTTTTCGTCCGGCCTCCCGCTGGGGTCGTCAAGGTACACACTCTCGTGCATTTGGAAGTGCTGTGCAATGCTGTGCAAGTTCGTGTCACATCCAAATGTGTGCCGTCCGCAGGTAATACTTGCGACCAACATCGCGGAGACGTCGATCACGGTTGATGACATTGGCTTCGTCATCGACGCGGGGATGGCCAAGGAGAAGACCTACGACCCGGTGAACGACCTTGAGAGCCTGCTGCCCACGCTCATCTCGCGGGCCGCGGCTCGCCAGCGTCGGGGCCGCGCCGGGCGGACAGCTCCAGGGACGTGCGTGCGGCTGTACCCGCGACGCATCCACGACGAGGTGATGCGCGAGTTCGCCGAGCCCGAGATGCTCCGCACGCCCCTCGCCGGGCTGTGCCTTCAGGTGACCCCTACGGTGCTTGGTGGGCACACCCCTGTTTGTCTCACCTGCACGTGGCTCACGATCGTGCACTTTTTAAATGTCCTGGGATGTGCAATGACGGCGCGTGCGTTTGTGCGCGTCCCCAACTCTGTTGAAGGTCAAGTCCCTCAACCTCGGGTCGCTCGGGAGCCCCGTGCGGCCGTTCCTTGCCAAGGCGTTGGAGCCGCCGCCAGCTCAGTCCGTGAACAACGCCCTCGATCTACTCGAGGCGATTGGTGCAGTGCACGTGGGCACCGAAGCGCTCACCGCGCTCGGGAAGCACTTGGCCAAGCTTCCGATGGACCCTCGACTCGGGAAGATGCTTGTCGTGGCTTGCTGCGTGAGGTGCCTCGGCCCTGCCCTCACCATCGCCGCGGCACTGGCTCATCGTTCACCCTTCGTCATGCCGATCGAAGGCAAGGAGCGAGCGGACGCGGCGAAGGAGTACTTTGCCGACGACAGCTGCAGCGACCATCTGGCAGTGCTCAGCGCTTTCAACCAATGGCAAGAGCTTCGGCGCAGGTGTCGATCGGCCGCTGAAGAGGAGCGCTGGTGCTGGGACCACTTCGTCTCGCTCCCGGCGCTCAGGACGATGCAGGACCTCAGGGCCCAGTTCGCGGGCCTCCTGCGCGACGCGGGGTTTGTCCCCACCGCAAAGGCCCCGGAGGACGGTCGACCGAGCGGAGAGGAGCGCGCGCGGCGAGCCGACGGCCTCCTGGGCGATCGGCGCGGCAGGGATGGCGGGGGCGGTGAAGGAGGCAGCGGCGGCGGCGGAGGTGGTGGTGGTATTGAGCTCCCGGACGCCGTGGATGGACTCCGGGACGAAACATGCCTTGTGCGTGCCGTTGTGTGCGCCGGGCTCTTCCCCCGCGTCGCCGCCGTGTCGTCCGGGGGGAGGCGCGGCGGCAACAAGGGCAAAGGCAAGGGAGGCAAGGGGCGGATCCGCATGTTGTGGCACACCCGAGAAGACGGAAAAGTTGACCCCCATCCGGGGAGCGTGAACGCGTTCCCACTTGGAGCCTTTGAGTACTCGTGGATGGTTTACGGTGAAAAGGTGCGCTCTCCGGGCGGAACAATGGTTCGAGACTCCACCAACGTGAGTGACTTGGCCCTCCTCTTGTTCGGCGGGGAGCTATGCGACGATGCCGCGGGGACCGCCGACGATTGTTATGCCAAGGTGTCAATGCTCAACGGCTACGTTACTTTCGCCGCCCCAAGAAGCACAATCGAGCTGGTGAAGAGGCTGCGTCGCGCCATGGACGCTCACTTGGACGCGAGGATCCAAGACCCCCGAGCCCACTCGACAGTTCTCCACGGGAGCGTACCCGCCGGAGGGCTCGCAGCTGAACACGGCCCCCTAACTGACGCGGTCCTCACGCTCTTGCGATCGGAAGATGGCTACGCCAAGATGCAGCCGGCGTTTGGCGGCTCGTTCGGCCCGCCCCGCGGCAAGGGCAAGGGTCAAGCTTGCGGTCGAGGGCTTTGAGTTTTTGGTTTTGAATTTCACCGTGGTCTTAATCTCAACGTACGACGTTCACGCTACTGTTCCTGCTGATGTTATTTGCTCTAAGCTATGAGTAACCCTATGCTTTAAACGTATTTGCACGCTACTTGAGCTCCTTTGTGCTGTGTAATTGGCGTATCGAAAAGTACTTACCGCTTGACTTGGCTTGGCAGTTGGCAAAAAACCTAAACTAGAGGCAGCTACAATGCTTAAGAGCCCCCTTTACTTACTTCTTATGCCCCGTCATGGGCAGTAATCGCAATCACTTCGTTTTCTGACAATAGGTTAGAGAGGAGCCGTGAGAGCAGGAGCAGGGGGGCGTGCCATCACATGCTCAGGGCGCCAAGAAGCTGCACCGCCAGTTGTGTGACTGCCTTGCTGCCGCACCCAGCGCGCCCCGAAGCAACAGCCGCAACGGTGCTTCGAATGGCGACAAGCACGGATGGCCCGTCCAGATTCGGGTACCCATCGGGTGCAGCAGCAGCGCTGTCGCTTCCACCGTCGGCACCCCCGAGGATTCCGGTTGCTCGTGGCGGCAGAGATACCACTTTCATGAGCGAAGCTGACCGTCCACCAAGCGACACGCCACCACCCCCGAGCCCTTGGGGGCTGGCGGCCTTGAACAGGCCAGGAATCTTTGCAGTCAACGCCATGAGCACTTTCAACGCTGCAATCTCTACTTCTTCGCCGTTACCGAATGCGGTGTCAGGTTGAACTGACTCGTCGGCCTTCAACTCCCGAATGAGGGTGTCAGTCGAAAGCAGCGACGAGGATGGAAACGCAGCGAGAGCAGCGGCGAGGGTGTCGGCCACAAATGCGGTTGAGTGTAGAAGTTTCACGGTAGCGGGCGGCTGAGGCAATTCGTCTTTCGCATCCGGTTGACCGTAGGCTAGACGAAACGTTCCGACAAACAGTGCCTGCAGCGCCGCGGCTCGAAGAGAGTTACTCGCGCCTGGACCAGCGACCCTGCTGAGGGGCTGGCACCGAGCTGCCGCGAGCAAGTCCGGCAACGCATCGCGGATCACGAGCGGTAAAATTATTCTTGGGTCGCAGCGCTGCATCGTAGCAATGTGCGCGTTCGCTGCAATGATGCGAAGACCACGGAGACCAGCTGTTGCTGCTTCATCGAAGACTGCGCGTCCTTGATCTTCTTCAGCGCCCACGACCCTCAAGTTGCTGCTCTTAACGTTGAGCGACGAACCTGCCTTCAGACCTTTCTCTCGCATCTTGTCGATGCGAACACTGTACCGTCTTTCTTCGACCGACCCCGAAACCTTTGAAGAATCGGGCGCAGAGCCATAATTTACCGGTCCAGTGACCGTTCCCATTAGCCCGTTGAGCTCGGGCCGGCCCACGAGTCCTCTGAGCTGGACGCGAGCACCCGGAACGAGTTCGCCCAGTTTAGAAGGCTCAATGGCGGCCCGTGCCGACAGGGCAGTCTCCGTTGGAAAGCTCAGAAACGTGGGGGGAAAACATCCTTTGGCGCTTGAAGCAGAGACGATCGATGCAATCCTCGAGTGCAAAGATGGCGGGAGCACCCCGGTAGACATAAGCCGGCGAAGCATTGCCCGAGCGGAATGAAGGGGCATTCCACTTGAGTCCGCTGAAAGGTCTGGAAGAGGGGCGGGGCCGGAAGCTCCATCATCACGAAGCTCTTCGATGAGACGTCGTGTTGCTCCAACGGTCAAGTGATCATCCTCGCCTTTCTGCTCTGCCAGCTTTGCGAAGGGTACTTCAAGCGTAAAAGATAGCGCGTCGATGCACCCGCGCTGGAGCTTAAAAAGCTCGTCGTCATCGCTCCCCGTGTCGCGAGCGTCCGAGGGCCGGCCGCACGGCACAAGCAGTGCGGCGAAGAGGCGCGCCGTCGTATTCTCCCACCATACGGACTCCCCGCCTCCGTCGTCGCCGCCTGTAGTTTCCGCGAGGCGGGCGAGGTGGTCGCTGTGGTTCGCAAGAGCGTGGCAGAGGGCATACACCAGTGCTTTGGAGCGCTGCACAGCTGGCAGCAGTTCAAGTGCTGCCGCGGTCCCAGGAGACGTCGATGACGCCGCGTCGATAACCGGGCGACCAAGCAAGAAATCGTCCAGGGCGCTGGCAACAGAACTCACGTCCGCGGAAGCCGTGGCCGGAAACGGAGCTCCAATAGACGCGAGGGCAACTCGGGGAGGCAGTCGGCCCAAGCACTCCGCCGCGACTCGACACACGTCCGGAAACTCGTAGAGTGCGGTGCATCGCTCCGCAAGCAAGGCCGCAAGCGCCGACACAGGGCTCATGTCCAAGCAACCACAAGTCTCGCTGTCCGCGGACGAATCAACGGCGACCGCGGGCGACCGGCCGTGTTGATCGCGAGCACGCCATTCGCTGTCAAGATTCATCCACGCGGAAGTTGGTACCGTCTTCAGGAGCAAAAGAGGTGCCAAGCGCACAAAGAGTAGGCGCTGGAGGATGGCCACGTTCGCTGAGCCAGTCCCGGAGAGCAGCTCTTCGGTCAAGCGGGACTGTCCGCGCATGGCGTCAATCGAAGCGGAGGCCATCGCTGAAGCCTCAAAACTGCCGGTGAGGAGTCCACACCCTGCGAGCTTTGCAAGTACTCGCACTGCAGCTGGATCATCAGGCGAAGCCAGAGCTCGACTTGAAATCGCTTGTAAAACAACACTCCATCGTCCACCGGGCTTTGTACTCCGGCCGGCGGCATCGACGTCGCGCGCTCGAACATCCTTCAACCACCGGGGCAGCAGGCTGGAAGTGATCCGGTCGCTGAGGTGTTTTTCATGGGGAGTCGTCGCAACCGGCGACACTGCTCCTCCGTCGTGAAGCTCTGCCGGCGTGCACGGAGTTCTGCGCTCAGCAGCGGCAGTGGCAGGAGCAGGGGCAGCGGTGCCACCTACAGCGGTGCTTGTTTCTGCGGCCTCGGTGAATGGTTCTCCCTTGTCGGCAAGGCAGTCCAGCAGCGCGCGTAGCCCAGCTGAAGGATCTGTCTGAGCCGCTTCATCAGTGAGCAGCAACCGAAGCGCGCGTTCTGCTGCGGCCCGCCGCCGCGTGAAGTTCCGCCTCCCAGCAGCCGCAAGCGATGTCGTTGACGACGGAACGCTGCTAGCAGCGGAAAGAAACTCATCCTCGTCGTCCTCGTCCAAGTCATCTTCACTGGCCTTGCCGTAGGTGTCAATGATTCCCATTTCTTCAGGTCGCGGAAGCATGAGACGGAACAGCCGAGGAACGGAGACTTCAGGTGGAAGTGAAGCGACCAAAGCTGCAGCCTGTGACCGGGTGCCAATGTCATTGTCACCGAGACAATCCAGCAGCATCATCGCCAGTTCTCTCGAAAGCAACTTTCCTCGGGTCGGTTTCGTTGCACGGCTTGCATCGCCACGGACGAACTCGGTAGAATCCACACCAAACAACTGGAGCAGGGCACCTGTGCCGCTCTCGGAGTTGAAGTCCTGTTGAGAACTCTTTGTTTCAGGACTGGAAGATTCAGAGCATAGCGCAAACAGTTCCTCCAAGACCTTTAATGCATTGCGCCGCCCAGTCAGAGCCGTTTCGCCAGCTGTGGGTTTCTCCGAGGCCGGAGAGCTTCTGTTCAGTTTTTCGAACAGACGAGGCAGGATGCGAGCAGGGTGGGCAGCCGCCGCCGAAGCCACCAGTGAAGCAGCGGCCGACGACGCGGCACCGGGAGAGTCGAGCAGGCCGACAAGCTGCATGGCA
>Ga0181568_10005342_pt1 | contig 11328 bp, 8 predicted proteins | sample 101ome_20_FD_133758 | JGI IMG/M metagenome (GOLD analysis project Ga0181568, IMG submission 133758) | Coastal salt marsh microbial communities from the Groves Creek Marsh, Skidaway Island, Georgia - 101404AT metaG (megahit assembly) | ecosystem: Environmental > Aquatic > Marine > Intertidal zone...
CGCCCGAGTGTCCGGTTGCTTCACCTTGCCCTCGATCAGGGCACCCATCTCAAGAATCCGCTTCGAGATGGTATCAAACAAGGCCGGTCCAAAGGACGCCAAGGTGCGGACCTTGGCCTTCAGACCGTTTTGTGAGGACACATGACGCCCATGGAACGGTGCTACAAAGCCCTGCCCCAGCGTTCAGGGACGGAAGTTCTCATCTTGCTGTTGCTCGACAATGCGGGGGGCAGGATTCTCACTCACACGGCCTTCCAGGCGTGCAGTTCTCATCCTGCTGCTGCTCGATAATGCGGGGGGCAGGATTCGAACCTGCGAACCGATAAGGACTGCGACCTGAACGCAGCGCCGTTGACCAAGCTGGGCGACCCCCGCGGGTAAATCGGCCTTCAACTTCCACTTTATCAAACAACAGATGGAACGCCTTGGGAGTTCAACCCAGAAGGAGGACAAATCACCCCTTCGGAAACGGGGTTAAAACGGTAGACTGCGAAGATGCGGGGGGCAGGATTCGAACCTGCGAACCAATAAGGAATGGGACCTAAACCCACCGCCGTTGACCAAGCTGGGCGACCCCCGCGCAACCCGTGGGTGAGGCAAATCTGTTTTCAATGCGCCGATGTCCAAGCGATGTTCAGGCCCTGACATCAAATCCGGTTGTGGCGACGATGGCGACCACATCGTCGGTGCTCAAAGCCTCGGTGGTGACGATGACGCCAGAGTTGGATTGGTGTGAGATGTCGGCGCTGATGACGCCTTCGGTTGCTTCCAGCACACGGGTTACACGACCCGAGCAACCGCCACATGTCATGCCGGTGATGGTCAGCGTGTGGGTGACTTCGCTCATGGACCCCTCTCACTCTGCGCCTCTATCATATCTCTCCCGAGCGCAACATGGCCGACGGTTGCCACCAGCGGAGCAGCAGGGCGTTGCTGACGACGCTGACCGAGGAGAGTGACATGGCGGCGGCAGCAAAGGCAGGAGGAAGCAACCACCCCGTCCAGGGGAACAACAACCCCATCGCCAGCGGCAGGCCGATCAGGTTGTAAACGAAGGCCCATGCAAGATTGGTCCGTATCCTCGTCATGGTTGCACGGCCCAATTCCAGGGCGGCGACCGCATCCGCCAAATCGTTGCGAACCAGCACAATGTCGGCACTCTCCAGGGCAATTTCACTGCCTGCACCCATGGCGATGCCAACGTTGGCCACCGTGAGAGCGGCGGCGTCGTTGATACCGTCGCCGATCATCGCCACGACGCCCGTTTCCTGAAGCCGACGAATGTGTTCGGCTTTTTCATCGGGTTTGACCCCCGCCACGATGTTGGTGATGCCGACAGCGTCGCCGACAGACTGCGCCACCTCTTCGCGGTCGCCCGTGAGCATGACGACGTTGATACCAGCCTGCTTGAGACGCTTGACCGCTGCCGAGGAGGTCTCTCGAATCCGGTCGCTGATCTCCAACCAACCAAGCAAGCGTTGGCCCTTAGCCACCAGCACCACGGTGACGCCCCGACGGGCGCGTTGAGCCACCGCCTGCTCCAAATCTGCGGGAAGGTTGGTCAACAATTCCTCCATGAGTTCAACGTTGCCAACCCCCACGGCTTCCCCGTCAAGCGAACCGACCAGCCCCAGTCCGGGAAAAGTGCGAACATCGCTCACTTCTGGCCGACCGTACCCCATGTTTTCCCAGGCCGTGTGAACGGCGCTGGCGATGGGGTGCGTGGATTCGGCTTCCAACGAAGACGCAAGGCAGACGAGTTCTTCCACATCGCCATCGCGCAATTCAATGTGGCTGACACGGGGTGAACCAGCGGTGATGGTCCCCGTCTTGTCGAGCACGATGGTTGAGGTGGCATGGGCCTGCTCCAGCGCTTCAATGCCTTTGATGAGCAAGCCGTAGCGAGCCCCACGACCGGTACCAACGACCAAAGCGGTTGGCGTGGCAAGGCCGAGGGCACAAGGACAGGCGATGACCAACGTACTGACCAGAACCATCACGGCCATCTCGTTTGAGGACATCATGCCGTTTGGTGCCAGCGTGTCGGCCATGAACCACCACACAGCCGAAGCGATGAGGGCTGCGACCACGACCACAGGAACGAAGACGCCAGCGATACGATCAACCAGGCGCTGAATGGGCGCCTTGCCCATTTGGGCTTCGTCAACCAACCGAATCACCTTCGCCAGCATGGTGTCGCCCACCAGCGCCGTCGTGCGCACGAACAGGGTGCTGTCCATCACCACCGTTCCAGCGGCCACCGTATCTCCCTCACTTTTGCGAACCGGAAAGGATTCCCCAGTCATCATGGATTCATCCATCAGGGCCGTGCTGTCTTCCACCACCCCGTCAAGCGGAACCGTTTCTCCTGCGCGTACCTTCAATAGGGTACCACGTCCGATGTTGTCGACAGGCGTGGCCACCGTGCCCTCATCCACCACGACCCATGCTTCCTTTGGTTGCAGGCGCATGAGGCTGTGAACAGCATCCGTCGCCTTGAGTTTGGCTTTGGCTTCGAGGTAATTGCCAAGCAGCACGAAGGCGATGATGAAGGCTGCACCGTCAAAGAACACGTGCTCAGCACCACCAACGTAGGCTGGAAGAAATAGAAGCAATGGCGAGAGCGTCACGAGACTGGACCACACCATGGCCACGGTGGTGCCGAGATGAACCAGCACGTCCATGTTCGTCGTTCCTTGACGTAGAGACGTCCAGGCTTTGCGATGAAACGCTGCTCCGCAATAGGCGTAAACGGGAAGCGCTGCGAGCATGGCGGCCGTGAGTCGCGCATCCAACGGGCCCCACGAACCGAGGTCGTCAAGGACCATGGAGAGGACGAACACCGGCAGGGTGAGGGCGAAGGCGAGGGTGACCTGTCGGGCCAAATCGGAAACGTGTGCCTCGTTGTTGCGTCGAACCTGCAACGCCGGAACCAATTCGCTCGCTCCAAACCCAGCCCGTTCCACCGCAGCCAAGCACCGTTCTCGATCCTCCTCGCTGACCGATGTATTGAGTGATATGACCGCCTTTTCCAACGGCAGGTTGACGCTCACGCTCGCTACACCGTCCACGTCACCCAGCACCCGCTCAACCGACGCCACACACGCCGCACAGGTCATGCCCGTGACGCTCAGTGACAAGGTCGAATCGTCCATGTCACTCACTCGTGGTTGTGCAGCATTCCATCAGTTGCCACTCCCCGTCGTCAAGGGTGACGCAGCCGCAGCCGCAAGTGCACAACCAACCCACGCTATCCCATCCCTTGCCGCCGTCGGCACGGGTGTAGAGGCGTTTCATCTTGCAACCGCATTCGCATTTCTCAGCGACGACCCGGGGCATATTTTTCCGAGGAATGTAGTCAATATAAAGCCGTCGTTTTGACTACAAAAAGGCGAGGAGCCGAGGCTCACAGCGGTGCCAAGTCCAGCGAGCCGGACCAGATGTCCAAACCACGCAGGCGACAGCGGAATCGCTGACCGAGTGTCAACACCGTTCGGTGTTCGCCGTTACGGTCGGGTTCTGCCGTCACGACATGCAGGCCGAATTCATCCACGACCAGCCGCTCTTTTCCGCCCAATTGCCGCAAGTGCATTCGCCCCGAGACCGCACCATCGTCGGCCAAGTCAAGGAAGACCCAGGGGCCGCGCATGCCCACCACACGAGCGTTGTAGGTGACGTTTGGATCCACGCCTCCGTCACTGTCCGCACCACTACCGGTGCTTGGTTCGTCGCCCAAACGCCCGCCTCGTAGCAGGTGAACATGGTATGCATTGGCGACCAATTCCCATTCCATGCGCTTGGCCATCAGCCCTTGGTCGCTGCAGTGTTCGGCCAAGCGAGCCGTTTCATCCGTGTCGTGAGCCCAATCTCGTCCGTGAATGAACGATTTGAGTTGGCGATGCACCATCAGGTCGGGATAGCGTCGAATCGGTGAGGTGAAGTGAACGTAGGCGTCGAGGTTGAGGCCAAAATGACCGCCGTTTTCTTCGCTGTAACGGGCCCGTTGCATCAATCGAAACAGACCTTGGTCGACGATGCGTCGTGTCGTTTCGGTCAGCCCGCTGGCCGCTTCCTGAGCGTCTTGAAGTGAGGTCAGGATGTCGTCCCGTGCCTCGGGGTCAATGACATTGGCGAGGTAATCGGGGACCGCGTTTTCTGGCTCATGCTCTTGGACGCCCGTCAAGTCGATGCCACCGCCACCGAGGTTGGCCCAGTCGCCCAACAGGTTGGACAGTTCTTGGGTCTCGCTTTCTCCGTGTTTTCGCAGGCTCGGCATTGGCAGTTGAATGGCTACTTCCAGGGCTGCGAGTTTGGCGTTCAGTTCCTCCACTTCAGGACGGTCGGGCGGTGCATGGCATCGACAGGGGAGAGGGGCGCCGGCTGCTCCAAGAAGGTGGCCGACCGCAGCGTTGGTGGCGACCATGAAGGACTCGATCATGCGGGTGGCCTCGTTGGGCCACTTGACCTCAACGCGCAGTTCATCGTCGCCGTGAAGACGAGGACGCAATTCGGGATTGTTGAGGTTCAATCGGATTTCACGTTCCTGCCAAACAGCGGCCAAGGCCAACATGTCGTTGTAGGCATCTGTCTCAAAGACGTCACCGTAAGCGATGTTGTTTTTGACGCGAATCACGGCCTCGTAGGCTTTGGTTTCAACGATGGCGTCTCCCTCATCCAGCGTCATGGCCACCACCATTGCAAGTCGGTCAACATCGGCCCTCAACGAACACAGGTCGTCGGCCAATTTTGGTGGAAGCATCGGAAGAACCGTGTGAGGCAAGTAGACAGAAGTTGCTCTGCCAGCGGCCGATGCATCAAGGGTTGTGCCCGCCTTAACGTAGTGAGCCACGTCGGCGATGGCGACCCATAGAGTGCGCACGCCATCCGCTTCCACAAGGCAAACTGCATCGTCGAAATCCTTGGCATCGGGCGGATCGATGGTGACCAGCGGAAGATGTCGCAAATCGGTGCGACCGGAGGCGACTTCCGCATCACCGTCCACTTCACTCAACCGGTCGGCCATGTCCACCAGCGTGGCATCGTAGGTGCGAGGAAACGAGTTCCGCCCTTCGATGCGCCGCGCTTCAAGACGAGCGTCAAGAAGTTCTCGTGTGGACCACTCGCCTCCGCTCATCATCAGCAAGGCCATGGCGGGCTCATCCTCGGGGAAACGAAGTCCGGAGCGGCGTGCGGCACATTTTCTGGCTTCCTTCACCATGTCAAATCCTTGCAGGCTGGTGCATCCTTGTCCGTCAAGAGAATAAGCTACAGGCAAGGCTTGTCCGGTGAGCATGGCCTTCCAAACCCGTTCGAGCAGCGTGTATTTGGCCACGTCTTCATCGCTGGCTTCCTCGCTGGTCAAGGGTGAACGTCCCTGTAGTGATGTTGCACCTTTGCCGCCGTGACGGCTGAAGAAATCCTTCCAAGCCTGCACGCTGGTCAAGAGGCCATCAAGCGAGGAAGATGAACGGAAACGGATGGCCTTCCCTTCATCGGGGAGGATGTAGGTGCCTTCCTTTCGCCCTTCTGCAAGCGCCTCGTTGATGGTGCCGAGCAGGGCTCGTTCGGCCTTTGCGTCGCCCCTGAATTGTGCAGCGAGCCCTTCCTTTTCGGCGAGCCATGTCACGATGGCCTCTGGTGTCCACGAACGTTGCCACTCCGCTTCTCCAAAATGTTGGGTCACCCTTCGCCAAAGGCGTTCGTCGGAGGGGGATTGCGGCCCTTTTTTCGTCTTGTTTTGACGGTTCTTGCGTCGCCGCTGGTCGCGTCGGCGTGTGCCCGTCATGGCCAAGGGTTCGGTTGAGGTGTCATGAAGTCAACGATTCACAACCCCGCGTCTTGGAGTGTCTTAAGGGCTTGGCGTTGCTCTTCCGTGAGTTCATCGGTTTCGGCCAACACAAATTCGAGTGTCAAATCACCGCCGTTGTAGCCCGCCTTCGCCATTCTTCGGCGGTCGCCGAGTTGTGTCATGGGGTCAACGGACAACTTTCCGACCTTTCCTGACGGGAGTTTGACGCTGACTTTTCCTCCCATCATCATCACGGAATAGGGTACAGCGACTTCTTGGATCAGGGCATCCCCTTCCCATCGGCAGTTTTCACCAGCGTCGATGCGCACGGTGACGACCACGTCGCCTCGCTGACCCTCGGGATGGTCGTGACCTTGGCCGTTGAGCGTCTTCGTGGTGCCGTGAGTCACGCCCGCATCCAAGCGGAGTTTCATTGTCGTGCGCTTGGTCTCCATGCTCGTTCCTTGTTGTTTGAAGCGTTTGAAGGAGAACTCGAAGTGGCCGCCTTCTGCGGCTTGCTGAGCCGTGATGTCAAGGCCGACGTTGATGGTCGCCGCCTTTGGTTGTTCACGGGGAGCTTGACGAGGAGGTTGACGAGGCATTCCACCGCCCATGCCCCCCATGCCACCGCCGAACATTTGGCCGAGGAAGTCGTCTAGTCCGCCACCGCCCATACCGCCGAAATTCATTGACGGACCGCCTCGTCCACGTCCACCCATGCCGCCGAACATGTTGCGCATTTGCTCCTGCTGGTCGTGTTCACGGCGTGCTTCGGGCGTGCCGATGGCGTCGTAAGCCGCTTGGACCTCCTTGAATTTGGCTTCAGCGCCCCCATCACCCTGGTTTCGGTCCGGGTGGTATTGGCGAGCCAGTTTGCGAAAGGCGCGCTTGATTTCGCCGTCGCTGGCGTTGCGGTTGACACCCAACACATCGTACGGATTGCGGTCTGCCATCGTTTCACCATCAACCCTTCACCCCACATCAACCCTTCCACCGGAGAATGAGGCGACCATCTGCATCTCATTCGCCTGCGGAGTCGTTATAATGGGGGGGTTGGTGGCTCGGAGGGCTGAGGTTAGACCATGTCTGACGAATCGAACGCCAACAAGACCTTTGAGATGAAGGTTCAAGAGCAACAGGACAAGATTGAGGCGCAATTCCGCAAAATCACCCGTGGCTCTTGGGCTCGTATCATCCGCATGGCGCGCAAGCCTTCCAAACAGGAATTCCGTCAAACGGCTATTATCTGTGGCATTGGCTTGTTCGTGCTTGGTGCTATTGGGTTCGCAATTTTGGTCGTCATGGACAACTTCCTGCCCTGGTTGATTCACGATGTCTTTGGTATCGGTAACTGAGATTGGAGTGTGATGATGATGACGGAAGCATTCGTAGCCTTTGTTCGCCATGAAGAGAAATTGTTGTTGCTCAAGCGCAACAGCAGCACCGAGCACTTCCCTGACCTTTGGGATGGTGTGTGGGGCGTCGCTGACACCCCCGAGGAAGTCCTTGACCGCGTCTCACAATCCACCGGCATCCCCGTTGAAGACCTCTACTACCACGGCACCGGCCCCGAGCGCGGTATCGACATGGGCCGCAACCTCGTTGATGTGATGCCCATTTTGGTCGTCAGCAAGAGCGACGAGGTCGCCCCATCCGGCATTTACACACGAGCCGAGTGGATTGACCCAGGAAGCCTCAAGGATTACAACTGCATTTTCTCCGACCTTGACATGGAAAACGCCGCCGGTCTGTTCCGGGCCATGTACGGCAGCGTCGGCTCCTTCCTTTACATCGTCAAGACGGCCATCAATTCCGAGCAGCGCGTGGCTGATGAGATGTACGCTCGCCTCCACGGTAGCGGGTCCATGGTCTCGCTTCACGGTGAGGTCATGTCCATCCTTCACCCTCCTGCCATGCGAGGCTATGTCTTCGTTGAATCCAGTGCTCTCCACCACGTGGAGAAACTCATCGGTCGCTCCGGTGGTCGTGACCCTTCGGCTCGCCGAGGTATCAACCAGTCACCGCTCAAGAACGCCAAGAACGTGCTTCCCGGCGAAGCCCCGCTCGAGGACATCTTGCCCTATTTGGAGCCCAAGGCCGTCACCAGCGGTATCGAGGTCGGCTGCATTGTCGAAATCGTGACGGGCGCTTTCAAGGGCGAGAAGGCTCGTATCACCAGCGTATCCGAATCCAAGGAAGAGGTCAGCATGGAATTGTACGAGCAAATCATCCCGATGACGCTCAACATGCGCGGCGACCACGTTCGTGTCATCGAGCGCGTTGGCGAGTGAACGCTTGGGCCTTAGCCTTCCTCTTCGACCTGATTCAACACCGCTTGGAAGTTTCTCTCCACGATTTTGTTGGCTTCAGAGTCCTTGGCAAGGAAGACGACCAGGGAAATGGCGGCCGCGATGAACAACGCTGCGGAAACCAGGCCACCGTACGTCAAGAGAATATTCCCCGCAAAAACACTCGCCAAAAGGAATCCACCGGCCGCAAGAAGAGGTGTTTTTGACACCGCTGGGGCCTTGAGACCGACTTCGTTGATCACGCGTGCCTTCGCAAGTTTGACCTCTTTACGCCATGCATTGTCCTTTGTTGAGGCAACCAGAAACAACACGATACCGGTGATGATCGAAAAGCAACAGAAACCAGCAGCGTCGTCGTCATAAAAAACATCCTCCAAGAGGGTGAGAGGGACCACGAAGAGCAGGAGAACCCCCAGCACCAACAAACCGACGATGTTGGGTTTGGTTGAGAGCGTCAGCCTGTAGTGGTCAATCGCTTCCAGAGAGACCCCACCCATGGCGCTCGTCCGGGCAGCCGTGGAAACGGCGTTTTGCGGTTCAGCCTTGACGGTTTCAGGTTCCGCATCTGTCCCGGCCTGAATGAGGATGGGTTGTGGTGGGGCGGCTTTTTCTTCCATGCACGCTGAACCGAGCGTACGGAGAACTTAGGTCTTGTTCCGAACCCGACGCCGTATCCCACCATCAAAACAGCGTTTGTTGAATCGGGGCCGATTCAGGGCGCTGAGGCTGACCGATGCGCCATGCAAGGTTGGCCGCCGCCCAAGCCCCAGAACGAAGGGCGGCTTCCCCTGTCCCTGCGGGTTCGCTCCAAGCGTCGCCCGCCTCCACCAAAAACGGTAATTCTGCACCAACGGCCACCTCGCTAGAACGACCGTAGCGCCAACGGTGCGCCTGCAGGGTTACGGTCTTCATCCAAGCGGCCACCTCGCCGTCAACCTTGTTGACCGTGGACAACCAGGCCTGAACGATATCGGTGGCGTCGCTCTCGAGGTGTTCTTGACTCCATTTGCTCGAAAGGTGAACCACCAAGCCCCGCTCATCATCGCCGGTTTCGACGCTGTACCCTTCGTCGGAAAGGACCTCTGCGGCGTGGGACGGGGCGGGAACTTCACTGGCAGCGACGATGGTCCACGTTGGCTCATAAGGATGGGTTGACCACGCATCGGGCGCTTCGGGAAGAAGCCGGTGGAGTTGGGGCAGCGGAGCGGTCAGAACAACACCGGAGGCAGTCCACTGGTTGCCGCTGTCGTCGTCGATAACCCACACCTCATCCTGCCGTTCCACGCGAACCACGGCGGTTCCCGTGAGAACATCAACGCCGTTGAGCCAATGCCCAATGACCGCTGGTCCGTCCTTGAGCAGCACGCCTTCCTCGCTATGTTCCATCCACCCGTGGTCCACAGCTTCACCGATCCACGCATCCATCCATGAAGGCCACCCGTCAAGTTTGGAGGCACCGTGCGTCATCACGACGCCGTCGAGCAAGCGTCGGGAAAGGCGACCGCCGACTCGGCGACCTTTGTCCAACACCACGACGTCAAACCCGTGGTCGGCCAGTAAGCGTGCGGCCACGGCACCCGCCAATCCCGCTCCAACCACGACGATGGGGTGAGGCGTGGTGGCTGCAGGGCGGTCGGTGAACTTCCGATAGGCATCCATGTCCAACCGACTCCGGTGGGTGCGCAGGTCGCGTTGACGAACGAGACCGAGAATCGCCGTAGGTGGGTGGAAAGGACGGTCAAAGAGACCGTGACACCATTGAACGCCAACCACCGAGGATGGGTCGCGGCCGTCAAGAGCGTACTTGTCGTTGAGTGCTTGCCCCCATGCAAGGGAGTGTTCGTGGTCGACCGTCCAAAACGGGAAGGCTTTGCCCCAGGTCATGCGGACGTTGTTGTGCAGTTCGCCTTGCCGTAGAAGGGAACGTTGGCATGCCGCCCAGAGAGGATCGTGGACTTTTCCTCGCTCAAGTTGCCGCAGCGGGTATTGGGTGGTACGAGGGTCGTCGGCAGTGGATTGCCAGGAGAGGCGAGCCCAATCGGGCAGGTTGTGGGCGCCATAGGGTTCATCGGTTGCGAAAATATGGTGCCAAGGATGTTCACGGAACACCAGAAGTTCATCGAGGTACTTCTCCGCAGATTTCGTCCCGACCTCGGCCGCCTCGCGGGCGATTTTCATTGGGGAGATCATGCCGTAGTGAATGTAGGCCGACATGCGAGAAACGCCGTTGGTATCAGCGGCGTTGTTCCGTCGGCGAGCGTAACCGTTGAGCCCTTTTTCTTTGAAGGCCTGCCAGCGAGCGAGCGCCGCTTGTTCTCCACCACGAAATCGCCAGACAGGGTGGACCGTTGGGTCGATGTTGCACCGTTCAAGCAAGGCCCAACGGCTGGCTGGGTCAGCAAGTTGGTGCTCCACCATCACCGGTTCAAACGGCAGTTCGCCGTCGTAGGCCTCCACCTCAAAGTCCACCGTCGGCCAAGAGCGTTGCAGGCGTTGTTTTCGTAACTTTTTGGTGGCATCTCGGAATTTGAACGGGCGGTCCACCGACTTTCCGAACAGCGGCATGGGAATGACGCAATGACCGTCCACCTCGACCACGGCGGCTTCGGTTCCTTCGGCGACTCGACGCACCCATTCGTCCCACGGAGGCAGCGGAAACAGGTCGGTGACCACCATGCTGGCTTGTTGTGCGAGGTGGTTCATCACCGAAGGGCGATGTCCTTCACGGGCGAGATGGAACACGTAGCGGAGGCCTTGTTTGCTGAAGCCGCGGTGCAGGTCCACAGCGGCGTCCATGACGACGTTGTGGTGACGTAGGGAAGCGTGAGGGTAGCGTTCGTCAAGTCCGTGGTAAATCAGCAGCGGGCGGTCGTGATGATGGGCCATCCAACGAGCCACGTCCACCACGGGATTTTCATGGACCCTGAACAGGGACTTGAGCCACACCACCACCGGTCCTTCGCCGACCGGTTGACGTTGTTCACCGTGCCATCTGCACCGTTCGGCGAGATGGTCTGGGAGATCCATGGAACCATGAGGTTGTTTTTGCTCATATAGGCCTGTTCAAGCCCAACGGGTGATACCTCACGGTGAGGCCGCGCTCGGAGGGCCCAGCACGTCATTGCCCGTGAACGGAGGACAGGGACGCCGAATCTTGGGGTTGTTCAAACGAAGGTGATGGTTTGATTGAAGGCGCTGACCGACCAACGTTCCCTCCCGTTGGTGCCGTCA
>Ga0181568_10005352_pt1 | contig 11320 bp, 7 predicted proteins | sample 101ome_20_FD_133758 | JGI IMG/M metagenome (GOLD analysis project Ga0181568, IMG submission 133758) | Coastal salt marsh microbial communities from the Groves Creek Marsh, Skidaway Island, Georgia - 101404AT metaG (megahit assembly) | ecosystem: Environmental > Aquatic > Marine > Intertidal zone...
ATTATAAATATATTCATCAATTGAAGTTCCGTTCTCTACTATTATATATTCTTTTTTGGTTCTTGATAATTTTGAACCAATCTCTCCCTCCACTGATAGTGTGATATCATATCTACCAGCGTTATGGAAAAATACATTTTCCGGATTTTTATTTTCGACATCGTTAGATTGATAAAAAGGAACACTATCTATGTACCAAGTCCATGAGGTCGGAGAATTATCACTTTCATCTACAAAATTTACAGACTCTCCGGTATAAATACGAGTCTTGTTAGCTGAAAACATAGCACTTCTTACATATTCTACAGTAATATAATCTGATTTGGTTTTGGTAATAGATCCTGCTGCATTGGAGGCAGTTAATGCAACTGTATATACTCCAGGGTTTGGAAATTTAATATTCTGAGGATGTTGCTCTTGCGAGGTACTAGGAATTCCTCCTTCAAATTCCCAAGACCATTGAGCAATTTGATTAACACTATTATCTGTAAAATTTACAGAATCTTCATGAGATAATAGCGTGGCACTTGCCTCAAAGTCTGTTACAGGTAAAATTAAATTAATATCTACATTATAATCTTCGGTTTCTACATATTCATCCTCACTACAGGCAGTTAAACTCTCGTAGCTTGATCCGTAATCAGCAGCTCTTATTCTAAGTCTTGTTCTACCTGCTTTGGCACTTTCAGGAACTAAGAATGAATGGCTTATCACTGTGGAGAAATTGAAGTCTTCTCCATATATCATTTCTGAATTTGAAAATTTACCATCTTGGTTAAAATCTATCCATGCTTTAATATACCAGGCGTCTGTTGTAATATTCATGGTATACTCTGTATTAATACTCAAATTAGTAGACATATTTGGGAAATAATTATAAGATGGGTCTCCACTTGTATTGGTGTTTTGATTGGAAATTTGTCCTAACGTAAAACCATTGATGAATCCTCCAGCATTGGTTAATGCAGCCGTGGTATCTCCCGGATAACAATATTTATCAATTTCAATATAACATGATTTAGTAATACTATTTGATCCATATGCATTATTAGAAGTTAGTGTAACATCATAGCAACCTGGCTCTTTGTATATTACAATAGGTCTTTTAGATCCTGATCTGCTAGGTGTCCCACCAGGAAATTCCCAGTTCCACGAAGTGGGCTTCCACTGGGATGAATCTTCAAAAATGATAGGTTCATTTTGCCCATATGAGGTTCTTCTATCTCTAGTGTAAAAGTTAGCTGATGGTTTTTGTGCAACATAGGGTAATATATTTAACATATGATCAATAGCTACTCCGTTTTCATAAGCATCGCATGGTGAAATCTGATAACCAAGCGCATCATCAACGGTTCTAATTCTAATCTTCATCTCACCGGTATATCCCTCTAACAATAAATTAAAATTAACTCGTGTAGTATCACCCCACTCAATTGAGGATTGATAAATTAATTCCTCTTGTTCAAATTCATTATTTTGGCTGGTATCTATAAAAATAGCATAGTCTGCTGCATAATATAGTTTTAATTCAATAGCGAAGGCCACAGAATCCATGATATCAATTTTGATGTTAGATCTATCATAAAAGTCTGGGTCTCCCCAATCTGCAAAGTTTGTGCCATCATATCCTTGGTTATATTCACCTATTTTATATTGCTCTATATAATAAAGACTAGTTCCACTTGTGTATTCGGGTGGACAATGTTGGCTATATAAATCAATACTAAATAGCGTAAAAATTATTAGAATATATTTAAGGTTATGCGCTTTCATTTTGCAAATTTCGTATGTTATGGTCCAAATAGATAGTAAAAAGTTTAATAAATGCTCTTATAGATAAAAATAAATTAATTCTAAGCTATTCTATTTCAATATATTATAACTAAATATACTAAAAATAGGTTTTAAAAAGTAATATTCTAGGTTGACAAAATTGACTAGAAATCTTTAAATTAGAACAAACAGATTGATTATTAGGGATTTATGAAACAGCTTATTTTTATACTAACACTATGTTTATTATCATTTGTGCCAACTGATAATCCTCCTATTTTTCTATTGATTGAGGATGCTGGTGAGTTTGGTTTTATAAATACCAAAGGACAAGAAGTTATAGAGCCATTTTACCATAGGCTTGAAAATTTTTCAGGCAACTTAGCGCCTTTCCATGACAGGGGAATGTGGGGTTTTATAAATACCAAAGGAGAAGAGGTTATTGAGCCTAGATATAGAAAAACAGAAGGCTTTGTTGATGGATTAGCCTTAGTTTTGGATAGAGTTGATACAAAAGTAAAATGGGGATTTATTGATCATAAAGGTGATCCGGTAATATGGCCAGAATATGAAGATGCGCGTTCTTTTTCTGAAGGCTTAGCTGCAGTTAGAAACAGAGCTAAAATGTGGGGATATATTAATAAAAAAGGTAAAGTAGTTGTGCCTTTTAAATATGATAAGGCTTTTTCTTTTCATGAAGGTTTGGCAGCTGTAAAATTTGAAGATTCTTGGGGTTATATCTCTAAAGACGGAACCTATCAAATTTATCCAAAATTTGTGGAAGTGAAAGATTTTAGTGAAGGACTAGCTCCTGCTATGTTTGGTTGGCAGTGGGGTTTTATCGATACTACAGGAAAAACAGTTATTGCTGCTAAATATGATGATTGTATTGAATTTTCAGATGGATTGGCAGTAGTAAGAACAGATATTGGAAAAAGGTTTTGGGTGTATATAGACCAAACAGGTAAAATAATACATGAAGGAAATTATCAAAAAGCATTTCCTTTTTATGATGGTTTAGCAAGAGTTAAATTTGATAATAAATGGGGTTACATCAATGAGAAGGGTGTTTTCCAAATTAAGCCTAAATATGAAGATGCCAACGATTTTAAAAATGGATATGCCTACGTAAATATTGAAGGAAAATGGTCTTGGATAGATTCCAATGGTATTGTTATATGGCAAGAATCAATTTAAATAATATTTACTTCAGGCTCAATTTCAATGTTAAAATGTTTTTTAACAGAGTCAATAATATCTAGTGCCAACTGCTTTATTTCCTCACCTTTGGCTTGGCCATAATTAACCAAAACAAGGGCTTGCTTTTTATGTGATCCAGTTTGGCCTATAACTTTGCCTTTCCAACCAATTTGTTCAATGAGCCAACCAGCAGGAATTTTTATGGCATCTTTTCCAACAATATAATGAGGTGCACTGGGGTGTTTTATTATAAACTCATCAAAAGCTTTTTGGCTGATAATTGGATTTTTAAAAAAACTGCCAGCATTGCCTAGTTTGGAAGGATCTGGTAGTTTACTTTGTCTAATTTCTATTACCGCATCAGAAACATCCTTAATGTTTGGTTTGCTGATATTATTTTGAGTTAAAGTAGATAGGATATCGCCGTATTTAACGTTTATTTTGTGGGGTGATTTATCTAGCTTTAGAAATACTTTAGAGATAAAGTATTTGCCTTTGAGTTTAGATTTAAATATGGAGTTTCTATAATCAAAAACACAATTTTGGTTGTCGAAATAACTCGTTTTAAGGCTTGCTTTATCAATGACTTCTACTTTCACTAAATAATCTTTGATTTCTTTGCCGTAGGCACCAATGTTTTGAATAGGTGCTGCACCAACTGTACCTGGAATTAGTGACATGTTTTCTATTCCTCCCCAATTATTTGTAATGCAATAAAGTACTAAATCATGCCATATTTCTCCGCTGGATACAGCAATTTCGATATGTTTTTCATTTTCTTTAACAACTTCAATACCTTTCATTTCATTTTTAATGATAAGCCCTTGATAATCCTCTGTGAAGAGTATATTACTTCCGCCTCCCAAAATCAAATGAGTATTATTTTTAAAAGTATTAGATTGCATTACTTCAATGAACTCCTCTTTTGTTTTTACTACACAAAAATACCTGGCCTTGATATCAAGACCAAAGGTGTTATATCTTTTAATTGATATGTTTTGAAGTATTTCCATACCTTAGTAAAGTTATTTAAATAAATTCATAATGAGGCATATAGAAATCATTGAAAAGTTGTCCTTGCAAAAGCATCCAGAGGGTGGATATTACAAAAGGACTTATTTGGCTCAAACAACCATTGATAATAAACCTATTGGTTCTAGTATATATTATTTATTAGAAAGAGCAGATAAGTCACATTTACACCAACTTAATTCAGATGAATTATGGCACCATTATGAAGGCGGACTGCTTCATATTCATACTTTTAGTCCGGAGGGAAATTATGAGTTATTTAAACTTGGTTTAAATTTAGAGGATGGTTACCAACCCCAGGTTTTAATACCTAAAAAACATTGGATGTGTGCCGAAGTAGTTGCTCAAAACTTTGTGCTAGCTGGCTGCACGCTTTATCCAGCTTTTAGTTTTGATGAATTTGTTTTAGCTACTAAAGGTGATATTAAACCCGCCGAAAATAGCTATAATGACCTTATAGAACGATTTACATTAGGTAATTAAAAACCAAATACTCAAACCTACTAAACCTAGCAAGCCTATCCAAGCTAAGTACTTCACAAAAAGCTTGGGCCTTGAATGAATAGGAAAATCCTTGTTGTATATTAGTTTGTAATTAAGAAATGCTAGTATGGGGGCAGTTAGAAAGCTTCCAATAGTAGCAATTTTTATCATAGCTGTCATGTTTTCAATGAGAAAGGTTATTATAATTATAGCTCCTATACCTACAATGCTTAGCCATAAAATTTTTTGTACATGGTTAGGAGGCTTAACTTTTTTATTTTGTAAGATTTGGAGTGTTGGGCTGAGTGTTCTAGGGAAAGCATCAAAACAGGTAAGGGTAGTACTAAACATGGTAGTTAATGCTGCAATTGCTATAATTGGATAACTCCATTGCCCTATTTGAGAGGTATACATTTCCAAAACCTGATTCACAAATAAAGTGCCTTTATTGGAGAATTCTTGATCACTACCGTAAAAGCTTAAAGCTCCCAAACTAAGGAAAAGTATTGCTAAAATTAAGGTAGACCAATAACCAATATTGAAATCAAGTAAGCTAGTTTTTAAATCTATATGTTGTGTTTTTTGCTTTTCAAGATTCCAAATAGACTGCCATATTGAAATATCTATCGGGGCTGGCATCCAACCAATAAGTGCAATTAAGAAACTGAGGTGATGTCCTTCAAATTGGAAGGGGTAAACAAATTCTGAATTAAAATACGTTGTATTATTTAAGGCAAATAAGACCGCTAAAATTGTAGATAAACTCAATAATATGATAATGAACTTCATGAGTAGATCTAGTGTTTTATATCTACCAATAAAAATAATGATACCACATATTAAAATAATACCAGTGCTTATAACAGATATATCTAATGATTTAAGATTAAAAATATTTTTGGTTAAAGATGCCGTTACAATGGTTACAGCCGCTTGAATGGTAAACATTGTAAGGATAGTTAGTCCTAAAAACAGCCAAATAGCCCAATTCCCTAATTTTTTGTAGCCTTCAATAACAGACTCGTTTTTTACAATTGTATAACGCGGAGAAAACTCAAAGAATGGATATTTTAAAATATTAGCCAATACAACAAAAATAAGCAGCTGAAATCCGTAATATCCTCCTGCTTTTGTAGACTGAACAAGATGCGAAACACCAACAGCTGCACCAGCATAAAGTAATCCTGGCCCTAATTTATTTAATAATTTTATCATTGACAGGAGCTGTTATTAATTAGTTGTATAATTTCTTTTTTGTTTACTTTTCCCATGGCATTTCGGGGTAACTTACTTAGTGTGTTATATATTTTTGGAATTTTATAATGTGCTAATTTTAATTTTAAATAATGCTTTAATTGATTTATATCTATTGGATTTGTAAGCTCTATAGCAACGGCAATTATTTCTCCCCATTCCTCATCTTTAATACCTATAACAGCACAATCTTGAATACCTTCATAGGTTCTAATTTTTTCTTCAATTTCGAGTGCTGAGACTTTGAAGCCACCAGTTTTAATAATATCAATAGATTTTCGACCCACTATTTTATAGTAGTTATCTTCAATGTATGCTACGTCTCCGGTTTTAAACCATGATTGATCAAAACTATTATGGAAGGCTTTATCATTATTCCAATAGGTCTTAAATAGATTAGGCCCTTTTACATAGATTTCACCTATTTCTTTTTGCTTTGTAATCATTTGACCATTTTCACTAACCAATTTAATTTCTATACCTTCAAATGGAAATCCTATCATGCCTACTTTTCTTTTTCCTAAATAAGGATTAGATATAGCCATGCCAATTTCGGACATCCCGTACCTTTCTAGTAAAAAATGCCCACTTATAGTTTCCCATATTTTTAATGTAGAAACAGGTAAAGCTGCTGATCCTGAAATCATTAGTCGCATATTTTTGCATGCTTTATGAAATGCAATTTGTTTTGCTTTTGATTGAGATTTATGAAATGAAATTAGCTTATTATATATGGTAGGTACGGCCATAAATAGACTGTACTTTTGGTTTATAATTTGATTGTAAATTTCACTGTCCTTAAATTTTTTAAAGGTTTGTAAACTAGCGCCATTATATAAGCAGCAACATAATACATTAACTATTCCGTGTATGTGGTGAAGTGGCAGAAATAATGGAATAAAATCATTTTCAGTCCAATACCAGGCTTTGCTTAGGGTTTTAAATTGAAAATCAAGTGATGCATGTGTGTGCACAACACCTTTAGGTTTATTTGTAGTGCCACTTGTATAAATTATTAAAGCATTGTCATTTAATTGCGGGGAGTTTTCACTTTTTGCTTCCTTGAAATCTACTATTGCTTTTTCAATTGAAATTAATTCAAGTTGTGTATTTATTGACTTTAATTCTTTTGCTTTTATTTTATTTGAATCATCATAAAAAAGTATCTGTGCTTGGCTATTTGTGATGAAATAATGAAGTTCCTCAATGGGGTGTTGAGGGCTTATAGGAACTGCAGTATTATTGGATTTCCATATACCAATTAGGGCAATAATATAGTTACAACTATTTTCTGCCAATAAGGCTACGTTAGTTGATTTTTCTTTTTTTAAACCAGCAGAAATTGCGCTAGAATATTTATTTAATTGAGCATAAGTGTATTTATTTTGATTCTGATAAACAGCTACTCGATCTTGATTATTTTTAATAGCTTCTAATAATGGAATCATGATACTCTTTTAAGTAATATACTTGTAGCATTACCACCAAAGCCTACAGCATTAATCAAAATAGTATTGATTTGAGATTTGGTAGGAATATTTAAGTTGTTTGGGTAAGGAAAATTTGGTGTGAATTGATGTTTTAATATCAAATTAGCTATATACATTGAAATAGCCCCTGAAGCACCAAGTGTGTGCCCTGTTAGGTGTTTGGTAGAGTATAGTATAGGTCTGTGTTTAAACAATCTATCTATAGCATTTATTTCCGCCTGATCTCCTTTTAATGTTCCGGGTGCATGACAAATCACTAGATCAACTTTAGACACTTGTTTTGTAGCCATTTTCATTGATTTGTAAAGATTCTCCCCATTATCGGGAATTCCTGTCATAGTAGACTGTGTATCTACTTGATAGCCTATGCCAACAAGTTCTGAAATAGCATTCGTTTTCTTTTTGGAAAGCAAGAAGCTTGCTGCGCCTTCACCGAGTGTCATAGTATTTGTATGGAGTAATGAAAATGGCTGGCAAGGATAGTTTTCTTTTAATTTAGAGTAAATTTTTAATGCCTTCATTTGCTCTATTGTAAATAAAGTATTAGGAGCCTCGCTTCCGCCAACCATAAAATAATCGATGAGATCGGCTTGCATCCATGCATAAGCATTAACAATAGCTTGTAATGATGTACTGCAGGTTATACTATGACTAATGCATGGTCCTTGAATTTCTAAGTGTTTAGCTACATTACTAGAAATATTGCCAAGTGTGGTTAGTGGTGAGGTTAATAATTTAGATTTCCCCTTTTTGGTAAAGTAATTATAATCTGACTCCCAAAGGCTAGTAGCGCCTCTTGAACTCCCTATATTTATACCAATGTTATCATCAATTATATTACTTTTTAAAAAAGTATGATGAGCAGTAAATATAGCATATTGAACGCAAGGATCTAATTTTTTGTATTTCGGATAATTACTTAGAAATAGTTTTAATTCCTCTTGTGTTTTTGAGGGTAAGGTAATAATTGGGTCGGTTCCAATATGCTCTACACTTAGTTTGTTATTGGCTATTGATTCATAAATATCTTCCTCATTGTGTCCTAATGAGCAGATACAATCCTGAGCAATTATGTATAGGCTATTGTTCAATTTATTACTTTATAAAAAAAGGGATATGGTTTGATGCATATCCCTTTGAGTTTGGTATTGAATAATTCTTATAATTCAAAAGCAGTCTTAACTTTATCTACATAGTCTAACTTTTCCCATGTAAATAATTCTACTTCTATTTCTTTTGCTTTACCCTCTGGTGTATGGAAAGTTTTTTTGATAATCTCATTTTCTCTTCCCATATGCCCGTATGCAGCAGTTTCAATATACATTGGCTGTCTTAATTTTAATCTTTCTTCAATAGCAGAAGGACGCATATCAAATATTTCTCCAATTTTTGAAGCAATTTGACCGTCTGTAAGATTAACCTTAGCAGTATTATAGGTGTCAATGAAAATTCCCATAGGCTCCACTACACCAATGGCATAGGAAACTTGCACTAAGACCTCGTCACATAAACCAGCAGCAACCATATTTTTAGCGATATGCCTAGTAGCATAAGCAGCTGATCTATCAACTTTTGATGGATCTTTTCCTGAAAAAGCACCACCACCATGAGCTCCTTTACCACCGTAAGTGTCTACGATAATTTTTCTTCCTGTAAGTCCTGTGTCACCGTGAGGTCCGCCAATAACAAATTTTCCTGTAGGGTTAATATGATATTTTATATCATCATTAAAAAGGACTTGAATATGCCCTGGTAATTGATTTTTAACTCTAGGAATAAGAATGTTTTTGATGTCTTCTCTAATTTTAGATAGCATTACTTCATCCGCATCAAAATCATCATGCTGAGTAGAAACTACAATAGCATCAATTCTTTGTGGTTGATTATCATCATTGTATTCAATTGTAACTTGAGCCTTTGAATCAGGTCTTAAGTATTTAATGTCATTTCCTTCTCTTCTTAAATCTGCTAACACTTGCAAAATTCTATGGGATAAATCTAAGGCAAGTGGCATGTAATTTGAAGTTTCTTTGGTAGCGTAACCAAACATCATTCCTTGGTCTCCGGCACCTTGTTCTTCTTTACTTGCTCTGTCTACTCCTCTGTTGATGTCATCAGACTGTTCATGAATAGCAGATAAAACACCACATGAATTAGCATCAAACATATATTCACTTTTGGTGTAACCTATTTTTTCAATTACACCTCTAGCTATTTTTTGTACATCAAGGTAAGTATTAGATTTAACTTCCCCTGCTAAAACCACCTGACCTGTTGTTACAAGTGTTTCACAGGCTACTTTAGAATCTTTATCGAAAGCTAAGAAATGATCAATTAAAGCGTCAGAGATTTGATCTGCTACTTTATCTGGATGACCTTCAGATACGGATTCAGAGGTAAATAAATATGCCATATAATTATTTCGTTTTTTATCGTTTTGTTGGATGTAACAAATATATTAAATAAGATCTATTATTTGAATTTATGTATTAGTAGTTTAAGAGGTCTAACATGGCTTGTGTTATTTTTTTAACACTTGGTAAAATAGCTTTCTCTAATTCTTGATTTAGCGCTATTGCAGGAACATTCTCAGAACCTAATATTTGAATTGGCGCATCTAATATTTCAAAATGTTTTTGACTAAGTCTTCCCGCCAAACTTTCTATAAAAGAGTGTTTTAGTGTTTCCTCTGTAATTAATAAACACTTATTGTGTAGTTTGATTCTTTCATCAATTAATGTCTCATCCAATGGGTTAAGTGATCTTAAATCAATTACTTCTACTTTATCTTTGAAAGCTTCAGCGGCGTTCATAGCCCAATGTACTCCCATACCGTAAGAAACTACTAAAATAGAATCTCCCATTTCTATCTTATCTGCACTTGCCTCTTGAATGATGTTGGCTTTTCCAATGGGTAAAACATAATCCTTATCAGGTTCTATGCATTTAGCTCTATGACTTCCTGGAACCTTTGACCAATATAATCCTTTATGTTCTAAAATAACCACTGGGTTTGGATCTAAAAAGGCTGATTTCATAAGTCCTTTCATATCTGCAGCATTAGAAGGATAAACCACTTTAATACCTTTAATTTGCATTAAAACAGATTCAACACTAGAAGAATGATAGGGTCCTCCGCTGCCGTATGCTCCAATGGGTACTCTAATTAAAGATTGCACTGGCCATTTACCATTAGAGAGATAATTTGATCTGGAAATTTCAGAAAATAGTTGATTTAACCCTGGCCAAATATAATCTGCAAATTGTACTTCAACAATTGGTTTTGTGCCAGCTGCACTCATTCCATTGGTACTTCCAATAATATAAGCTTCCTGAATAGGTGTATTAAACACTCTTTTATCACCATATTTTTTAGCTAGCAGAGCAGCCTCTCTAAAAACCCCTCCTAGTTCTCCACCAACATCTTGTCCATAGAGTAGTGCCTCAGGGTATTGTGCCATAATTTCATCTACAGCATGTAAAGCAGCATCAACCATTACAACTTCATTGGAGTTGGCTGGGCAACGTTGGCCTTTTTCTTTTGTAATTGGAGTTGGAGCAAAAATATGATCATAAATACTTGACGGACTCGGATCTTGAGCTGCAAGTGCTTTTTGATAAGCTAGATCTACTTCTATTTTTACTTCTTCCTCTATTGCTTCTATTGCTTGATGTGAAAAGTCAAAGTCTTTTAATTGAGCTTTAAATAATGGATAGGGGTCTTGTTCTTGATCATTTTCTAAATCATCTCTGTACCATTCTTTTCTAACTCCGGAGGTGTGATGACTAAGCAATGGTACCTTACCATAAAACATTACAGGTCCTTTTCTTGATCTACAATAATTTAGAGCTTCTTCAAATTTTGAATAACAATCTATAAAATCATTCCCTCTAGCTTTGATGACTTTTAGTCCGGTAAAACCTTTAGCATAATCAAAAGCATCCATTGCTCTTATTTCTTTAGCTGATGCGGAAATATCCCATTCGTTATCTTGAACAACATATATTATTGGATACTTATGTAATACGGCCATTTGAAAAGCTTCAGCAATTTCACCTTCTGTAATAGCACCGTCTCCAATAGAGCA
>Ga0181568_10005354_pt1 | contig 11319 bp, 14 predicted proteins | sample 101ome_20_FD_133758 | JGI IMG/M metagenome (GOLD analysis project Ga0181568, IMG submission 133758) | Coastal salt marsh microbial communities from the Groves Creek Marsh, Skidaway Island, Georgia - 101404AT metaG (megahit assembly) | ecosystem: Environmental > Aquatic > Marine > Intertidal...
AATTAAAAAATATCACCAATTAGTTTGACGTATTAATAAAAAAATATTACATTTATTATAAATATGAAAAATGCAATTACTTTTATAATACCATCAATTAATAGAGAAACATTAAAAAGATCCATAGATTCTTTAAATAACCAAACCAATCAAAATTGGTTTGCAATTATTATATATGATGGTGTAGAACCGACAAACGACTATTCTTCAGATAAAATTAAAACAATAAAAATAAATAAAACCGGTGAATTTGATAAAATTCACAATAAATCAGGTTTAGTTAGAAATTATGGTTTAGATTTGTGTGAAACAGAATGGGTTGGTTTTTTAGATGATGATGACACCATAGAACCAGAATATGTTGATACACTATTAAAAAAATATAATAATTCTGATTTAGTAATATGGAGAATGAAATATTTGAATAAAAATTTAATAGTACCAAGACTACACGATAGTAGAATTTATTTTGGAAATGTTGGTATATCAATATCTTTTAAGAAAAAATTTTTAGATATGGGTATTAAATTTAAAAATAATAGAAATGGTGAAGACTTTGATATAGTTAAAGATATATTAGATAAAACTAAAGATTTTGTTGTAACAGACGAAATTTTTTATAAAGTAGGATTTTGATATGTTAAATAAATATTTTGATAAAATTTACTGTATAAATTTAGACCGGAGAAAAGATCGTTGGGACGAGACAGTTAATGAATTAAATAAGTGGGGATTACTAAACCAAGTTGAGAGGTATAGTGCTATTGACGGAAACACAATTAAAGATAATAAATTTAGAATTAATAATGGTGAGTTAGGTTTACTTAACACACATTTAGATATAATTAAAGATGCAAAAACCAAAAACTATAAAAGTATCTTATTGCTTGAGGATGATATTGAATTTACAAAAGAAATTTTAAACCTTGACAACTACTTTGATGTTTTACCAAAAGACTGGGATATTTTATGGTTTGGTGGTAACCATAATAAACATATGGGAAATAAACTAAATTTAATAAATGATAAAATCATTAAATGTAATATGACATACTCAACACATAGTATCGCATTTAATAATAGTAGTTTTGATGTTATACTCAATTTATTAAAAAATAGACAAAAACCTGTTGATGTTTACTATTCAGATCTTCAGAAAATAAAAAATTGTTATTCTTTTAATCCAAGTATCGCACTACAACGACCTAGTTATAGTGATATACAAAATAAACAACAAGACAATAGGTGGTTGTTTTAGTAAACTATTATGTGGGATATACAAGAAAAAAAACAAAACTATAATAAAATAGAAAGATGATTAGTTGTTTCTTACAAGGTGGATTAGGTAATCAGTTGTTCCAAATTGCAACAACAGTATCATTTGCATTAGATAATAATATTGAAGCTGTTTTTAATCTTTCAACTCATCATTTACCATTACAAGGTAATAGCGCAATTAAATATAAAGATAACCTTTATCACAACTTAAAGTTAATAGATGTGTATGAATATAATAAATTTAATATTTATACCGAACCTAAATTTTCCTACAATAAAATTCCAGACCATCTAAAACAAAGGAATTATATTTTAAAAGGATTCTTCCAATCAGAAAAATACTTTGTACATAATAGAAATAAAATAATTGACTTATTTAACCCAAATGAAATTCTAAAAAATCAACTTATAAAATACACCTCATTATTTGATGGTAATACATGTTCCTTACACATAAGAAGAGGAGATTATATTAAATTTCCAAAGGAACACCCAATATTAAAAATTGACTATTATCAAAAGGCAATGGAAGAGATTGGAATGAGTAGAAAATTTTTAATATTTTCAGATGATATTATATGGTGTAAAAATAATCTAAAAGGTGATAATTTAATTTTTATAGATGATGATGATTATGTTAGTTTATATTTAATGAGTTTATGTGATAATAATATTATTGCAAATTCATCATTTAGTTGGTGGGGGGCCTGGTTAAATGATAATCAAAATAAAAAAGTAGTTGCACCAACCAAATGGTTTGGTGGTAATAAAAAACTAGACACAAAAGATATTATACCCGATACATGGATAAAAATTTAAAAAAAATAAAGATATTTGATCAGAATTTTGCACATGCGAAGTATAGTACTGATTTTCAAACCTCTAAGTACATCATATGGGATCGGAATGCACCTATTGTTGAAGGGTACCCTATTTTTTATACCGATAGATTCTTAACAAATAAAATCGAAAATAAAAAAAACACCTATGGTTGGTTATTAGAACCCCCTTCTATTTCCCCCCAAACATACAATTATGTAAAAAACAATAATAATAAATTTGATAAAGTTTTAACTTACGATAAAGATTTATTAGACTTAGGTGAAAACTTTATCTTTTATCCACATGGTGGTTGTTGGATACCCGAACATGAACAGACTATTTATAAAAAAACTAAGATGGTTTCCATCATCGCCTCATCAAAAAAACAAACTAATGGACATAAACTAAGACATAGTGTAATAGATAGGTATAAAAATATAATAGATATATATGGGAGGGGATATAATCCAGTTAAAATAAAAACAGAGGCGTTAAAAGACTATATGTTTTCAATAACGATAGAAAATAGTAAAAAAGACTATTATTTTACTGAAAAACTAATTGATTGTTTTATAACTGGAACCATCCCAATATACTATGGTTGTCCATCTATAGGTAATTTTTTCGACTTAGATGGTATAATAACTTTTGATAAGATAGATGATTTAAAAGACATTATGAGCAACTTGAGTGATGGGTTTTACAATAATAAGATTAAAAGTATTAAAAATAATTTTGAAATAGCGAAAGATTATTTAATAAGTGAGGACTGGATAGTAAAAAATATAATTAAAATATGAAAATAGAAGTTCAAAAGTGGTTTAATGACGGTGGTGATAATAAGTTTAGATATAATTACCATTTAAATGAAAAATCTTTAGTTTTTGATTGTGGAGGATATAAGGGAGAATGGTCAGAAAAAATATATAACCTTTATAGTTGTAATATTTTTATATTTGAACCAATAAAAAAATATTACAACATAATTGAAGAAAAATTTAAAAATAATAATAAAGTAAAAGTTTTTAATTTTGGGTTATCTGATATGGATAAGTCAATAAAAATTACATTATCGGATGATGGATCTTCAATTTATATTAATTCAGGTATAAAAGAACTCATTGAATTGAGGGGTATATCTAATTTTATTAATGATAATGAAGTAAGGAATATAAACCTCTTAAAATTAAATGTAGAGGGTGAGGAATATAATATTTTAGACGATATCATTAAAAATGGTTTAACTGATATTGTGGATAATTACCAAATACAATTTCATGAAGTTGTGGAGAATTACGATAATCTTAGAAAAAATATAAGAGAAGTTTTAAATAAGACTCATAATGAAACATATTGTTACGAATATGTTTGGGAAAATTGGGAAAAAAAAATATAATATGGCGTACAATCATAAAAAAGGGTGGTGTTGGTATAATGAAGATAATAAATTATGTTTTATTGCGGTACCTAAAAATGCCTCAACTAGTTTAAGGAATGGTTTTAATTTAACAAAAATGGATAATTACTTTAATTTAAATAAAGGGTTAAAAAATGAATTAAAATTAATTACCGTTATACGGAATCCATTAGATAGATTAGTATCTTCTTATTTAGAAGTTTTAGTAAGGTTACATGATTCACCTAAAACTGGTGATAAAAAATTTTATCATATGAATGAGTCTATAGAAAGATTTGAAGAATTTATTAGTGAATTAGAAAGAGATACATATGATGCACATGTAGAGACACAATCGTTTTATGTGACGGACGATAAGGGTCAATTATTACCTTTTTATAAAATACTTACTTTTGAGAGTCTAAGTAACCAAATAAACACACTAAAGACTGAACTCGGCATCAACACCAACATACCTCACCTAAATCAAAAACACAATGATAAAAAAAATATGGTTTATAAATATTTAAAGAATGATACGTCATTAATAGAAAGAATTAAAAAAATTTATAATTGTGATTATAAATTAATAGAAAAAATAAAAAAAATAAACTATGATTCAATTTAGTCCTGTTAGAAGTGGTAGCACATTAGTCTACAATATCCTTAAAAATATTTTTAAAAAAAAAATAATCAAAAAACATAATATAAATAATGTAGATAAAAATGTTGTAATAACATATAGGAATCCATTAGATTCTTTAGCTTCCTTAATTTTAATAGATAACCCAAATATAATACCTTTACAGGTTGATGATTCTCTTTTAATGGATAAACTAATTGAGTTAAGGAAAAATGGTTTAGATGATATAATAAAAATATTTAATAACCCACAACCATTGTTTTTAAAATATGAAGATTTTAAAAACAATTACAATTATATTTATGAAAATATTTCTTCACACTTTATGATAGAAATAGATCAGGATAAACGTGACTATATTAACGATAAGTTTTCCTTACTTAATGTAAAAAATTTAATTGATAGGCATAAATCTTTTAAGGAATGGGATAAAACTACCCAACTCCATGGTAATCACATATCAAAATATAACGGTGAATCATACTTTAAAGATTTTTTTAATGAAAAACAAATGGAAAAGATAAAAGAGGTATTAAATAAACATATAGAAATTTTAGGATATAGTGAAGAGATATATTTTAATTAATGGACAAAATAAAGTTCCGAGTAATTTTTTAAGATCATCTTTTTTATATAATAAACTTTTAGATGAGGGTTATGTTGATGAAGTAATCATTACATGCTGGGTAAATGAAATTAATAATATAAAACAATTATCTAAAAAATTTACTATATTACCTGTAGAAATACCTAAAATGGGTATGGGGTATGGTAATATATGGGCTCAAATGACACAATATGATAGGGGTCTAAATTACATAAAAGATAAAGAAAAAGATAATGAAAAAGTTTTTGTTTTACGAACAAGACCTGATATTTTTATAGAAGAACATTTTTTAAAAGGTATTTTTAGTCAAATTGAAAATAGTAGATTAAATAATGAAATATTCACTAATAGAGTGTGGATATCATATTTTGACATTTCTAAACCATTTTATATGGCCGGTGATTGTTGGGGTGGTAATTTAAACGATATGATTAAATTTATAAATTATAGAACTGACTTATACCAACAACCCTTTCAGGGGATATCACACGTAAGAATTTATTCCGAACCTCTTCTCAAAAAACACCCAATTATTGTCGATTATTTAAAAAATGAAATGAATTGTCTTCATTCTCTAGTTGAAGGTAAATGGGAAACTAGGAAAAAAAATATTTTAAATCTATACAAAACAAATTTTTATCGTAAATTATTAATTACATATTATGAAATATTAAATAATTTATATATAATTAAAAATGAAAAAGGGGCGATTAACTTTAGATACTGGAGTATTGCCTATAATCCAAATACAGTAATAAATGGTTTATCTTTTGAAGATAATATTTTAAAAGTTAACCCATATATTAATACTTTTATATTTGGTTACGATAATACTTTTATTACAAAATATTTAAATGATGAAAAAAATAATTTACGTTGATAAACCTTGGGGTTACGAAAAACATTTAGAAATAAACCCTGACTATGTTGTTAAAGAACTTTTTATGAAAGAAGGTAATAGTTGTAGTTTACAATATCATGAAAAAAAACATGAGACATTTTATGTTTTAAAAGGTAAACTTAAATTTTATATTGGTAATCATAAGGATAATTTAGAAATTATGTTTTTAGAAGAAGGTGACCATTATACTATTAAACCTTTGGTAATCCATAGAATGGAAGCTATGGTTGATAGTCTTTATTTAGAATCATCAACTAATTTTTTAGATGATGTTATTAGAATAGAAGATAAATATGGTAGAGTATAAAGTATTAATAACAACAAGTGGTTTAGGAAGTAGATTAGGTGATTTAACTAACCATACTAATAAATGTTTAGTTAGAATTAATGACAAACCTGCAATATCTCATATCATAGAGTCGTATTCATTTAACACCGAATTTGTAATCACACTCGGATATTATGGTGATTATGTTAAACAGTTTTTAGAATTAACTTACCCAAAACGAAATTTCACTTTCGTAACTGTCGATAAATATGAGGGAAATGGTTCGTCATTAGGATACTCCATATTACAATGTAAGGATGTTATTGATAAACCTTTCATATTTCACGCGTCTGATACAATTTTAACCAATACCGATTTACCATCATTAGATCATAACTGGATGGTTGGCTCTATTAAAGATGACGCTTCACACTATAGAACAATGAGAGTAAAGGGTGATGTTGTTGTTACAGTTAATGATAAGGGAGAAATAAAATACGATTCACTTTATGTTGGGGTTAGTGGGATAAAAGAGTATGAAAAATTCTTCACTATTTTAGAACGTTTAGTTCACTCTTCAAGCGAGGAATTATCTGATGTACATATAATATTAGAAATGTTAAAAGAAAGTAATTTTAAATATTTCTTTGTACCATATGAAAATTGGTATGATGTTGGGAATGTTAGTGAATTAAATAGAACAAGGGGTATTTTTGAAAGTAATATACAAGTATTAGATAAAACCGATGAATCTATATTTTTTTTTGATGATTTTGTTGTCAAGTTTTTCGCAAATGAAAAAATTAATTCTGACAGAGTTAAAAGAGGTAGAATGTTATACCCATTAACACCAAAAATTATAGACTACACTAAAAACTTCTATAAGTATGAAAAAGTAAAAGGTAATCTATTTTCTAAATCTGTTAATGTATGTAGTTTTAAAAAATTCTTAACTTGGGCAAATGATAATTTATGGTCTAGGTATGAAGACAAAAGAATTAAAGAAAAATGTAACAAATTTTATATCGATAAGACCATCAAAAGAGTTAATAAATACCTAAATGGGTATGGGGATGTTGAAACAATAATCAATGGGGAAACGGTACCACCAATAAACGTTTTAATTGATAAATTAGACAAAGTGTGGTTAGTAGATGGTATTCCATCACAATTTCATGGTGATTTTATATTAGATAATGTTATTGAAACTGATAAAGGTTTTTCATTAATTGATTGGAGACAGGATTTCGGTGGCGACACTTTATTAGGTGATATATATTATGATTTAGCTAAATTAAACCATAATCTAACTGTTAATCATGATATTGTGGGTAAAGGATTATTTAATAAAGATAAAAATAATTGTTATATTTTAACCAATAGTACATTAAATGAATGTAAACAAATATTAAAAGATTTTTGTAATGATAATGGATATGATTATGGAAAAGTGCGAATCTTAACTCCAATAATATGGATAAATATGGCACCATTACATGAATACCCATTTAATGATTTTTTATTTAATTTTGGAAAATATAACCTATATAGAACATTAAAAGAATGGAAACAATTATAAGAGATAAGGATGTTGTGTTTAATAATGATGATTTAAGTCATTTATACACTTTTAAAGATTTCCCAGTATTTATGGGGTGCACTGACGAACCTATAGAATCAGATTTAAAAACTGATATGTCTTGGTACATTAGTGATAAATCGGGCATGGTACAATTAAATCCATTACTACCATTAGATATAGTTTATATGTCAGAACATGGTTCAGGTACTGTTGGTAAATCATGGGAAGACCACCACCAAGTATTTGCAGAATTTATAAATAGGTTTGATGTGAATAGTGTTTTAGAAATTGGTGGTTTACATGGGATTCTAGCTAAGAAATTTGATAGTATGAACCCCGATGTAGATTGGACTATAATAGAACCAAACCCAATAGTTGTTGATGGTGTTAAAGCCAAAGTAATTCAAGGGTTCTTTGACGATAATTTTACATCTGAGGACAGATATGACACAGTAGTGCATTCACATGTATTTGAACACGTATATCAACCAAATGACTTTATTAAACATATATCAACATTTTTAGATTCAGGTTTATTAATATTTTCGGTACCTAATATGGATGAAATGATTAAAAGGGGTTATACTAATTGTATTAATTTCGAACACACAATACTACTTGGTGAAGAACATATTGAATACTTGTTATCTTCTAATGGTTTTGAGATATTAGATAAAGAATATTATAAGGATGACCATAGTATTTTTTATTGCGCAAAAAAAATAAACAATAACACACCAACCACATCCCTTAGTGGTATTAAAAATAAATATGAAAATCAATTTAATAAATATATTGAAACACATTTGTCAGATGTAAGTAAAATAAACAAACAAATAGAAAGTACTGTTTTACCCGTGTATCTATTTGGTGCACACGTATTTTCACAATACTTAATTTCATTTGGATTGGAAACTGATAAAATTGTTTGTTTATTAGATAATGATAGTTCTAAGTGGGGTAAAAGATTATACGGAACAAATTTAAAAGCACACACCCCAAAAATTTTAAAGCATGTTGGAGAAGGCATTGTAATTCTACGCGCTGGTGTTTACAATGATGAAATAAAGAACGATATTATAGATAATATAAACCCAAATATAAAATTCATATGATAGAACCAAAAATATTTGTAGGACCTATGTCAAAAAATATAGTAGACGCTATTATTGAATGGTGTGAAGAAAATGATAAATATATTGGACTAATACCTTCAAGGAGACAAGTTGAGTTTGATGGTGGGTATGTGAATAACTGGACAACTAAAGAATTTTCAGAATATGTTAAAAGTAAAACAGATAAGGTTATTTTAGTTCGTGATCATGGTGGTCCAAATCAAGGTAATAATGAAGATGATGGTTTAGAATCATTAAAAGAAGATTGTAAGTATTTAGATGTAATACACATAGATGTTTGGAAACGCTATCCTGACCTACCTAATGGTATAGAAAAAACCATTGAGTTAATTAACTATTGTTATGACTTAAACTCTAACTTATTATTTGAACTAGGAACAGAGCAATCTATAAGACCCTTCACATCGAATGAAATAGATTTCTTATTAAAAGAAGTAAAAAATAAATTACCATATAATATACTTAGTCAAATTAAATACGTAGTTATCCAATCTGGTACTGCGTTAGAGGGAAATACTAATATAGGTAAATATGATAAATCTAAATTAGAATCTATGTTAAGTGTTGTTAAAAAACATGGTTTGATTAGTAAAGAACATAATGGGGATTATTTACCACCTAAACTTATAAAAGAAAAATTTAAAATAGGGTTAGATTGTATTAATATTGCGCCCGAATTTGGCCAGATAGAAACTAAAGTCGTTTTAGATAAAATTAAAGAAAAATCACCTAACCTAATAGACGAATTTTATAGAATTTGTTTTGAATCTAAGAGATGGGTCAAATGGGTATCATCTGACTACAAACCAGAAGAAAATAAAGAAGAAATAATAAATATTTCTGGTCATTACGTAATTTCTAATAAAGATTTCATTGAATTGAAATCCAAATTGGATGTTACAGATAATGAAATAAAATTAAAAATTAAAAATAAACTAGGTGATATTAGCTTTTGATTTAGATGATTGTTTATGTGAAAGACCTAAAGATAAAGAACATTTAGGTACCGAAAAATATAAATATTGTACACCAATAAAAGAAATGGTTAATATAGTGAATGAGTGTTATGATGAAGGACACTATATTAAAATTTATACTGCTAGGGGTATGACTACTTTTTCTAACAATGTCACTAAAATTTATCAAAATTTATATAATTTAACTAAAAATCATTTAGATGAGTGGGGGGTTAAATATCATGAATTAATAATGGGTAAAGAACATTATGATTTACTTATTGATGATAAGGTAATAAATTCGTATAAAGTTAAAAATATAAAAGATATTAAAGATAATTTATGAAAAAAGTTTTAATAACAGGAATTAATGGACAAGATGGTTCATATCTCGCAGAATTTTTGATAGAAAAAGGTTATGAAGTATGGGGTATAGTGAAAAGAAATTCCGTATCTGAAACACAATCAACAAGAATAGAACACTTACGATCAACAAATAAAATTAATTTAGAATATGCAGATTTAACAGATATGGCATCACTAGTTAGGGTGTTACAAAAAGTACAACCAGATGAGATATATAATTTAGCCGCACAATCACACGTTAGAATTAGTTTCGATCAACCAATATATACTGCAAATGCAACAGGATTAGGTACATTAAATTTATTAGAGGCGGTTAGAATGGTTTCACCCAATTCTAAAATATATCAGGCTAGTTCATCAGAAATGTTTGGTAATAATATTGATGAAGATGGTTACCAAAGAGAAACAACACCAATGAATCCGGTATCCCCTTATGGTTGTGCTAAAGTATTTTCCTATAATATAACAAGAAATTATAGAAACTCTTATGGGATGAAAATATGGAATGGAATTCTTTTTAATCATGAGTCATCTAGAAGGGGAACAAATTTTGTTACCAATAAAGTTGTTAAAGCAGCTGTTAAAATTAAATTAGGATTACAAGGTAATTTACATTTAGGTAATTTGGACGCAACAAGAGATTGGGGTCATGCCAAAGATTATGTTGAAGCAATGTGGATGATGTTACAAACAGATAAACCTAATGATTATGTTTGTGCGACAGGGGTATCACATTCTGTGAGAGAACTTTGTGAATATGTTTTTACTAGATTAGGTTTAAATTATAAAGATTATGTTGTTATTTCAGGTAAACATATGAGACCTGAAGAGTTAAACGATTTAAAAGGTGACTCCACTAAGTTAAGAGAAGAGTTAGGGTGGAAACCTAAATACACTTTTGGTACAATGTTAGATGAAATGATTTCTTATTGGTTAGATTATTATAAAGAATCTGAAATTACAATGGGTATATCAAACGAAGTTATGAACACCATTCTTAAACCTAGGGAATTATGAAAAGAGTTTTAGTTACAGGTGGTAATGGTTTAGTTGGTTCACAATTTACAGGTGAAAAATACCATAAAATAGGTTCTAAAGACTATAATTTGATAAATCAAAAAGAAAGTTATCAAATTATAAAAAAAGACTGGGATGGTGTTATTCATACTGCAGCGAAGGTTGGTGGTTTAGGAGGTAATATGAATTATAAAGGTGATTTCTTTTATCAAAACATAATGATGAATACCAATGTGATAGAGTCTTGTAGACAGGCAGATATTAAAAACTTAGTAGTTTTTTTATCAACATGTGTATTCCCAAACGATGTAGAATATCCTTTAACAGAAAAAAAGATACATTTGGGT